>PPYF01268377.1_pt1 | contig 16262 bp, 10 predicted proteins | sample 1559871 | NCBI WGS metagenome assembly PPYF01 (sample SAMN08240021, study PRJNA423297) | Human gut metagenome, whole genome shotgun sequencing project.
CCGGTCTGGTAATGTCTGGCGTACATCTTCAATACCTCGGGTTCAGTGGCCCAATGTTCGTTGATTTGTGACGGAAGTTCTACGAAATCGCGCACTACATTCGTGCCGGAGACGCCCTGGTAGTTGCATTTGGTCAGCAGTCCGTGCAGTCCGTGGCCGAATTCATGGAAAAGGGTTTCCACTTCATCCATTGTGAGCAGGGAGGGGGTATCGCCAACGGGTTTGGTGAAGCTGGCTACGTTGCACACCAACGGACGGATGTCGCCTTTCTGTTCGCGGTAGTTGCTCATCCATGCTCCGCCGCTCTTGCCGGGACGCGGGAAGTAGTCTACGTAGAAGATGCCTAATTGCGAGCCGTCTGCATCTTTTACCTCGAAGACTTCTACATCGGGATGATAGACAGGGATATTGTTGAGTTTTGTCAGCGTAATGCCATAGAGTTTGTTGGCAACGGCAAAAGCGCCTTCGCGTACGTTCTCTAATTTGAAGTAGGGTTTGATCTGGTCCTCTTCGAGGTCATATTTTTCTTTGCGGAGCTTCTCGGTATAATACCACCAGTCCCAGGCTTCCAGTTTCTCGCCTTTGCCTTCTTTGTCCATCAGCTTCTGGAGTTCGGCAGCTTCGGCCTTGGCTTTAGGCAGGGCATAATTCCACAGGTTGTTCAGGAACTCCATTACTGTGGCCGAATTCTTTGCCATCGTATTGTCCAGTACGAAGTTGGAATAGCAGTCGAAGCCTAACAGGCGGGCTTTTTCGAGACGCAGACTGACGATGTCGGTAATGATTTTCTTGTTATCGTTCTTGTCGTTGTTGTTGCCGCGGTTGATGTAAGCTTTGTATATTTTCTCGCGCAACGGACGGTTGGCTGAATATTGCAGGAACGGGAGACGGCTGGCGTTGTGCAGCGTAAACAGCCATTTGCCTTCCTGTCCGGCAGCTTTTGCTTCTTCGGCAGCGCTTTGGCGGAACCATTCGGGAAGTCCGGCAAGGTCTTCCTGTTTGTCTACAAAGAGCATGAACTCATTGTTTTCGTTCAGGATATTGTTGCTGAAAGTGATGCCCAGCGTGGAGAGCTGCTTGTTTATCTCGCGCAGGCGGGCTTGCTTTTCGGCAGAAAGATTGGCGCCGGAACGTACGAAATCTTTGTATGTTTTGTCCAGAAGTCTTTGTTGCTCGGTTGTCAGGTTTAACGAATCCTTTTTCTGGTAAACGGCCTGTACTTTATTGAATAGCGCCTGGTTAAGCGATATATTGTCTCCATGTTCGGACAGTACCGGAGCGAGCTTTATGGAAAGTTCGTTCAGGGCGTCACTGGTCTCGGCATCCGTCATGTTGAAGAAGATGGCGCTTACCCGGTTGAGTATGGGTGAACTGTTGTCAAAAGCAACGATTACATTTTCAAAATCCGGCGCTTCGGTATTGTCGACAATAGCCCGGATATTGGCATTTTGCTCTTCTATTCCCTGAAGGAATGCCGGTTCGTAGTGTTCCAGCCTGATTTTGTCGAAAGGCGGAACACCGTTCGGGGTTTGAAACTCGGTGAGGAACGGATTGCTTTCCGTTTGGTTGGCACAGGAGTACATCATACAACTTGCAGCTAAAATTAGAATACTTCTTTTAAACATAAAGTCAGAGTATTAGATAATGAGTAGTTTATTGATAATTTCATCTTGGCAGGGAACGTCATTGCCGTTTGGCTATGTAGCACCATATCGGATAGTGATCGGACTCTCTTATGGAACGGTCTACTGTACAGTTGTACGACCGCAGGTTCTTGCTGATTAATATGTTGTCTATCCTAAAATAGAATTTGTTCTGGTTGTAGGAGATTCCCAGTCCGCGTCCCGACTGGGTGAAAGCGTCATCCAGATTTTGCGCTATGACGCGGTGGGCGTATGAAATGGGAGTGTCGTTGAAATCTCCGCAGACGATGACGGACGGATGCCGGGAAGATGCTATTTCCCGTGCAATGGTGTCTGCCTGCGGGGCGCGGATGGCGGATGCTTCCGCCAGTTTATGCAGCAACAGCCGTGCGCCGCTTTTCACTTTTTCCGTTTCGGGAGCTTTCAATATTTCTTCGTAAATGTCTTTATCGGCCTTTGTCAGTTTGTTGGACTCCAAATGGTTGTTGATAAGGGTAATCGTATCTTCATTCAGTTTGAGTTCATACAGTACGGAACCGTTGTAGCTGCTTGCATAGTCCAGGACACGTGCGGATAGAATGGGAAATCTGGAGTAGCATGCTATCCTGTTGGTATAGCCGCTGCCGCTGCCTACGACGTTGATACGGCGGTAGGGATAATCTTTCAACTCCCGTTCGATGTCTTTCTGCGTGAGGTGGCGGGGAGATTCGTCGGATGCATATTCTTGCAGGCATAGGATGTCGGCATTGCTCTCTTTCAGATAGGTAAGTATCGGATTCTTCCCGTCTTTTTTGTAAGCGCCGTCAAAACCCATAATGTTGTAAGACAGGAGCTTTATGCTGCCTTCGGGAAGCTCGGTGGTGTGAAAATTAAGGGGCAGATAGGTCCGTAGCTGCGAGTAGCATAACAGAAGGCCGGTTAAAGGTAGCAAAGCTGTCTTGTATCGTTGTATAACCAGCCAGAAAATCAGAAAGCCGCCGTTGATAAGTGCAAAGACCGGAAAGGTCAGTCCGAGACAGGATTGTACCGGATGCGTTGCCGGTTGGATGTAAGGACTGTATGCCACCAACAGCAAAAGACCCGTGAATAAAGCATTGACCGCTACAATCAGCAGGGCGACAAAATTACCGAAATGCTTCATACATACATTATCGTTTACTTGCATCGAACAAGCTCTTCTTTTCTTCCGTTGTGAGACTTTCATATCCGGACTTCTTCAATTTGTCGAGGATACGGTCTATTTCATCGGATTGAGCTTTTTTTCGGGCGTTATAGTTATAATCTTTCTGTCTTTCGGTTCCATAATGGACCTTCATCTTGGGCTTGCGGGGCTTGAAGCTGAACAAGGCAGTGACGGCATCCAGAGACTTGTTAATCCATGCAGTGATATCCGCGCCTTTGCTAAGGCTGGCTGCAAACCACAGACCTGCCAACGCTCCGCCTAAATGGGCGATATGTCCGCCGGCATTGCTGGATGTGATAAACAACAGGTCTGTTACGATAACAATCAATGCCAGATATTTCAGGCGTACGGTTCCAAAAAGGAAAAGACGTATCGGGTAGTCAGGTTCCCGATAGGCGGTAGCCGCCACGATAGCGAGTACGGATGCCGATGCTCCCAGCATGAAAGAGTATTCCGTCATCGGACGGAAATAAGGGAAGATGTTGTAGGCGGTCATATAAAGCAGTCCGCCGCAGATTCCGCCTAAGATGTATACTCCCCGTAAGTGTCTGGCAGAGAAAAAGTTCAGGAACAAGGCACCGAACCAATACAGCCAAAGCATATTGAAAAGAATATGCAGGACTCCTGCGTGCATAAACATATACGTCAGGACAGACCAGGGCTGGATGATGAAGCGGGGCAGTGAAGCGGGCAGTTCCAGCCATTCGAACACTCCGCCGAGGCTCCGGTTGAAGAGCTGCAATATGACTCCTGTCAGTGTAGTGAAGATAAATACTCCTACATTGATATAAATCAGTTGGATGTAGATGTTTCCTCTACGGAACGATTCCTTTAAATCAGTTATAATAGTAGCCATTTCCTCTGTCCTTTTTTCTCCAGTACATTATTAGAATGAATCCGAATATCATACCGCCCAAATGTGCAAAGTGCGCCACATTGTCGCCCGGATTGTTGGCAAGTCCCGAGAATAATTCTATCAAGGCATATCCGATAACGAAATACTTGGCTTTGATGGGAAACGGTAGCGGAAAGACGAACATCGGTTGGTTGGGAAACAGCATGCCGAATCCCAGCAAGATGGCATATACGGCCCCGGAGGCTCCGACGGTAGTCATCATGTTGAGATATTCTTCCATGGGGATGATGGAATACCCGGTATTGACACTGTCGTATGCGGAAAGCACCGTTTCGTAATGGATGTATTGTACAAGCTCCTGGATAAGCCCTGCACCGATGCCGCATGCGAGGTAGTAGAACAGGAAGCGTTTCGGCCCCCAGACCTGCTCGAGTATACGGCCGAACATCCAAACGGCAAACATGTTGAAGAACAGATGGGTAAATCCGCCGTGCATGAACATATAAGTAATCAACTGTGCTGCATTGAAATCTCCGGCAAGGAAAAAGTGCAGTCCCAGGTAGTTGTTTAAATCAATGCCGTAACTCTGTGCCACAATTGTGCCGAGAAACATCAGTACATTGATGATTAAAAGGTTTTTGGTTACTGTCGGTATAGTATTCATAATCTGTTTTTTTCGCTTTATTTGGCAAAAATACGAATAAATTCTGTTCTATAACAGAAAAAGGAACTCCTATTCTTTCTTTTTCTCTGTTTTCCGCCCTTTTTTTAATGTTTTTATTTGATATTCAGAATTTTTGCTCTATTTTTGTAGGAAGTAGCATTGGAATTTTTCTTTTGTGTAACAATTAATTAATCATTCGTATTATGAATAAGTCAGAACTTATTAGCGCAATGGCAGCGGAAGGCGGTTTGTCAAAGGCCGATTCAAAAAGAGCATTGGATGCATTTATTGCATCGGTAACAAAAGCATTAAAGGCAGGTGATAAAGTCGCATTGGTTGGCTTTGGCACTTTTTCTGTAATGGAGAGAGCCGGACGCATTGGCATCAATCCGGCAACAAAGAAACCTATTCAGATTGAGGCGAAAAAAGTCGCTAAGTTCAAACCGGGTTCGGAATTGACTATCGAATAAAATCAATCATAAATAAAACTTGAGAAAAGGAGGCGCATACAACGTCTCCTTTTTTATGGAATTAAAAATAGTTCGTATCTTTGTACGCAGAAAATACATTTGAATCATGAATATAGAACAGAAGTTGGTAGCGTCCGTAATGAGCGGACTGAAAGCGCTGTACGGTCAGAATGTTCCGGCTGCACAGATACAGTTGCAGAAAACCAAGAAAGAATTTGAGGGACACCTTACCCTGGTCGTTTTCCCTTTTCTCCGTATGTCTAAAAAAGGACCGGAGCAGACCGCACAGGAGATTGGCGAATATCTGCAGGCAAACGAGCCGTCGGTATCGGCATTCAATGTTATCAAGGGCTTTTTGAACCTGACAATCGCTTCTTCGGCATGGATTGAGTTGCTGAATGGAATTCATGCGGATGCAAAGTACGGCATTGTTGCTGCAACCGATAACGCTCCGCTGGTGATGATTGAGTATTCTTCGCCCAATACGAATAAGCCGCTCCATTTGGGACATGTCCGTAATAATCTGTTGGGCAATGCGTTGGCGAATATCATTTCGGCCAATGGCAACAGGGTGGTTAAGACAAATATAGTGAACGACCGCGGTATTCATATCTGTAAGTCAATGTTGGCTTGGCAGAAGTACGGTAACGGTGAAACTCCCGAATCGTCCGGCAAGAAAGGCGACCATTTGATAGGTGACTATTATGTGGCTTTCGACAAGCATTATAAGGCTGAGGTAAAAGAGCTGATGGCGAAGTTCCAGAGTGAAGGCATGAGCGAAGAAGAGGCCAAGGCAAAAGCCGAAGCGGAATCTCCCTTGATGAAAGAAGCGCGTGAGATGTTGGTGAAGTGGGAAGCCGGCGACCCTGAGGTCCGTACTCTGTGGAAGAAGATGAATGATTGGGTATATGCAGGCTTCGATGAGACCTACCGTATGATGGGCGTTACGTTCGACAAGATTTACTACGAGTCGGAAACTTATCTGGAGGGCAAGGAGAAGGTTATGGAAGGTTTGGAGAAAGGCTTCTTCTACCGCAAAGAAGACGGTTCCGTATGGGCCGACCTGACCGGAGAGGGGCTCGACCACAAATTGCTTCTCCGTGCCGACGGCACTTCTGTTTATATGACCCAGGATATAGGTACGGCCAAATTGCGCTTTGCCGATTTCCCCATTGACAAGATGGTTTATGTGGTAGGCAACGAGCAGAACTACCATTTCCAGGTGCTTTCCATTCTGCTTGATAAGCTGGGCTTCGAATGGGGCAAAGGGTTGGTTCACTTCTCCTACGGTATGGTGGAACTGCCCGAAGGTAAGATGAAGAGCCGTGAGGGTACGGTTGTGGATGCCGATGACTTAATGGCTGAAATGATTAATACCGCTAAGGAAACTTCCGGAGAATTGGGCAAGCTGGATGGTCTGACCCAAGAGGAGGCTGATAATATTGCACGTATTGTCGGTTTAGGCGCATTGAAATATTTCATATTGAAGGTGGATGCCCGCAAGAATATGACGTTCAATCCGAAGGAATCCATCGATTTCAATGGTAATACAGGACCTTTCATCCAGTATACGTATGCCCGTATCCAGTCGGTTCTCCGTAAAGCGAAAGAAGCTGGTATTTCCGTTCCTGCACAACTTCCGGCCGGTATTGAATTGAGCGAGAAAGAGGAAGGCCTGATACAGATGGTTGCAGACTTTGCCGCTATTGTGAAGCAGGCGGGTGAGGATTATAGCCCTTCTTTGATTGCTAACTATACTTACGACCTCGTGAAGGAATACAACCAGTTCTATCATGACTTCAGCATATTGCGTGAGGAGAATGAGGCTGTGAAGATATTCCGTCTTGCCTTGTCCGAGAATGTAGCCAAGGTAGTACGTTTGGGAATGGGATTGCTTGGCATTGAGGTTCCCGACAGAATGTAATCGAGATATTTTATCATATGAAAAAGCCCTCTTTGCAATTTGCGGAGAGGGCTTTCTTTTTTTATGGCTTCTTTACTTTTTCTTCTTGGCGTATTTGCCGCGTTTGGCTTTCGGTGCATCGGGGTCGCTCTGCAGTTTGATGATTTCCCTGCATGCATCCAGGTTTAAATCCTGCGGGATAATGTCCTTCGGGATTTTGTAGTTGCTGCCTTTATAAGAAATATACGGTCCGTAACGGCCGTTCAATATTTCCAGCTCCGGTTCTTCTTCAAATTTCTTGATATGTTTCTGGGCTTCGGCATCTTTCTTTTCCCGGATGAGCTGAATAGCCTCTGCCAATGTTATTTCCAGCGGATCTATTGTCTTCGGAAGCGAGGTATACATTCCGTTGTTGTGTACATAAGGTCCGTAGCGGCCGGTTCCTATGGTTACTGTCTTGCCTTCATATTCGCCCAAGGTGCGGGGAAGCTTGAACAGTTCCAAAGCTTCTTCCAGTGTTATTGTCTCAATGGACATATCTTTCTTGAGTTGGGCAAAGCGTGGCTTTTCGTTGTCTCCGGCAGTACCGATTTGTACAACGGGACCGAAACGGCCGATTTTTACGGATACCTGTTTGCCGCTGCCCGGTTCTTCGCCTAAGATACGTTCGCCGGCCTTGTGGGCATTCTTGGTGGCAAGCGTGTTTTCCACGGACGGGTGGAAATCTTTATAGAAATCCTTCAGGATGGCGGTCCACTTCTTTTCTCCTTCGGCTATCTCATCGAACTGCTTTTCAACGCTGGCAGTAAAGTTATAGTCGAGGATGTTGGGGAAATATTCCATCAGGAAATCATTGACTACCGTACCTGTATCGGTAGGCATCAATTTGGCTTTTTCGGCTCCTGTAATTTCTGTTTGCGTAACGTCCGTAATCTTGCTGTCCTGCAATGAAAGTATGTTGTAAGAGCGCTCTTCCCCGCTCTTTTCGCCTTTCTCCACATAGCCGCGTTGCTGTATGGTTGAAATGGTAGGGGCGTATGTGGAAGGACGGCCGATACCCAGTTCTTCCAATTTGCGTACAAGGCTGGCTTCGGTGTAACGGGGCGGATGTTGCGTGAAGCGTTCCGTAGCAATAATGCTCTGGTGATGTAAGACTTGTCCTTTCTTCAAAGGGGGCAGCAGACGGGTTTCATCCTCCTGCTCCGTGTCTTCGTCGATGGACTCGCGATACACGTGGAGGAAACCGTCGAATTTTACAACCTCTCCGGTTGCATTGAACGTATCCGCTTCGTTGCTGATGCCGATGCTTACGGTCGTTTTCTCAACTTCCGCATCTGCCATTTGAGAGGCTATCGTGCGCTTCCATATCAGGTCGTACAGCTTTCTTTCCTGCGGAGTACCTTCTATCTTGGCATTTTCCATATACGTAGGGCGAATGGCTTCGTGAGCCTCTTGAGCGCCTTTGGTTTTGGTGGCGAAATGACGCGGATATACATAGCGCTCTCCCATCATGTCGGCAATGACCGCTTTGCTGCTGTTGACCGCCAGTTCGGACAGGTTGACGGAGTCGGTACGCATATAGGTTATCTTTCCCGATTCGTACAACCGCTGGGCTACCATCATGGTCTGTGCTACTGTAAATCCTAATTTGCGGGCAGCTTCCTGCTGCAAAGTAGATGTAGTGAAAGGAGCGGCAGGGCTTTTTTTCAGCGGCCGGGTAGAAATGTCATGGATGGTGAAAGAGGCTGACCGGCAGCTTTCCAGAAATTTTTGAGCTTCGGCTTTGGTCTTGATACGGCGCGACAGCTCGGCTTTCATTTCCACCGGTTTGCCGTCGGCATCGGGCACGAGGAATACGGCGGTCACCCGGTACGATGCTTCCGATTGGAAAGCCTGTATCTCGCGCTCGCGTTCTACGATAAGGCGGACTGCTACCGATTGCACACGCCCGGCAGAGAGTGCGGGTTTCACTTTTTTCCACAATACGGGTGAAAGTTCAAAACCTACGATACGGTCCAGAATACGGCGCGCCTGTTGGGCATCTACCAGATTGATGTCGATATTGCGCGGTTGCTCGATGGCTTTCAGAATGGCGCTTTGGGTGATTTCGTGGAAAACGATACGCTTGGTATGCTCCGGTTGCAGTTTCAGCACTTCGTATAAGTGCCATGCAATCGCTTCTCCCTCGCGGTCCTCATCGGATGCCAACCATACGGTTTCCGCTTCCTTGGCTTCGGCTTTCAACTCTTCTACAACCTTTTTCTTATCTCCAGGAATTTCATAATGCGGTTTGAAATCTTTATCAATATCAATACTGAACTCTTTTTTCTTCAAATCGCGTATATGACCGTAACTGGAAAGGACTTTATAGTCTTTCCCGAGGAATTTCTCGATAGTCTTAGCTTTTGCCGGAGACTCGACAATGACAAGGTTTTTCTGCATAAATTTCTGTTTTATAGTGACTCCAGCCACTAATTTGCCCGCAAAAGTAGGAAAAAACAAACTTTCCACCTTATAATATAAGGAGAATTTAGCAAAAATGACCTATTTTGTTGGTTATATCTTTGATTTTGGCTATTAGAATTTAAAACTTACACCTCCGGTAAAGTTGATGCCTTCGGTGGGGTATCCCCAATAATATTGATAATCCTGGTTTAATAAATTGTTTATGCGGGCGTAAACGGATATGCCTTTAAAGAATTCGTAGCTGCCGCCGGCATAGAGGTTGTTGACCGCATCGACTTTGTTTCCCTCCACCTTCTCGCGCGAAATATGCCTGTAGCCGAGGTTAAGCAGTAAAGCGGATACGGGATGCACATCTATGTGCAAATCAGCTTCAAAGGCCGGTTTATAAACGAGGGCATAGGCGCCGGCATTGGACTGGCTGTCGTCCTTTGCATCCCAATTGCGGTAAACTCCGGTAGCGGAGAATGAAAATATGTTCTTATAGCCGTAGCGTATCTCGGCGCCGGCGTAGATGTTGCTTGTGTTCCATTGGCCGATGGAAAGCATCGGACTGTACTCATTGGCAGCGGATTCTAAATCTGCCGGTTGGAAAAACAAATCATCCTTTAAGTTCTGATATCCGCCGTACAGATTCAGCCATAAGCCGATTGCCGGACTGGCTTTGAAGCCGATGGCGGCATTTATTTGTTCGTAAGTGGCATCCGGTTGTGAAGAAACCTGTCCGTACGGGCAGAATGTTTCTAAACGGCGGAAGTCATTTTGCAGTCTCCCGCCTTTGGCCTGTGCATAGAGGATATAACTGTCCGAGAAGTTGTATTCCACTGCTACATCGGGGGCTGCCCGGAATTTCTTTCCGAAACCGAAGGCCATGTCCACCAGGGCGCCGATACGTATTTTCCAATCATCGTTTTCCAAGCGGTAATGCGGGTTCAGACCGAGAGAGGTGTAGTTCTCAAAATGATTGTTCTTGTACAGCACATTGTCCATTGCAAAGCCGATGCCTACAGTCTGTTCGTCTGATATGTCGCCTGTGACCAGTGCTTTGGTGCGGACGATGTATTCCCGGCTGTTCAAGAAACCGGAATCGTATTGACGTTCGTAAAGCATCAGGTTTGTTTCGGCATTGAACCGGAGGGGCAGTTCCGTATCCGTGGATTTCACTCCGAAATGAATGTCACCGGAAATGAACTTCTGTTTTCTGACGGCTGCATCGGGCAGGAAATTGAAGTTGTTCAATCCGAAGTTGCCCGCAACGTTCAGGTCTGCTTTCCTGAAGCGGTGCACATAATCCATATTGGCATGAGTGCGATAGTAGTAGGAATTCCATTTGCCGTCATTGTCGGGTAAATCGAGTTTGCCGTCCATGCCGTTCATCCGGAAATTCAGGTTGAGGCGGTCGCAGCCGGACAATGTGAACAGATAGCCGGCGCGTGCGTCCAGATTGCCATAGTTGCCATAACCCAAACGGATATATCCGGGATGTGTTTTGGCTTGCGTCTCCTTGCCGGTATATGCCTGCATGACAGTTGCAGGTATGGTGTTGGCAGGCACGAGAGTTACATCGTATTCCACAGCCTTTTTATTGGCAGTCGGCGCTTCCACTTGGGGGAGCACGTTTATTTTGGACGCATCCGGAATATCGGGGGTATATTCCTGTTCCACAACAACCGTACGGTTTACGGTGGAGTCTTTGGCCTGTTGCTGGGCATGGATGCCCAAAGGTAGGGTTATCAGCGTTATTCCGCTGAGGATATATTGTATTTTTCTCATATTCATTGCATTCTTTTATTTCAGCTTTTCCAGTCTTTCTTGAATCATACGTTCGATATCATCATCGGCATGATAGTTTTGTTGCAAGCTCAGCAGATATTGGCGTGCATCCAGTTTCTTATCCATAGCGACATATACATCGGACAGAAGGATGAAGCTGCGTGCCAGCCAGTAGGCGTGCGGGGTGCTCTGGTCGATGAAGTTCAGTATTTCCTTTTCGGCTGCGGCATACTCACCAGCATTGTACATCAACTGTGCCGACAGATATTTGGCTTCCGCACCGTATAATGTGCGGGTGTCTTTTGCCAGAAGCTTGAGGTCGTCTGCCGCCTTTTTCACCGCTTTCTGGTTCAGATAGGCTTTGGCGCGGTAGTATAAGGCTTCATTTTGCAGTTCGGGAGTCAGTTTGGCTTCGGCCAGTAAAGCGGTTGCGGCCTGAATCACTTCTATGTCATCCTTCAAGAGCACACCGCATCGCAATACGCCGGTGACGCCCAGTTGCCGGCGTTCGGCGGTTGTGGCGCGGGCTTGCAGTTGCTTGTAGTCTGCCAGAGCCTGTTTATACTCCTTGCGGTTGAACAGGATTTCTCCGTGCATCAGCAAGGCCTCTTCCGAATACGGGCTGTCCGGATACTCCAACAGTTTGCCGGTATGCTCCAATACACCGGTTTCATCTTTCTGCTCTTTTCCGATGAGGCTCAGATAGTAATGCGCGTTCAGGCTGAAAGCTCCGTTCGGATAGCTTTGCAGGTAACGGGTGAAGCTTTCCCTTGCAGGGATGATTTCCCCTTTCATATACACCTTTTCCGCGGCAATATAGGTCAGCGAATCCTGCTCATTGGGTTCAAAGCGGATAGCCCCCGGCATTTGGGCGGCAAGCGCAGCAAACTCATCCACGCGGTTGGCTTCCACATAAATGGATTTCAAATCGCGCATGGCAAGACGTGCTTCTTCGCTGCCCGGATATTGGGTGATAACGTATTTATAGGCTTCGATGGCGCGGTTGTAATCATCATTCTGATAGTACAGCAGTCCGATTTCGGCGGCAGCCTTACGACTGACGGGGCTTTCGGGATATTTGTTCAGCAGTTCCCGGAAGGTTGCGATGGCCTGACTGTTATTGCGGCCCTGCACATACGAACGGCCTTTTTCGTAAAGTGCACTGACGGCATAGGGCGAATTCGGATATTTGTCGGCCAGCCGGTTCAGCAGCGTAATCTTTCCATCGTAGTCCTTTTGCAGACCCGACACCAGAGCCAGTTGATAGTAGGAGTAGTCACCGGCGGGCGTACCCAGATTTTCTGCCCGGGTATAGTACTGTTTGGCTTCGTCGAAGCGGCGGACGTGCATGTAGCAGTCGCCGACACGGTTGTACGCATCGGCAAGAACGGTTGCGTCTCCGGTCTTTCTCAGTTGGATGAATTTCAGGAAACGGTCTTGCGCCGTTGCATAATCTTTCTTATGGAAAGCTATGTATGCCAGATTGTAGTAGGCAAGGGCATACATTTCCGTATTCTTCTGTGGGGTAAGGGACAGATAATCGTTAAAATTACGGGCGGCTTCCTGCATGCGGTTCAGCCGGTAATAGGATTCACCCCGCCAGTAAAGGGCATCGGCCTTTGTTTGCAGGTTATACCCGCCTAAGGCAATGCTTTGGTTGAAGCAGCCGATTGCCTGCTCAAACTGTGTATTGGCAAAGGATTGGGTACCCAACTGGAACAGAATCTTCTGCTTGGCTTCCAAAATGGCCCTGCCGGGATGCGTAATGCGTTCAATGGACTTGAGTGCGGCATCGTAGCTGCGTGTGTTCATATACACCTCTACCAGGTAGCTGCTTACTTTATCGGCGTATGCGGAGTTGGGAAACTCATTCAGGAAGTTCTCGAATACCGTAACCGACTCGCCGAAAGCAGAGTAGGATGTTTCGTGAATGCAGAGAGCGTTATTGTAGGATGCCTGTTCCTTTATTTTCAAATCGGCATCGGATGCAGCGGCCTGTTCAAATGCCATACGCGCCTTGTTCTTGTCGGCAAGCTGCAAGTAAGCCAATCCCATGTGCAGATATGCGTTTTGCGTAAGCGCATCTTTGTTTGCGGTCACCTCGCCCAGGGTAACCGGAACTTGCGAGTAGACACCCGTCCGGTAGTAGGACATTCCCAGCATATAAAGCGCATCTCTTCTTGGGGCAGGCTCCGCGTTGTCTTTCAGATAGCTGCCGAAAGCTTTTATTGCTTCATGGTACTTGCCGAAATGATAATCGGCTGTACCTTGTATGCGGTACATCTCTCCCGTATATTTCTGGTTGGGGTAAGCCGAGAGATAGTTTTGCGCAACAATTTCCGCTTTGTCATAATTCTTTTTAATCAGATATATTTCCGCGATGTAATAAGGTACGAGCGCCTCGTATTTTGCATTGTCCTGCAGGCTGAGGAAGCCGCTGAGGGCATCGTCGTACCGTTGTTGTGAGTAGCGGATATATGCAAGGTAGTACGTACAGTCTGCTGTATATCTGGAACCGGTGCTTCGCAATGTCTCGAACCAGATGGCGGCTTCTTTCACATTTCCGGTTTTCAGGTAGCAGGTTGCCAGGCGGTAGGTCATGTCATCCCGTTCTTCATTGCTCAGGAGGTCGAGCCGGGAGGAGTTGAACATGGCGAGTGCATCGTCATATTTTCCCTCGAAGAAATAGGCGGACGCTATGAGAGCGCAGATACGGTTGGCGTGGGGAGTATCGGGATACGTATCGAGGTACTCCCGCAACAACTCTATGCTATTGGGATTTCTCAGTTCATATTCGGCGCATACCAGCATGTATTCGGCTTCTTCTTTGTTGCCGGCTGCGGATACCGGGGCGCCTTCCGCATCGGTTTGTTTTATAAAAGCCTGTAGGGGAGGCATGGCTGCGGCAAATGCCTTTTGCCGGAACAGACTTTCTCCTTCCTCATACAGCCGTTGCGGCGAAGTGATTTTCCCGCCCGTCTGTGCCGTGGCGAGCAAAGGTGCGCAGCAAAGCGCGGTGCATACTATGCGATAAATTTTATGTTTCATCTTCGGTGGTTATAGAATAGGGCTTTTTTACAAAAATACGGGTTTTGGTTTGAATATGTTCCACTTGTTTGGCTTTTTTAGGATATACCCGCCAGGAACATTTGCAGGCCTTTACGGATGGAGCCCAGCCCGAAATCTTCCGGGTGGATGTCTTTCAGCGGAAGGAAGAAGACTTCCGCCGCATCGTCCATTGCTTCGAAATGCAGGGTATCGGCTACCGTACAGCGGAAAAACAGGTCCAGCGTATGCACGGGAAATCCCGAATAGATATAGATGTTCGGTAATGAAAACAGGTATTCGGCTTGTGTCACTGTCATTCCCGTTTCTTCTTTCACTTCGCGCGCAACGCCTTCTTCACCGGTTTCCGCCATGTCTATGAAGCCGCCCGGTAAATCGAGTGTCCCTTTGGCCGGTTCTTTGGCGCGGCGGCACACTAGTAACTCGTTCCGTCCGTTCAATATCAGGGCGACGGTAGCGGCGGAGGAGTTGAAATAGTAGACAAAACCGCAATCCTTGCATTGTTTTGATTTTTCATTATGAATTTCGAAATGCTCCGAACCGCATTTCGGACAATATCTGAATTGAGAAAGAGGATGTTCCATATTTTAAAGCTTTATTGGTTGCAGTAGGCAAAGATAGTAAAATCTATTCATATAAAAAGGCCGCACCGTATGATACTCTGTTCATACGATGCAGCCTCAGTTATAGACAGGTTGTTTTTTAAGCCAGCCTGCAGGTTTTATCCCAGCGGATTTTCTTCCTCTCCGCCATTGCCACTGCCGCCATTACTGCCGCCACCTGTAGCAATCTCCTCGCCGTTGGTCGAGATACGCGTTATTCCGGCGCTCTTTACCATATCTTTCAGCCTTTTTCCCGGAGTGAGGATCAGTTTCTGCGCATCAATCAGTCCGTCCATAACCATTTTTACAACGCCGCGTGGAGCCATACCCTCCTTCGTAACCTGGTCGCACAATCTGTCGTAGCTGATTTCTCCAATGGAGAACGAAGCGGCTACATACTTTTCCGACTTACTTTCATCGAAACCGAAAACTCTCTTTTTAACTACATAACGGAATGCCATAATCTTTTTTGTTTTAGATGGTTGTTACTTCAAAATCATATATCTTTGTGATCACAGTGCGAAGTTACAACATGCGGGAACGGACGGGTGCTTTAAAAGCGCTTTCGGTACTTTTCCTATGTTCGGAAAGCCCTATAAACAGATGTTTAATATTTTGGTTTACAGTTGATTGAAACTTTTTTAAAATATTTTGGAAATATCGTAAAAGAATCGCTTCATGGAGAATTTTGCCGCTATAGATTTTGAAACGGCCAATGAACAGCGCACCAGTGTATGCAGTGTCGGTGTAGTCATTGTGCGGAATGGAGAAATTGCAGACAGCTATTACAGTCTGATTCGTCCCGAACCGGAGTATTATACTTATTGGAATACCCGTGTGCACGGCCTGACGCTGGCGGATACGTCCCGGTCGCCTGTCTTTCCGGCCGTATGGCAGGAAATAGCACCACGCATCGAGGGACTGACGTTAGTGGCGCATAATAAAGCGTTCGATGAGAGTTGCCTGAAAGCGGTATTCCGCATGTACGGCATGGATTATCCCGATTATGATTTCCGTTGTACTTTGCAGGCATCACGCCGTGCCATTAAGGGACTGCCCGATTATCAGCTGCATACGGTAGCGGCATGGTGCGGTTACCGGTTAGAGCAACATCACCATGCGCTGGCCGATGCAGAAGCCTGTGCCTGGATAGCCAGGCAGATTATTTAGAATATCCGTTTAGCGCAGAAATTCGTAATGACCGGCAGTGCCTTCAAAAGAAAGGATGCCGTCGTCCGAACGTACTTCCATGGCGGGGATATATACCTTCCCGTCTTTCTTTATTTGCCATGTTCCCGGAATAAGGTCGGTGATGACGAATTTCATGGCAGTGTTTCCGTCTACTTTCATATCGACTTTGCCGGACAGAGGCCGGCTGTCTCTGCTGAAAGTAACGACCCGGTCGGCTATCTGTACGCCTACCACTTTTTCCGCATCAATGCGTTTCACGTCGTGCATCCGTTTGCAGGTGTTGTCCGCAACCTGCATTACGTTCAGGAAGCAGTCTTCGGTGGCAGGTGCGGCAGGCGACACTTCCACACGCCATGCTCCCCGTTCGTTGGCATCATCGGGGCGGTTGGGCAGTGCGTCGTTCGGGTAGTTGGTTCCGAATACCCAGAATTCTTTTCCTTTGCCGCCC
>PPYF01268907.1_pt1 | contig 16262 bp, 9 predicted proteins | sample 1559871 | NCBI WGS metagenome assembly PPYF01 (sample SAMN08240021, study PRJNA423297) | Human gut metagenome, whole genome shotgun sequencing project.
AAGAAACTACCAAGATCGCATTGTCCGGTACTTCCAGACTGAAGTTTCCATCGATATCCGTAATCGTTCCGTTCGTAGTGCCTTTAACGACAACATTCGCCCCGATAATGGGTTCTCCCAACGCATCTTTTACTTGTCCGGTAATCTTTCGTGGCGAAGACTGGAATAAGGCATTCGGATGTGAGACACTTGAAACACTCTTTGACTTAATTATAATCTGCCGGTCTACAATCTCATATTGGTATCCCGTATTTTTCAAGGCTTGCTCTAAGACCTCCTCTAACGAGGCATTATTTGCTTTTACACTCGTTTTCCTATTTACATTTACTTGATTATCATTCAAGAAGAACGTGTACTCACTATTTTTCTCTATTTCTTTTAGCACTTCCGATATACTGCAATCCTGTTTATTCATGGAAAGCTTATAATTCTGTCCATAGGTAGAAGCGGATACAGTACATGCGAAAGCCAAGGATAACAACGTACTTATCTTCATGACTCGGTTTACTTTTCTGATTTTTTTCATAACTTTGTAATGTTTCTGATGAATAAATTAGCAGGTGTGTCGGCCTCTCAACTCCTAACGCCTGCCGTCAAGAACATTTGATCAGGAGGAGAAACCTAGTTTGTCCTCCTGTTTTTTTATTAGACTTAAGAACTGTTAACAAGCATATCTTTTAGAATTTAACGTTAGACACTCATTTATCTCCCTTTATATATAGTTCATATTCATTGTCTTTCTCTCTGTATTTAATGGGCGATGTATTGCTCAGCATAAACAGGATTCGCTCCAAGGATTCATCCCGTACCTTAAACGTAAACCGATATTTCTCCGCTATCTCCTTCGGGCACTTTATCTTCCGCCCGAACCAAGGCTCCAGACGGGTAAGGATCATGCTCAAGCGTTCGTTCTCAAAACTGAGGACACCGTTACGCCAACCCGAATACTCTTCGGCATTAACCGTCTTAACTCTAACGGTATTCGCTTGTTTGTCGAAAACCAACATCTCGTTCGGATTCAATATCACCTCACGCCTGTTCTTCACATTGGGACCTCCCAAGCCAATCTTCACCTTACCGTTTAACAGGATCGTCTCCAATTTGCTCTCGGAGTCATAATTGAAAACCTCGAAGGCCGTGCCCAAGGCCGTTACATCCATGTTCTTGGTATGCACGGTAAATGGTCTTTCCCGATCTTTCGCCACGTCGAAGAAGGCTTGCCCTTTTAATTCCACATCACGGGTCTTGCCATCGAAACTCTTTGGGTAGATCAATTGGCTATTAGGCCCCATTCTCACGGTCGTACCGTCCGATAAGGAAACCGACTCTATGCAACGGACACCGGAGGCCATTACATATATATATTGATCTTCTTTCGTATGAGACCAATAAACTACGCTTCCTACACCTAAAAGTAGCAATATGGAGGCGGCTATCGCCGTAATCTTATAGACCCAGAGTTTACGGACACCGTTTGTCGCCATTGTCCGGGCTATGATTCGTTCCCACATGCGATTCCCCACCACGGGATTCACGCGATCCGCAGCCTCGTCCCATTGGGAACGCATACGCTCTTCCACTTTTGGGTCACACAGCAAACGTTGCCGATCTTTCTCATCCAGAGCATCCCGCATCAACTTCTTCAATATCGTTCTCGTATCTTCGCTCATGTTTATTATTCTTGTTCTATTTATAAATACACGCCATGTTTTCCTTCCCCCTATTGGGTGATAAAAAAATTTCACTTAGGTATACAAGAAATATAACGGATCTTCCTTGCTTTCCATCCTTATATTTCCGTCCTTTGTATTCAATGAAATTGGTTGCCGACGGTGTCGGCAGTATTTCGGGCCAACATCCTGCGCACGAGTCATCACCAGAGATACCAAACGCATGAACGATATATGTGAGTATATTTCCGAATGCTCATCCGTCACCTCCGCCGACATAAAAGGTGTATTGGAGGCGCTTACTTCCTATATCGGCAGGGAATTATCCTATGGGTACAGCGTGGAACTGGAAGGATTGGGACATTTCTCGCCATCGGTAAAAAGCAAAGAAGTAACGGACCAGAAAGGAAATACTAAATCAAGCGCTAGCATACACGGCGTTAACTTCCGCTGCTCTCCCCGACTGAAGGAGATGGTAAAAAAGAACGCCCCCATCTTGGTTAAACGGGAAAATCTGCCCAAAACGGGAATCGAGGGAAGGAAGGCTAAGATGTTATCTTATCTAGAAAGAAACTCATATATAAATCTCACCGATTACGCCGGCTTGAACAATTGTACCCGCTACCGTGCGAGCGAGGATATCAAGCAATTTATCAAGGATAACGTAATAGCCAGCGTAGGATATCGAACACACCGGATTTATGTGCTGCCTGAAAAAGAAGACGGGCAAAACTAAAACTTAAGACGCAGTGGCACTTCCGGACTCTACAAATACGTGACCTAGGAAAGCGCTAGATAAACCAGATAAGTAACATGATATTTTTCTTCAAGAACTTCAAGGCTTCGCTGATTTGGTTCTCAACGGTCTTCTCGGAAATATTGAGTTGGAAGGCTATCTCTTTATAGCTTTTATGCTCCTTCCGGCTTAGATTAAAGATAACCCGGCGTCTTTCCGGCAATTCCTCTATCAAATGATCGATATACTCCCCCAAGTTATAGGCGGTGATCTCTTCCTCTAAGTCGTAGGAGGTCTCCATAGCGGACAAGACCGTCATTTTATAAAAGTCCTCGTTCACGTTCTTCCGGTGCTGATTAAAGATCAAGTTACGGGTGATGACAAACAGAAGCCCCTTGAAGTTATCATCCTCCCGGATGAATTCCCTCGACTCCCAGACCTTGATAAACACCTCTTGTACCACATCCTCGGCCACATCCCGATTATTCAAATAAAGCCCGCAGAAATGATAAACCTTTTCCCAATATTGTTTATACAACATCGAAAAAGCCTCCCTATCTCCTTCTTTCAACGACTTTATAATTTGTCTCTCTTCCATTTAGCATCACATATCGTTTCGCGAAGATAATAAAATCATATACTAATAAAAGTTAATGATATCCCAGTTCTCCCGGACTTCTTTGTACTATTAATATAGCACGAGAAATAATGGAAGAACAAAACAAATATATAAGCGATTTATTAATCCGATATGTAAATGGACTCTATACACGGAACGATATAGAGACCTTGCGGAAGTTAGCCTCATCCATAACCGAGCGAGCAGAATTAGAAAGCGAAATGGACCGGGTCTGGAACGAGGCGCAAGACTTACCTCAATCCGATTCCCATAATCATCTGCTTTATAAGAAGGAGGCGCAAGACCTGTTGGATAAGACACGTAAAAGAGAAAGAAGAATCTCCCTATCCACTTTCATCAAGTATGCGGCGAGCATAGCGATTATCGTTTCCATCGGATTCGGAGCGAAACTATACCTAAATCATTCAGCGAAGCAGCATACATCTGCCAGCGACCATCTCCTAACGGAAATAAGCGTCAATCATGGCGAACATAAGCAAGTCACCCTTCCCGATGGCACGGTCGTTCATCTAAACGCCGGTACCGTCATGCGATACCCAACGGAATTTACCTCTGACATCCGTTTGGTAGAAATGGAAGGAGAAGCTTTTTTCAATGTCATGAGAGACGAGGGCAAGCCCTTCATCGTCCGTACCCGGCAAGCCGACGTAAAAGTACTCGGAACCTCTTTCAACGTAAAAGCCTATCAAGAGGATGAGTTGATGGCCGTCAGCGTTCGGACCGGAAAAGTTGAGGTGGATATGCCCGAAAGCGTAATGCGCCTATTACCGAACGAGCAGATAATCGTGAATAACACAAATGGAGAGATTCTTAAAAAGAACGAGGACGCCCAAAAAGTAACGGCTTGGCTGCAAGGCGGCCTTTATTTCAACCGGACACCTATTAGTAGCGTTATACATGATCTGGAACGGATGTATAATCAAGCGATCGTACTCGATCCGAATAGCGTATTCGACGATTACATCTATGGCGAGCACGACAATAAAAGTCTGGAAGTCGTACTGAACGCGATTCAATATTCAACCGGCATCCGATACCGGACGGAAGGAAACCGGATCGTGTTATACAAAACGAGTTATTAACCTTAAAATCGATTTGCCATGAAAGATACGACCTAAGCATAGCCACATAAAAAAGGGAAACCGACCTCTGACCTTCGATCTCCCTTTATCTTTCCCGATATGTACACCCTTGGATTGGACCCCCTTGGAGATTACATAAATCGGACTGTTTTTAAAAGTGTATAAAAACAACCTTTAAACATACAAAATTATGAACTTTCCAACTATTACTAGGTATAATTGGATGTGTTGTTCTATTATTTTAGTTTTTTTAGCGTTAAGCTCCCCTAAGCCTCTGCAAGCCCAAGAAAATCAAAAAGAAAGAATAACGATTCAAGTAAAAAACCAACCCATACAAAAAGTCTTCGATGATTTGTCGAAGCAGACAGGATTAAAGTTTTTCTATGGAGAAGCCATAGCGAACCGGAACGTACAAGTTAACCTAAAGTTCAAGAACGCTCCCATCAACAGCGTATTGAACGAGATCACCCGGCAAGCCAATCTTTATTTTAAGCGAGAGAATAACACGATAGCCGTCAGTCTCGGAAATGCGGGCAACGCCTCCGTTCCAGTGACACAAGACCGGAAAGTGACCGGTATCATTACAGATGAACAGGGCGAACCGATCATCGGGGCGAACGTCGTGGTAAAAGGTACGTCCAAAGGGACAGTTACCGACCTGAACGGTGAGTATAGCATCGAGGCGAACGGTAAATCGATCCTGCTCATATCTTACATCGGCTATTTATCGGAAGAAGTGGCCGTAGGCAACAACAAGACCCTTAATATCCAGCTAAAGGAAGACGCCCAAAAGCTTGACGAGGTAGTCGTGATTGGTTACGGAACACAGAAACGAAGCAATCTTTCCGGAGCGATCTCGAAAGTCACCTCCGAGGTTATCGAATCTAAGCCCGTGACCAACGTGCTATCCGCCTTGCAGGGAGAAATACCGGGGATGGTTATCCAACGAAGCTCCGGCCAGCCGGGTAACGAGGACTTTAAGATGAACATACGTGGAGTCTCATCCGCTAACGGAGACAGTGCCCCGCTGGTTTTAGTAGATGGTATTCCCGGTGATATCAATATGATCAATCCGCAGGATATCGATGCCATCTCCGTCTTAAAAGATGCCTCCGCCTCTATTTACGGAGCACGGGCCGCAGGCGGCGTTGTCTTGATTACGACCAAGAAGGGAGCGACCGGCGCACCTAAGATCACTTACAATGGAAACTTGTCGATCTCCAAGATGACCGGTATGATGAAAGCGCCAACCAATTATGAGATGGCGATCATGGACAACGAGGCCAATATCCATAACGGCTCCGCCCCTATGTATACGCAAGAGCTTCTGGATAGGATCTTGTCCAACGACCCGAATCCGATCGATCACCCGTTGTATGGAGGATGGAAATTGTTCTTTACGAACACGGACTGGATGGACGAGCTGTTGAACAACGGCGTTCAGCATAAGCACAATCTCACTATCTCCGGTGGCGGCGAGAAATCCAATTATTATTTATCCGCCGGTTATAGCAAGCAATTCGGAGTCGTAAAATATGCCGACGACAATAACACCAAGTATAATCTACGTATGAACTACGATTATAGGATCACGGATTGGTTAAAGCTGGAAACCAAAGTAGCCTTGGACAATAATAAACGTACCGATGTAGGCAGCAACGGAGCGTGGGTAATCGGTGAGGCGATTCTGGATATGCCTAACCACCCGGTCTATAATGCCGATGGTAACTTCTTCACCCAAGGAGGCTGGAGCAATGCCGTAGCGTTGGCCAAAGAGAGCGAGACCGCCACGTTCAAGACCCGGGAGATGAATGGTAATTTCAGGTTAATCGCCAACATTATCGACGGACTGACCTTAACCGCCCAAGCCGGTGTTAATTATAAGAACAAGAACAATGAGGACATAGCGAAAGCGATCCCTCTTTATACATGGGACAATAATATCACCTACTACACCGGAGCGGGAAGTCCGGAGCAGTCTGCCGTGGATCGCACGACAGAAGAGACCGTTTACCAAAATTACACGGCCTACTTGAATTACGATAAGAACTTCGGCCCGGACCACCATCTGGACGCCATGTTAGGTATGGCCTACGAGACGGAGGAAGTCCGCATGTTCATGGCACGCCGTGATAACTTCATCTCGGATGAGCTGTGGGAGCTTAACCTCGGAGGCACGGGAAATATGAAGAACGACGCCAAAGCCGAGCATTGGGCTACCGGCTCTACCTTCGCCCGCCTAGGCTACAGCTTTAAGAACAAGTACATTCTGGAGACAAACTTCCGTTATGACGGTAGTTCCCGTTTCGCCCCCGGCAACAGGTGGAGAATGTTTCCCGGAGTCTCCGCCAGCTGGCGTATCTCGCAAGAAAACTTCTTGAAAAACTCCAAGGTATTCAATGAGCTGAAGTTAAGAGCATCATACGGACAGACCGGAAACCAAGAAGGTATCCGCCTGTATGACTATATCCAGTTGCTAAAGTTTAGGGACGATGGCTGGGGAACTAAATTAATCTATCCGTTCGGAAACGGTTCCCAAAGCCAAGCCATGGGCTTAGACGTATTGGCCGGGGTAGACCGGACATGGGAAATTCTGGAGAATGTCAACGTGGGTGTCGATGCCGCTTTCCTTGATTCCCGCCTCGGCTTCTCGTTTGATTATTTCGTAAAAATGAATAATAATATGTTAATTCCGGTAACTTATCCCAGCATGTTAGGCGCGGAGGCACCCTACTCGAACTCGGGTAAATTACGCACGAACGGCTTCGAGTTGACATTGAACTGGACTGACAAGATCGGCAACGTTGAATACTCTGCCCAATTCCAGTTGACCGACGCCGTGAACAAATTAGTTGAATACGGAGGTGCCGATACCTATAAACTAGGATTGAACGAGACCCGGGAAGGTTATCCCATGAATTCCTATTTCGCTTACGTATACGATGGCGTGATCAAGGACCAAGCGGATCTCGACGCTTATAAGAAACTAGAGGGCGTACCTTCCAATATCGGCATCGGAGATGCGAAGTTCAAGGATTTGAACGGCGACGGTAAGATCTCCACCTACGGTGACAAAGATGGGGATGACGGCGACGCCGAATACGTTGGCTCCACCACTCCCCGCTATTCCTTCGGATTGAATCTGGGCGCTAAATGGAACAACTTCGATATCAGCGTATTCTTCCAAGGAGTTGCCAAGCGCACCTTGTTCCGTGAAGGAGACTTCGCCATGCCTTGGAGCGACTGGTGGAGATACCCGCCCCAGTTCTACTACGGCCAGACATGGAACGAGGATCGCCCGGACGCCTATTATCCCCGCTTGACGCATGGAGAGATCCGGCATTGGAATTATCAGGCATCCACCCTGCAAAAGATCAACGCCGCCTACATTCGCCTAAAGAATATCCAGATAGGCTACACGCTCCCCAAAGGCGCATTACAGAAACTAGGCATCGAACGGACACGCTTTTACGTAAGCGGACAGGATCTATTCGAGATACATAACGTAAAAGGAGGATGGGACCCCGAGTCGGACAAAGCCGGATTCAATTATCCGTTCCAACGTTATTATTCTTTCGGTATTGACTTAACTTTCTAAGGTTCCACGAAAAAACAAATTAGCAGTATGAGACGATTTAATATAATTATAGCGCTATCGGCCACACTCGGGCTATCTAGTTGCGACTTGGATATGACACCTATGGATCAAGTGTCCGACGCCGTATTTTGGCAAAAGCCTTCCGATTTCGAGTTGGCCGCCAATGATTTCTACTTCAGCCTGATGGAGGCCTCCCAATATATAGATAAGAACTCGGATATCGCTTTCGGTTCGGGGGCGGACGACGTAAGCGATGGTTCTTATTTAGCACCGGTCAATTCGGATGATTGGGATGAGCCTTGGAAATTCATCCAATCCACTTCCTATCTGCTCAAGAAAGCGGAGGAGTCTGGATTGACCGATGACGAGATCGGACGCTGGAAGGCGGAGGCTTATTTCTTCCGGGCCTACAACTACTGGAAACTGGTCAAATTCTACGGAGGGGTTCCCAAGATAGAGATTCCCTTGAATACCTCCTCGGAACAGCTTTACACGCCTCGCTCCTCCCAGCAGGAGATCATTGATTTTATCATCGATGATCTCGATAAGGCGATTCCTTTGCTTCCCAAGCAAAGCCAGTTGACTACCGAGGAATTGGGCCGTACCACGCAAGGGGCCGCCTTAGCGTTAAAAGCTCGCGTATCCTTGTACGAGGGAACTTGGGAGAAATACCATCAAGGCTCCAATGCCGATATGTATATCCAATCGGCTATCGATGCCGCCCAAGCCTTAGTGGATTCCAAGGAATACGCCTTGTTCCGGGATAAAGGGAAGGAAAGCTATAAATATCTACATATCTTAGAGGGGGATGATAGCAAGGAGGTCTTATTGGCAAGGCGTTATTATAAATTGAGAGTGACCCATAACTGGACACGGGAACTTTGGTTCGGTGCCATGGTTCCTACAAAAAACCTTGCGGATATGTATTTATGTAACGATGGTCTGCCCATCGATAAATCCCCTTTATTTAAGGGATTCCAATACCAGACGAGTGAATTCGAGAACCGGGACTCCCGTATGGAGCAGACGTTTATCGTTCCCGGTAGCGAGATCTTTTTCGAGGGAGGTCTTTGGACACCTACCTATCCGGGATTTGTAGGGAATAGCGCTACACGCACAGGCTATATGATCCGTAAGTTCTTGGATGAGACATTGGATGCCGCTCAATTCATCGGCGAATACGACTTCAAGGAGTTTCGTTACGCCGAAGTACTGCTGATCCTCGCCGAGGCTTTATACGAGAAGAACGGACAGATCACGGACGAGCAATTAGACCTGACCATTAATGACCTGCGAAACCGGGCGAATATGCCTCGCTTGACCAATGCGTTTGTAGCTACAAACGGACTGAATATGCTGGAAGAGATCCGGCGTGAGAGAACCGTGGAACTGGCATTCGAAGGATACCGTAGGGACGACCTACGTCGTTGGGGCACGGCGGAAACAGTTCTTCCCCTTGCGATCCGTGGCGTGAAATTCGCGGGTACGGAGTATCAACAGAAATTCCCGGAGTTGGTGATCGGACAGGATATACAGGTAGATAGCGAAGGCTTTATCATCGCCCAACCCGCATCCGCCCGTAAGTTCCAGACACCGAAGCATTGGCTGTCACCGATACCTTTGCAACAGGTACAATTGTCGAAAGGAACCTTGGAACAGAACCCGGGCTGGTAAGGGTTTTTCCAAGAATAAGCGACTATATATATGAGGGTAGGCCCAACCTATACGAGAAGGGAGGGCCTACCTATCTGGGAGGGGAATCCCATTTAAATATGAATTATCTTAAATTTTTATAGCATGAAGAAATACTTTTTAGCGGTAGCTAGTTTTTTTATTTATTCTCATATCAGTCTAGGCCAAGTGTATCCGGGGCAGATGGATTCCACATTTGTCCCTGTACGGAGTCATCACTATGACCCGGAGTTAACATTTGATTTTTGCGTAAATGAACCCGCTTGGAACAATCAGGCGGGTATCCATTCCGCATTCGGATCGACCGACCGGCTTTATTTCCGGAAGGAAGTACCCGTAAACCATAACAACGATTTATCATCTTCCTACTCTACGACCGTTTGGAGGGGGGAAAGAGCGAATGCCCAGATATTGGTATGGTCGTCAGAAGCGTTGGAACAAGTACGTGTCTCTACGCAGGACTTGAGGAGCGCCGAGGGAAACATCATCCCGAAAGACCGGATTACCTTCGAGTTGGTGCGTTACGTATTGTCCAATTATCCGTATGCCGAGAAAAAAGCCATCTGCGGGGAATCTCCCTACAAATCCGGCTTCTTGATGCCAGACCGTTTCGAGACGCTGGACCGCTTCGATCTCCCTTCCCAAACCACCCGTCCAGTATGGATGATGGTGGATGTGCCGAGAGGAACCGTTCCCGGCACGTATAAAGGACAGGTGGAGGTGCGGGCGAAAGGCAAGGCTCCTCAACTATTGAATCTGGAGATCGTGGTGCAAAACCAGTTGCTCCCCTATCCGAAAGACTGGAAATACCGTCTGGACCTATGGCAGAACCCATGGGCCGTGGCATGGTACAATCACGTGGAACCGTGGTCACCAGAACATAAGATGCTTCTCAAGCAGCATTTGAAGCATTATGCCGACGCAGGTGGTACCTACATCACGACTTATGGAGTACATTCTCCTTGGTCCGATAACTCCTATATGATCGAGGGGGGCATGATCGAGTGGATCAAGAAAGCAGACGGCACATGGGCCTTCGACTACAAGATCTTCGACGAGTACGTAGAATTAGCAATGGAATGTGGCATCGACGAGGCAATCACCCTCTATACCCCGATTCCTTGGGGATTCCGTCACCGCTATAAGGACGAGGCTACGGGCGATTATTCTTATATCAACTGGGCGCCAAGCTCAGAGGAATTCAAGAAGATGTGGAATATCTTCCTCACGGATTTCAAGTTCCACCTGGAAGCTAAAAGCTGGTTGGACATCACCTATATCGGAATCAACGAGAATCCGATGGAAGAGACCTTAGCGGCTATCAATGTCGTACGTAACCATGATAAATGCTGGAAGATCACTTACGCCGGCAATTGGCATAAGGAATTGGACGGACTGCTGGACGATTATTCTTTCCTTTACGGAGAGGAACCTACCATCGCCGAGCAAAAGGCACGGGCCGCCACCGGACGCACGTCCACCGTATACGTATGCTGTAACCCGCCGATCCCGAACAACTTCGTGTTCTCTCCTCCTATCGAGGGACGTTGGATCAGTTGGTATGTAATGGCGTATGGTTATGACGGCTTCTTGCGATGGGCTTACGACGCTTGGCCGGAAGATGCCGATCGCGACGCACGTCATGGCTCTTGGGCAGCAGGCGATTGCTACATGGTATATCCGGGAGGCAAAAGTTGCATCCGCTTCGAGAAAATGAGAGAAGGTATCGTGGATTTCGAGAAGGTCCGTATCTTACGGGAACTGACCGCCCAATCGGGTAACGCTCAAGCCCAAGGCTTATTGAAGCAGCTGGACCAACATTTGTCCATCTTCCCCAAAGAGAAAGAGTTCGATGAGAACAAGATCTCGGCGGATGTACGTAAGGGTAACCTCATCATCCGTCAACTGTCCGATCTATTGGCGAAATAATGGGCTTACACAGCAAGAAAGACATGAAAGCATATCGTTTAATCCTATCACTCATGGCAAGCGTAGCCGTAGGGACAGCTTTCTCGCAGACAACAGGTGTTGTTTGCGAGGAGTTCGACCAGATACAGCTGACGCACGTATTGACGCCCACCGGCCCGTTGCCGACCGCCTTGGACCCGAATGGCGTATACCCCTATATGAGTTATAGCGAGACCTCAAATCGTCCGGTACCTAAAAGGTACCGGATGATCTCGCTAGAGAACGAGAAAGTCAAGGCTATCATCTGCCCCGATCTTTGCGGGAAAGTAATATCCCTCACTCACAAGGAGAGCGGCAAGGAGGTCTTGTACAGGCCGGACGTAATCAAATACACACGGATATTACCCCGTTTCTATTTCGTGGCCGGGGGGATCGAGGTCAGTTTCCCGATCTCCCACTCTCCCACGCAAAATGAGCCGGTGCTTTATCAGATCGATCATACGGGAGACCGCACATATGTAACATGCGGAGAACGGGAATCTCATTACGGTATGCAATGGTCTGTAGAATATTCCTTAGGAGATAAGGACGAATGCCTTACCCAAAGGGTTGTTTACTACAACCCGGGAAAGCAAGCCTATCCATGGATGTCATGGTCCAACGCCGCCCTTCCTTGCGCACCGGATACCCAATACGATTTCCCGAACGGGACCGTATTATCCCATGCCTCCACGTTGGACACGATCGACTGGAAAACGGAAGGAACCCATCATGAACGGGATATCAAAGAGATGACCGGCTACTTCTGGAAAACGAAAGACGTGAATGCTTTCGGGGCCTACACTCCCTCCTTGGGCAGCGGGCTCTATCATATCGCCGACGAATCCAGTACGCCCGGTATCAAGCTATGGAGTTATGGCGTAGCCGGCGACAAGGAATGGTCCATGCTCAGTACCCCCGACCGGCAGCCTTACGTAGAAATCCAAGGTGGCCCGATCAGCGACCAATCTATCAAGCTCGAATTGCGTCCCGGCGAGAAAAAGAATCACGTAGAATATTGGATACCGACAGATCATCCTTTGGATATCTATTCCTTAAAGGTTCCGGCATTAAGGCTTCGCCCGATCGATCGCATCCCGCTATTCGACTGGGCCCGGAAGAATGAATCTTCCATCTGGATCGCCTTAGCCGATGCCTATAAGAATAAGTCCATGCTTCCCGCCGCCCCCTATCCGGAAGACGGGCAGTGGGCTCCATCCGGCATGGAAGATCTGGACGATGCTTTTCGTTGGGCGATCCAAATATCTCCCCAGCCGGAACGGGATTATTGGCAATTCCACTATGGGACTTGGTTGGCTGGAAGAGAACGTGTAGAGGAGGCGATCGAACAACTATCCATCCCGGATATCGATCTGGCAAAAGCTTTATTGGCAAGGCTATATGTCCGTCGGCAGGCGTGGGAAAAAGCGAGAGATGCCTACGCCGCTATCCCCGAGACCTCGTGGCTGAACCTACATCCCCAGTTGGTTATCGAGCGGGATAAAGTATTAAAGAAATTTGGAACCGAGGCTTTACCGGAACGGCAAAAATGGCTGGATAAGATAAACGCATCCTCTGACGAATGGGTGGCCGAGCGAAAGGTACAGCTACTGATCGATAGGAAGCAATATCAAGAAGCCAAGGATTTATTGCAATCCACTCATTTCCAGAAAGTGCATCAAACCTATACCCGTACAGGACTTTGGGAACAGATCAACGAAGGCTTGGGCCTCTCCCCGCAACCTGTACCGGAACAACTCGGCGAGGATCGTTTAGCCCGGTTTGGTGCCTATCGGGAATATGAATAAGGGAGATGCATTTAGAGCAGTAGCTCCATATAAGTCTCCGCATATTTAGCCAGAAACGCCCGAATCACTTTCAAGGCCGTAGAGATATGTTGTTGTACCGTATATACCGAGATACCCAAACTGTCGGCTATCTCCTTATGGGCGTTTCAAGCGCCTTATCCAACAATGCATTTAAATCCGTATCCAATACCGAGTCCTCCGTCTCGTTCGTGCTATCCAATGAGGCGGACCGTATCTTATCCCTCAGCTCCAACTCACGATCCAGTCCCGCCAACAGGTTTAAGATCCGATTTTTCACGATCGTATACACATACGGGCCAAAAGGTACATTCGGGTTCAAGAAACGGCGATTCTGCCAAATAGAGGCGAAAGCATCCTGAAAAACATCTTCCGCCATATCCCGGGATTTAAGGAATTTCAAGGAAAACCACATCAAGCGATCCTTATACAGGGCATATAATTCACAAAAGGCCGACTCGTCCCCTTCTAGCAAGTCCGCCACAAGCCTTCTTTCTTTCTCTGAATCAATGTCTGCCATTCGACTTATTCTCCCACTTCGATTACAGAGGTTCAAATGTATGCAAAATTCCCAAAGGTAAAAACAAATTGAACCAAAATCAGCAACTCCATCATACAGCTTTATAAACTCACGATAACAAACATCTTTGCTCATTCGGAAATAATCATGTATTTTTGTCTGTTCATTTAAGAAAGGATGATGTATTGATGAAAGTTTGTATCGCCGAAAAGCCGAGTGTGGCCCGGGAAATCGCGGAAGTATTAGGGGCAACCCAACGAATGAATGGGTATATCGAAGGAAACGGATATCAGGTAACTTGGACATTCGGGCATTTGTGTACCCTGAAAGAACCGCATGAATACGCGGAGAACTGGAAACGCTGGAGTCTGGGGTCACTACCTATGATCCCTCCCCGGTTCGGTATCAAACTAATCGAGAATCCTACGTATGAGCAACAATTCAAGGTAATCGAGAGCCTGATGCAAAATGCCGAGATGGTCATTAACTGCGGTGATGCCGGCCAAGAGGGAGAGCTGATCCAACGCTGGGTCATGCAAAAGGCAGGTTGTAAATGCCCGGTCTACCGCCTTTGGATCTCCTCGCTTACGGAGGAGGCGATCCGGGAAGGTTTCCAAAAACTCAAAGAACAGACGGAATTCAATAAGTTATATGAGGCCGGGCTATCCCGTGCCATCGGCGACTGGTTGCTGGGGATGAACGCCACCCGCCTTTATACCTTGCGCTACGGGCAGAACCGGCAGGTATTATCGATCGGCCGTGTGCAAACCCCAACGCTCGCCTTGATCGTAAACCGGCAAGCCGAGATCGACAATTTCAAGCCGGAACCCTATTGGGAATTAAAGACCATTTACAGGAATACGACTTTCTCCACCACGAAAGGTAAGTTCACGAAGAAAGAGGAAGGCGAGGCTTTTCTGGAGAAGGTAAAGGAACAGGATTTTACTGTTACCAGTATCACCGAGAAGAAAGGGAAGGAATTCGCCCCCCGCCTATTCGACTTGACCTCGTTGCAGGTGGAATGTAATAAGAAATTCGCGTTTACGGCGGACGATACGCTAAAGTTGATCCAATCGCTCTACGAGAAGAAGGTGACAACCTACCCACGTGTAGACACGACTTTCCTTAGTGATGATATCTATCCGAAAGTTCCCAATACCTTGAAAGGGTTGGTGGATTATACGGAGCTTACCGCTCCTTTGATGAATCAGAAATTGCCGAAAAGCAAGAAAGTGTTTGACAACTCGAAGGTTACCGATCACCATGCGATCATCCCTACCGGAGTCCCCGCCCGCAATCTTACGGATACGGAACGGAAGGTGTACGATTTGGTAGCCCGTCGTTTTATCGCCGCCTTTTATCCGGATTGCGAGATATCGACCACTACGGTCTTAGGTCAAGTGGATAAGGTAGAATTCAAGGTGACTGGAAAGCAAATCCTCAAACCGGGTTGGCGTGTCGTATTCGGAGCCGAGCAGAAAGATCCGGAGGCTGAACCTTTATTTAAGCGTAATTATATACGAAAGGAACGTAAGAATCTTTATCCCACCGCTACCGGTGCGGAATTGATCGGCACGATCCATGAGGAACTGCTGAAAAGCGCAGAGTTGACGGGGCTTTGGGAAAAGAAACTACGCCAGATTGAACGAGGGACTTATGAGGCCCGTACTTTTCTGGATGAGTTGAAGCAGATGGTAAACGAGGTCGTCATAAACGTCCTTTCCGACCAAACCCGGCGAACGATTACGATTGAGGATACGTCTAAAGCAGCTAAAGAAACTCCCAAAGACGAACCCAAGGAGAAAAAGGAAAAGAAACCTCGTAAGCCTCGTGCCAAGAAAGAGAAAGCAGAGGCTACTCCCGAATTGGAGCTTCCATCAACGGATAAGCCCGTTTGCCCCATCTGTCACAAAGGCTCTATCCTCCGGGGCAAAACCGCTTATGGCTGCTCTGAATACAAGAATGGATGTACGTTCCGCTTGGATTACGCTACGTATGGAAATAATTTAACGGATGAGGAGTTAGGTACGGTTATCAGTAAATTAAAGTCTATTTAAAATATGAGAACAGAATGGTTTCCTCTGGTAAACGAGGAAGGTGAGACGATCGGAAAGGCTACTCGCAAGGAATGTCATAGCGGAAGGAAGTTGCTACATCCCGTAATCCATTTACATATCTTTAATAAGGATGGAGATCTATATCTCCAAAAACGTTCCATGAACAAGGATATACAACCGGGAAAGTGGGACACGGCCGTAGGTGGGCATATTGATTATGGAGAAAGCGTGGAAGAGGCCCTGCGCCGTGAGGTTCGTGAGGAATTGGGCATTACTGATTTTACGCCTGTCTTCATCAAACGTTATATATTCGAGTCTTCCATAGAGAAGGAATTGGTAAACAGCTTCCGGACCACTTACGATGGCCCCATCACCCCCGATCCCGAGGAACTGGACGGAGGACGTTTCTGGCCGATCGAGGAGATCAAAGAGAATCTGGGGAAAGGCGCATTCACCCCGAATTTCGAAAAGGAATTCACCGCTATTTTCCTATA
>PPYF01028265.1_pt1 | contig 16261 bp, 11 predicted proteins | sample 1559871 | NCBI WGS metagenome assembly PPYF01 (sample SAMN08240021, study PRJNA423297) | Human gut metagenome, whole genome shotgun sequencing project.
ACACTCCTTCGTCACACGACGAAAATCGTCTCAAGCTATGCGACCCTGTCGGCAACATTTATTTTTAAACAAGCTCTAAATGTGTCTAAACAAGAAAAAGAGGTGCCTTCACAGGTACCTCCCTTTCCATTCATCACATTATGCTTAAGTTAAAGTGCTATCGATAATGCTTTTTTGCCGAAACTTCGGCTCAGGAGTGATATTTTTAATACCGACTTTCAACAACGTCCCAGTCCACAATGTCCCACAGGGCGCGGAGGGCGTCGGCACGTCGGTTCTGATAGTCAAGATAATATGCATGTTCCCACACATCGAAGGTAAGCAGTGGTGTCAGACCGTCAGTGAGAGGATTCTGAGCATTGGAGCCCTGGGTTATAATCAGCTTTCCATCATTGTCGCGGCATAGCCACACCCAGCCTGAGCCGAAAAGGCCCACGCCGGCTTCCACAAATGCTTCTTTAAATTTCTCAAATGAACCAAAGTCGCGGTCAATGGCTTTACGCAATTCACCTCCTGGCTCACGGCTTCCGTCAGGAGAAAAAGTAAAGAAATAGAAAATATGGTTCCATGCCTGAGAAGCATTATTAAACAATGGTCCTTCGGCATTAACTATAATTTCTTCAAGGTCCATATCCTCAAACTCGGTGTCCTTTATAAGACGATTGAGATTGTCGATATAGGCTTTCTCATGTTTTCCATAATGGAAATCAACTGTTTCCGCGCTGATTGCCGGTGCGAGAGCATCGCGCTGGTAGGGCAAGTCGGGTTGTTCGTATTTCATTTTTATAAGTGTCGTTTAGGTTTGTTTGTAAATGTAAAACAACACGTGCCTCAAATAGTTCGAGCACTCCTTATTTTTTTCGCATTTCTTACATAAGGTCAACGCACCATATCACGCTGCGACATGTGTGTTTACCGAAGCCTTCTTTCCGAACAGACGTGCCACAATCTGAGCAATGGCTCCGTCACCGGTAATGTTGCAGGCGGTTCCAAATGAGTCCATTGCAATGTATAAAGCTATCATCAGTGCATTGTCGGCTTCGCTAAATCCGAGCATAGAACTAAGAAGGCCAAGCGACGCCATAATAGCTCCGCCGGGGACTCCCGGGGCGGCTATTATGGTTATGGCAAGCATCGAAATAAAACCGGCAAACATACCAGCGTCATATGCCATGCCGTGAGTTATCATAAGCGCTATGGCGCAGCTCACTATTTTCAGTGTAGAACCAGACATGTGTATTGTGGCACACAAAGGTATTACAAATCCGGCAACATCCTTGTCAACACCCATGGCTATAGTCTGACGGAGGGTTACAGGAATTGTTGCGGCCGACGACTGTGTGCCAAGAGCGGTGAAGTAAGCCGGCATCATGGTCCATAAAGCCTTGAAAGGGTTTAGACCAGAAAAGAGTGAGGCCACAAGATACTGGAGAACAAGAAGTCCAACGTGCAAAGCAAAAATCACAAGTATAATTTTCGAGAATGTCAGCAATACTGTGCCCACAGTTCCCGTAACCGACATGTCAAGAAATATACCGAATATGTATATGGGCAGGCAAGGGATGATAATCTCCATTATTGCCCATTGAATAACGCCACGGAAGTCTTCAAGACCATTCTTAAGAGACGTCGTACTGAGTCGCGAGACACCTAATCCCAGCACAAAGGCAAGGACAAGAGCTGTCATCACTGAAAACATGGCACCTATTTCCATTGTGAAATAAGGCTTTAGTGCCGTGGCACCGGCCGCCTCGTTTACTCCTACGTACGCATCAGCTGAAATAAGTAACGGAAATGAACTTGAAGCTGTGAAATAAGCAAGCATTCCACTGCCAAAAGTCATAAGGTATGCTATAAGGGCTGTGACTAACAGCATCTTGCCCGCTTGCTTACCAAGTTCGGCAATGGCCGGAGCTACAAAACCGACTATTAACAATGGTATCAGGAAACCGAGAAATGATGAAAATATACCGTTAAAGGTAATGAAACAGCGTGAAAGCCATTCCGGAAAAACAAAGCCGGCACCTACACCCAGGGCTATGGCAATAAGAATACGGGGCAATAGCCCGATTTTAATCAACTTCATGATATTAGTTTAAGATATAAAAGCTTGTTTAATAGTTTAAGAAATCTGAAGTTCTTCCCCTTCACGCGGAACAAGCGTGGCACTGAACTCCCAAAGTGCGTAAATAGGCAGGAAAACTGCAAACAGAGTGAACGGGTCGCCCGTCGGGGTAATAAGACCGGCGGCTATAAGCAATGCAACGATGGCATGGCGACGGTATTTTTTGAAAAAACTTCTTGTAAGAAACCCCATTTTTCCAAGTACCCATGCCAAAAGAGGCAATTCAAACACGGCACCCATCAACAGAATCAGTGTAAAGAAATTATCCATGTATGAATCAAGCGACACAACGGTTTCAAGTTGGCTGCTAAGCTGGTAGGTAGCAAGGAATCCCAGTGCAAGCGGAAACACGATGTAGTAACCGACAAGCACACCGAGAAAAAACATAAGATTACCAAAAAAGAATGCACGGCGCACTCCCTGTTTCTCATGTTCGTAAAGACCCGGAGCCACGAATCCCCACAACAAATAGATAATTACCGGAAAACCGGCTACAAAGGCTGCCCAGCACGAGGCTGACATGTGTACAAAGAATTGCGATGCAAGCTGCAGACTCACCGGATGAAGCTCAAAAGGTTCCGAAGCCGTTATGCCTGGCAGAAGGCTGTGCGAGGCCAGAATATCGACAATCTTATAGAACGCAAAATCGGGACGACAAGGAGCCAATATTACATGGTCGAATATCCATGGCATGGCGCAAAAAGCAGCTATGCCGAGAAACAACAATACCCCGGCGATACGGATAAGCACCCCACGCAAGGCATCGAGATGCTCCCAAAAACTCATTTCTTTTTCGGTTCCGCTCACTTGGAGGGTTCCTCTTCCTTTTTAGCGTCTGATGCTTCAACAGGACGGTTTTCATAACGATATAATGTTTATAATTTGAGATGTAAAGTTACTAATTATTCAGTGATTTTTCGTAACTTTGCATCTACATTTAACACACCTTTAGAAATTTAGAAAACAATTATCACATAGGTATGAAAGCATATGTTTTTCCCGGTCAGGGCGCGCAATTCGTAGGCATGGGCAACGACCTCTACGAAAACAATGCCGTGGCTCATGAACTTTTCGAAAAAGCTAACGAAATCCTGGGTTTCCGAATCACTGACCTCATGTTTGAAGGCACCGACGAAGACCTTCGTCGCACTGACATAACACAGCCCGCAGTATTTTTGCATTCAGTAATTCTGGCCAAGTCGCTCGGCGATGAATTCCAACCCGACATGACTGCCGGCCACTCGCTCGGCGAATTTTCAGCACTCGTAGCAGCCGGAGCACTCAGTTTCGAAGACGGTCTGCGTCTCGTCTCTGCCCGTGCGAAGGCCATGCAGAAAGCTTGCGAACTCAAGCCCTCCACAATGGCAGCCATCATCGCCCTTCCTGACGAAAAGGTAGAAGAAATACTCAAAGGCGTTGACGGCGTTGTGGTGTGCGCAAACTATAACTGCCCCGGTCAGATAGTTATTTCCGGCGAACTTGAAGCCATCGATACAGCCTGCAAGCTCCTGAGCGAAGCCGGCGCGCGCCGTGCGCTGAAACTCAAGGTCGGCGGTGCGTTCCACTCTCCCCTTATGGAACCCGCACGTGCCGAACTCGCACAGGCTATTGAAAATACCGAATTCCATACTCCCGCATGCCCTGTCTATCAGAACGTAGACGCCAAGCCCCACACAAATCCTGAAGAAATCAAGGCTAACCTTATAGCCCAGCTCACCGCTCCCGTGCGTTGGACATACTCTGTTCAAAACATGATAGCTGACGGTGCCACCGAATTCTGCGAACTTGGCCCGGGCAAAGTCCTTCAGGGTCTTGTAAGCAAAATTGATAAAAATGTAGTCGTAGAAGGCCGGCAATAATCAGCCTACCCCTCCCCTAAAAACGACTCCGCATCGCTCCACAGAGCGATGCGGCCTCTTTTTATATCCTTTTCAATATATAATCACTCTTTCTGCAATTTTTGCCATTTCTTATAGCCGAACACAGCCACAACGGTATATATCGCATAAAGGGTAGCATAAAAATATATCTCCTTATAGCAGTATAAACCGACACACACTGCATCCACCGCTATCCAAACAAGCCACTGTTCTATATACTTGCGGGCAAGCATCCACGTACCGCCTATACTTAGTGCCGTTGTAAATGCGTCATATACCGGCACGTTTGAATCGGTATATCTGCTAAGTACAAAGTATATGCCCCACCAAAGAACCGCCATAGCCACAACACAACCGATACAAACATTCCATGGAGCATGCCTGATTTTAAGTTTCGGTTTAGGCTCTATTTCTTCCTTTCGAGGCTTGCGCGAATGCATGGTCCATGCTATGTAGCCATAGATAGCCATTACAAAGTAATAGATATTTATTGAAAAATCAGCATACAGCCCCTTGCGGAAGTAAATCCACATGGATATGGTAGGCATGATGATAGATACAAGCCATACCTTGGCATTGGCATGATACTCCCACCACAGATATACAACACCTATGAGGAAGCCGGCTATTTCAAGTATAATATCCCAGTTCATCAGAATTTAAGGCTTATAATAGCCATTACATTGATTGGAGCCTGCGCGGCATAGCCGGCATATCTGTAGATTTCCTTCTCACCTTTGTCATTCACCGTATAACCCGCACCGGCATATCCGTTATTGAAATACTTCTCGTTGAATATATTGTAAATGGTGAATCCGGCACGCAAAGCCTTTACGGATGGAATATTACGGAAAGTATAGGCCAGAGCGAGGTCGCTGACAAAATAAGAGTCAAGCTTGGCTTCAGCTGACTTGGCATTATTCATATATTGACTTGACACATACCGGCTTGTAAGCGCAGCTTCAAACCCGCGTACATGGAAATTAAACGAATTGTGAAGCATGAGGTCGGGAGAGAACGCTATCGGAGTGTTACCACAGTCTATACTGATGGAATTGGTCCATTCGTCTTCATAAATATATTCCACGAAATTCTTGATACGGTTGCGCGAGAATGTAGCGTTAATCTGCCAGTCAAACCAGTTCACGGGACGCAGCGCACCTTGCAGTTCTATACCCATACGGTAAGAATCCGGAACATTCACGCTCAGTGCATTGCCTGTATCAGACAGCTGGCCGGTCACTACGAGCTGGTCTTTATAGTCCATGTAATACAGATTCACACCTATATCAAAAAGATTTCGGGCATATCTATAGCCGAGTTCATAGTCAAAAAGACGTTCTGCCGTAGGATAATGCTTGGGGTCACCGTCAGTAAAGTTGTCTCGTACCGGTTCTTTATGTGCCACGCTCCATGATGCAAATGCACGGTGGGCACCGTTGATATAAGTCAATCCGGCTTTAGGATTAAAGAAATTATAATTTCTGTAGACATCGAGATGTCCCATCGACTCCGTATTCCAGTCATAGTTGTCGCTTACACCTTTTATGGTATAACGGATGTGGCGGAACTGCATATCGGCATAACCGGAAAGGCCGCGGGCTATCTCTACATCGGCACGTGCATAAACATTAGTGTCAAATTTTCGGCCTGTATTATAGTAATATTGCTGCAGCGGATTGATAGGCCCAACATAATTGCGGACCCATGCAACATTGCCGAAGTGATTCCCGCGATGCCAGTTGGCGGCTCCACCCAACACAGCATTTACACGTCCCTGACGGTAATTGAGACTGAACATACCTCCCCCGAAGTCGTTGTCGTTATACTTCAGGCGCACAAGGTCACTTTTCTCAACAAGCTCTCCTTCGGCATTGTAGAATGGTTCAAGGCCATATTCCACAAGAGTCCGGCGAGTCTTATATTGGTTATAATAACCGTCGCCCTTTGTATAATGGAATGCAAGATTGAGATGCCACTTGTTGCTGAACGTATGGCTGCCCAAGAGCTGTATGTGATGTTGAACAAAGTGGTCGAACTGGTCGGGGTAATAGGCTGTAGAACCATCAGAAGCCGTATATTCGCCGCATGGATTATAGCGGCGTCCATACTTCTCCATATCTTCTTTTGAAGCATAGTCCCAAGCCATGTAGGTCTGTTCCTTACCTCCGAAAGCAAGAAGTCGCACGGTTGTGTTTTGTCCGGTGTAGGCGAGCTGTCCCATATAGCTCCATAGTTTGGAATATGCCCTGTCAATGTAGCCGTCAGAACCGATATGGCTGAAGCGTGCATCCACACTCCAATGGTCACCGAAAAGTCCGGAATTCACTTTAACAGTCTCGCGGTTCGCATTGTAAGAACCATATGATGCCGACACCTCCGCCGAAGGGTCATAGCCCGGAGCATCGGTTATCATATTGATTGAAGCGCCGAACGCACCCGCACCGTTTGTTGACGTACCCACCCCGCGCTGCACCTGAATGTCGCGTACCGAAGATGCGAGGTCGGGCATATTGACCCAGTACACGTTATGACTCTCCGAGTCGTTGATAGGAATACCGTTGGCCGTGATGTTGATACGTGATGCATCCGTTCCGCGTACCCTTATCCCGCTGTATCCTATGCCCCCTCCGGCATCACCGGTGGTAACAATTGAAGGCAATGACTCCAATAAAAACGGAATGTCGCGGCCGTCGTTTACACGGGCTATCTCACGCGAATTCAGATTGGAGAAGGCAACCGGCGTCTTGTCGTTGGCTCGGTTGGCTACTACTTCTACATTCTGTAGACTAACGACTGAAGCAGAATCGGCCTTTGCGGATTCTGATGGTACGGATAAACCGTACGAGGGCATCACAGCACAGGCTGCAAACCCGATTAAAATAGATTTTTGCATAAAATTTCACTACGTCGGTACTAACCGAATCAGGTTCAAAGGGTCTATTCTCAGCTCCGCCACTGCGGCGCACCCCTATTTTGCAGGCAAATTTACGAAAATTTACCGTGTTTTCAAAATATTACCTTCGTAGCTTTGCCTCCGACGACGTAAATGAATATACCATGTTCGGGATTCGCTACTTTATGTCCCTGGAGGTTATAGTAGCATCCTGCTCCGGCATCGGCATCCTTTAAGGCATCTTCTATTCCTACCTGCGGCTTCTCACGTCCCACTAAACGGGTCTGCGCCATGATTACAGAAATATAGTCGCCGTACTGTGCATCGCGCACACCCCAGCTTCCTTTCGGAAAAGCTATGATAATCTCAGAATTCCCTGAGGCATCGCTTCCGGGCCGTATCATTACAGGTGAATCGCCACTGAACTGCATCTCGTCGGTGCCCTGACAGAATTCAAAGCCGGTGAACGGCCATTCCTGAACCGGAATGGTAAGGCGTCCGTTGCCAGAATTGAAAGTGGCTTTCAAATCAGATTCACCGGGCAAAAAATTCTTTATTACCAACCCATCCTCGCCTTCGCCCTGAACGATACTCACAACATAATCCTTATGTTCCACACTGTGCCAATAAAGGTCGGTTGTGGTAAACAGGCCCTTCTCCATGAAAGAGCATTCGGCATCATAGTCGCGAATCAAATCATCGCGTGTAAAGGCAGTTGCATTCGAAATGAATAATGCAAAGCAAAGAAATGTGAAGGAGAGAGGTTTCATACTTCGTGAAGGTTGTGTCCCATGCGCTCTTTCTTGGTCGACATATAGCGATGGTTATATTCGTTGGGCTTTACTTCGATTGGCACGTTCTCTACTATCTCAAGACCAAATCCTTCAAGTCCCTTACGCTTTACGGGATTGTTGGTCATAAGACGCATTTTCTGGATGCCGAGCATATTAAGAATCTGTGCGCCCACGCCGTAATCGCGCTCATCGGCGGCATGCCCCAGATGTATGTTGGCTTCCACGGTGTCAAGGCCTTCTTCCTGAAGCTTGTATGCACGGATTTTGTCCATAAGTCCTATGCCGCGGCCTTCCTGGCTAAGGTACACGACTGCACCCCGGCCTTCTTTCTCTATCATACGCATGGCTTCGTGAAGCTGTGCGCCGCAGTCGCAACGCTTGGAGGCAAAGATGTCGCCTGTAGCGCATGACGAATGCACACGTACAAGCACCGGCTCACCGTCGGCCACATTACCCTTGATGATGGCTATGTGTTCGAGACCGTTGTCTTTCTGACGGAATGGTATGAGACGGAAATGCCCGTATTCTGTAGGCATATCCACCTCCACACCCATTTCCACGAGCTGTTCGTGTTCAAGGCGGTAGGCAATAAGGTCGCGGATAGAAATCAGTTTGAGCCCCCATTCGTCGGCGCGACGGCGCAATTCAGGCAAACGGGCCATAGAGCCGTCGTCGCTCATTATCTCCATGAGGGCGGCAGCGGGTTCGAGTCCCGACAGACGTGCGAGGTCTACTGCCGCCTCTGTATGGCCGGAACGGCGAAGCACACCCTGGTCCTGGGCATAGAGCGGATTGATATGACCGGGACGGCCGAAAGTCTCGGGGGTTGACTTCGGGTCGGCCAAAGCGCGTATGGTGGCGCAGCGGTCGTGAATGCTTACACCGGTCGAGCACCCTTCAAGCTTGTCGACTGTAACGGTAAAGGGCGTACCAAGCACCGAGGTGTTTTCCTCAACCTGCTTGTCGAGGCCAAGTTCCTGGCAACGGCTTATGGTAATAGGCGCGCAAAGTACACCGCGAGCATTTTTCAACATGAAATTAACTTGCTCCGGAGTGATTTTTTCAGCGGCTACAATCAAGTCGCCTTCGTTCTCACGGTCTTCATCATCCACAACTATTACCATTTTACCGTCGTGGAAGTCTTGCAGGGCTTCTTCTATCGAGTCGAGTTTAATCTTGTTGTCCATGTTCATCGGGTGTATCTATATTTTTATCCTCTGTTTCCGAATCTTCTTCATGGCCGAATGTCTTTAGCAGCACGTCTGTAACAGACTGCATATCGTCAAGATTTCGGCGCGAAGGTTCGAAAGGATATTTATTTAACAAATTTATAACCAATTTATCCGTAGAATTGCTCAGATAATCAACCAATGCGTTCAACGGCTCACGCAATGTGCTTATCTGTTTTCCGCAAAACATTCTCAAAATACGTGGACGTGATGTTACGCTCTTGTGAACCTCCTGCAGTTCGGTTCTGAACGCAAGCAGCATTTCCAGAGCCTTCTCCGGCACAACCTCGGTCATTATAACTTCCTTGAGTTCAAGACTGCGCTTGGGATGGCGTCCAATCAGACGGTTGAAAAATAGTTTATAGGCATCGGCATTAAATACAGCAGAGTCGTCAATGGCCTTTCTGGTAAAGAATATACCCAAAGGCAACAATGCCACAGTACTGAGCCATATACCTTCCCAAACCTCTGTTTTACCGTCGCGGGCCATCTTGTATCCCATATTATCAAACATATAATATACGATAAAGAGAAATACGGAGATTACCAATGGAGTACCTATGCCGCCCTTCTTGATGATTGCACCAAGCGGCGCACCGATAAAGAAGAATACGAGCACGGCTATCGACAAGGTGAATTTGCGATGCAATTCTATATCATGACGACGCATAAGCTTGGCCTGTTCGGTAAGCATGAGTGCGCGGAACTCAAAATCCTGCTTCACACGCCGTGAGTCTGCGAGAGCCTGCTGAATGTAGGTTTTTGCATACGCAGGCGTAGGCTTGAGGAATACGGAATCAAGGTTGACCGGCTCCTGCTTGGCCAGTTCTTCCTTAAGTTCCGCCGAGCGTTCAACGGGACTTGTGTACTTTCGCCCGAGAGTATCGGTATGCATGCTTCGCGAGGCTATGCCGACATATCTGCGGCTTACAAGGTCGGTAGCATAATTGTTGCCTATAGAGTCAACCTGACGTCCTATGGAGTCCATACTGTGACGCAACTGGCTTACGTTCTGACCTACGTACTGAGAACGTATGCCACTCTCGTCCATACGGTTGAAATTGGCATCGAAGGCAAAGTAGACCTGCTTGTCGGAAAATTCCTCGCGTCTGAAAGGCAGGTAACCGCCCGACCCCATTCCCATAGAGTTGTCGGTAAGATTCTCAAACATCTCGCCGTGATGAAGCTGAAGGAAAAGACGTGTCTTGTCTTCCGTGAAACTGAACTTACCTGAGTCGGCAAGGATGACACGCGCATTTTCGCTTCCTCGTGTGAGGTCGTAAATTATCATACCGTAGAGCATACCGGTATTCGGATTCTTGCTCTCGACATAAAGGTTCATTCCAGGGATTTCATCGTAGAACGAACGTTCGGGAATCTCAACTTCAGGCGTTTTCTGTCTCACTGAGAACATCAGCGTCCACATCCTCGACTGGGCTACGGGAAGAACATAGTTCTGAAAAAAGAATGCGCCTATCGAAATTACAACCATAAGCACAATCAACGGTCTCATAATCCGGAAAAGCGAAATCCCGGCGGCTTTCATGGCTGTCAGTTCAAGCTTTTCACCCAGATTACCGAACACCATCAGCGCGGCAAGAAGTATGGCAAGAGGCAGTGCGGTAGGCACCATGGTGAGAGCGGCATAGAAAAAAAGCTCTCCCAAGATATCAAAACTCAGACCTTTGCCCACCAAATCATCAATCATGCGGTAAAGGAACTGCATCATCACGATAAACAACACGATGAAAAAAGTCATTACCAACAACGGCGCAAACCGCTGCAACAGAAATGTATCGAGTCGCTTTATTCCTAACATGCCGCAAAGGTAGCAATTTTCTGCGAATTTGCGAAATAAAAGAAGCTGCGCCCGATTGAGTTTTGCAATCGGGCGCAGCTGTATTAAAGTATTTTTACTTATTCGTAAATAAGTTCAAGGTCATCGAGCCACATGGTTGAAGGACCACCTACGAAATAGTCGCCGCCAATAGAGGCCGAGGCTGTACACATAATGTAGCTGGGCTTAACATCGGTACGCTTGTAAACCAATGGAACTTCAAACTCAATCAGTCCTTCGCCTGCAGTAGCTTCACTAAATACGATTTCACCGTAAGCTATTACATTGCCGCCATTCTTGTCGAAGAGCTGACGTTGAGCTTTCTTGGTTTTAACTATGACCGGGTAGTTCTTACCTTCAAAGTCCTGATTTACAGAATTATCAAGAAGAGCTATGTAAAGAATACCCTTATCCATATTGCCCTTCTTAAGAGCTGCATAATCCGCATTTTCGTAAGCAACTTCCTGAGGATTGTACTTAACCCAGCCATGAAGACGAGCAGGACGTGAAGACCATGCGCGACCCCAACCAAGGACACCGTCTGTACCATCTGTTTTAAGATATTCTCCTACAAATACATTACCTGCAGCGAACTTACCGGCTAAACCGAACCCGACAAATTGCGATTCAAGCTTTATAGAACGTGTGCCCGAGTGCTTGATGCTTTCATCAGGTTTAGTAACATTCTTACTCATAGTTATAGAACCATGGTTGCCGCTATCCCAGAACATACTTTCGTTTTCACCATATATAAGCCATCGGTTCTTACTATCACCCGGTCTCTTACCGTCATGCCATGATTCAAATCCGTAATTAGGGAACTGAGCGGCAGCTTCAGTTGTGAAGCTCATTACGGTAGCATAGAAATCTCCGGATACAGCGCAATACTCATAATCCGTACCGGGCTCAAGTCCGCTAAGTTGACCTGTAATGGTAGAGCCTTGCAAAGTAGAGTTGACTTCAGTCCAAGCTGTAATACCTCTCTTGCGATAAACCAGTCGAGGTTCTATAGCTTCTGCCGAATTATTTACCTTACCGCTAATAGTGGCCTTTGTCGACCAAATATTTGCGGCAACGGCATAATCGGTAGAGACGACATCGTCAGACGGCGGTGTAACACCACCCTGACCCACTGATACGGTAAGGGTTCCTATACCATGCTTGCCGTTGACATCAACAGCCTCGGCTTCTATAGTATATTCTCCTTCGGGAAGAGCATTTGTAAATGTTTCGTCGAAAAGAACACGTATAGTGGTCTCGTCTTTTACATCATCGTAATTGACGTCACACAAAATGCCTGAGGACGCGATTTTCTGTTTCAAGCTCGGGTCCATATCGGGATAAAGCATATCGAAGTCGTTCACACCAGGATCAAGACCGAGAAGGGTATTGAAATATGTGCTGGTGAGAATAAGACTCTGAAGCTTGGCAGACCCGGTTATCCACAGAGCAAAAGGCTTGAACGAACCTACTTCTCCCTGAATTTTTGAAGGGAGATTGAAGAGTGTACCTTCCGATACATTCACCCCGCGTACTTCGGGAGCTGCCACAATTGTAATCTCATCTTCAACGTCTACTGCAGTTTCGTCAATCTCGATGGTAAAATAAGCTCCACCAATCTCGCCTGAATCTTCAGAGCATTTAATGACAATGTTATACTGGGTAGCGGGCTTGCAACCTTCAATCACACCGGTGCGCGAATACACTTCACCTGAAGGCTTTGTGCCGGTGAGGGTCCATGTAAGGTCCTTGTCGCGCGAGTTCATCATGAAGTAGCCCTTGGCATCGGTGCGTCCTACATAGTCAAGCGAACCTTGCGAATGGCCTACCGTGAGAGTATAGTCCCTGAGCAATGCGTCGATTTCGTCAGCATAGCTTACCGTGACAACCGAATTGGCAATCTTGCACACAATCTCAACCGACTTCTTGTCGTTGTTGACAATTGTGAACTCCTGCTGTCCCTTGAAATAGCGGTGTTCGAACGAAGCGGGCACGGAATCGCCGGCCCATGCTTCGGCCACATACTTGTCGGCAAGAAGCTTGACACCTTCTGACGGAATGGCGTTTGCATTGTCAAACTGACGTACAACGCCTTTGGAGTTTGAAATCCATACCATGGCACTCTGGCGAAGCTCGTCGAGAGTGGCACGCGAACGCACTTTCACGTCGCTGTTCACGCTTGTAGACAGATATACTGTGCCTTCGCCCGTGGCAAGGAGTTCTTCTTCGTTTGAGCAGCTGCTCAAAACCGTGGTAGCAATTGCCGCCATGGCCACATACTTAAGCATTGTTTTCATAGCGGTAATCATACGGTAAGTATTAATGTATATGACTTAACATTACCTTCGTTGTCGGTAACGGTAATCTTAAAGGTATGGGTTCCAGGGAATCCTCCGAGCAAACTAAAGAACGTTGTAATATCAAACACTACGTTCTTTGCATTTAGAACCTCTTCTCCACAAGGAAGACCAAAACCACTGAATGACTCGGCAAGTTCACCGGGATATGCAAGGTCAGCGCCTGAGAGAGGAGCTACTACTTCTGCAAAGCTTTCGTCAGTAGAATTGATTTCAAGCATCATATTGGCAATACCTGCGGGAACGCTGATATTAAGCACACCGTCAAGACCGGGAGTATTGGCAGGAGTGGGCACATTGTCGGGAACACCGTTTTCTGAAATGGTAAATACTATTGCATCATCACCACCCTGTGCCTTCACCTCGAAGTTGAGAGTCTTGCTCACTTGCATATTGGCATTGTCGGTAGCTGTGATAGTAAGCGTATGCTTGCCTTCGATATCCTTGATAGCTTCAACTACCTGTGCAAGGTCAAGAACAAGAGTGGTCTGGTCCTTCACGGCAGTGCCGAAGGGCAGTCCGTAAGGGGCAGAGGTGGCAGCGGCGAGATTGATGTTGCTGAGGTCGGCAAGTGTCGGGAGTGACAGGCTGAGCTGAGCAAGTCCTTTCTGAGCTACAATGCTAATCTTGGCATCACTTACATTAGCGGGATTGAGAGTTGCACCGAAGTTCATCGAAGATGTCATTTCGATTCCGTCTTTGAAATCTTCTTCGCCGGGACGTGTGGGATGCTCGGGGTCTTCTTCGGCAGGCAGATTGCCGCTAAGGTTCTCATCCTCAATGCTCGTATCAACATAGATTCCTTCGTTGGGGTCGATAAATCCGGTTGATGGGTCGGGAACCTGAGGATTGCGCTTGAGCGAGAATGTGATTATCCGGTGCTGACCTGCCTTGATGTCGGTATAGACTTTATGGATATTCTCTGCAACGCCTTTTACGGAGCCGGTGAATGTTGCAGCGAGGGTGGTAGAACCTTCAACAACTTCAAAATATCCCGAACGTGTCTCGTTGGGGGTAAATACCAGTTCACCTTCGTCGTTGGCTACTACTTTCACCTGAACATCGCTGCCCATTACATCGCGGAGGTCGTCGGCAAAGCGGACACTCACCTTCAGGGAAGCAAATGTACATTTGATTGTGCCGACATTGGTGATTTTAGAATTCTGAATTGTGAAAGCTTTGCTACCTTCAAAATAAGGACGGTCCCATTCGGCTTTCTTTACCTGATGAGAAGCGACCTTTACGGTATAGCTTCCTACGGGAAGTGTGATGATTTCGGGCATTTCGCCGTAATTCATCTGGGTGTACAAATCGCCGTTTTCTTTGTAAATATTTACAATGAACGGCTTGAGGTCAACCTCTGCACGGCTCACGGGACGTACATTGTTGTTGACAAGTTCTTCTCCACCGGCAACCTCTACGCCGAGCGAAGAGAGAGCCAGTTGGCCGGTCTTTTCGGTGTTCGGTTCCCATGATTCGGAACAAGCTCCGAAGCCTATTGCCATAAAGGCAACGGCAAGGAATGATAATATCTTGGTTTTCATTTTATTGGCGTAGATTAATACATTAATTCGATGTCGTCAATATACAGTTCAGAGCCTACATATTCACCGCCCGACACATTTTTAACGCCGGGACAATGCCAATAAGTAGTACTCTTGTCAAGAGCAGCAGCGTTTGCCGAAGATTTAAAGACAACACTGATTTTAGCAGCTTTCACTGAAATATCATTATAATTCAAAGAAAGTGTACATTGCTTGTATGACGACTGCTCGGTAAGCTGCTGAGAGGCTTCTGCAATGACATTACCGGCGGCGTCAAATACTTTGATTTCAGCCGTGCCATAATCTCCATTGCCTGCAGTTACAACATCATAATGATAGTAGAACGAAAGTGCTGAAGGGCGCGATGAAAATTCTATGCCGTAATTCGGCTGGTCGGTATAAGTCCCGAGGAAAAGTTCACCGGGTGTTACATTATCGCATGTACCAAAATGTTGGCCGGAGGTAGAACCTGATGCAGTATTTTTATTACCCCAACCTACTGTTCTGATAAGTGCGGCATTAGCACCACTAAATTGCTTGTTGTTATGAAGAGTCGCATTACCTACAGTATTACCGTCTCCGCTCTTGTTTGTTCCCAAAAAACCGCCGCTATCCATTGACTTTGTACTGCGTCCATTTGCTGGAATAGTGCCGGAAGTCGACTTATAAGCGCATCCACCGGTATTCAGACCGTTACCGCTTCCACTGCCTGATTGAGATGTAGTAAGGGCATTAAGTGTAGCCCATGGTGAACCATTAGCCACCTTCCATAAATATTGATAATCGCCTTTCTTTTCAGATGTCCATTCATCCATTCCAGCATGCTGGAGCTGAGTGGCAGCTTCAGTGGTAAAGGTCTTGGAAGGCGCGGAGGCCATGTCAATATCGCCGTTCTGAATCTTGATGGTGTACTGCTTGCCGGGGGTAAGGTTTGTGAGGATGTATTGTTTGCCTGTCACGTCTACCTCGGCAGCGAGAACCTGACCTGAGCGGGAATTGTCAACTGCTACAACCTTGGCATTATTCATCATCTGCTCCAAGAGCTGGGTATCGCTGTCTTTAGGACCGATGGTAACGGGAAGGTACGCTTTGGTTGCAAATGCATTCACATCCCCATTTGCAGGAACAACGAGGGGCTGACGTTCTACAACGAGTTCAGGAGTTACGAGAGCGTTATGCTCAGCGCGGATTGTAAGGTTGGTCGAACCTGCAGGAACTGTAAGCTTTGCTTTATAAAATCCGTCAGACACTTTTTCGTAAGTTGCCTTGAGCGTTGTCCATGTGCCGCCGGAATTGCGATATTTAAATACTATTGCATCAGTATTTTCACCGTTGAATGCCAAGTCAACAGTAAGCTCGGTGCCTCCTACATACAATATGGGATTGCTTATTTCAAGGGCTACACTCTTAGCTGTTGCCACGAGACTTACAGGGTCAGATACCTTGCCATACTTATCCTTTATAACAAGAGTAAAGGTTGAAGTATTGTCAACACCTTCAATAAATGAAATATTTGAAAGCACATCGGTGAGGTTGACTACTGCAAGCTTGTCAGGATTCTTGAATATTCCAAGCGCGGTGAGACCAAGAGCCTTGAGT
>PPYF01065798.1_pt1 | contig 16248 bp, 15 predicted proteins | sample 1559871 | NCBI WGS metagenome assembly PPYF01 (sample SAMN08240021, study PRJNA423297) | Human gut metagenome, whole genome shotgun sequencing project.
GCATTGTAATGCCATTACAATTGAAGAATTTTTTCACAATATAAAGAAAAAAAGATGAAATTTTTTTGGGGAGGGGAGTAAGGGAGCAGGCAGCCCTTGAAAAAGGAGAGCGGATGTGGAAGGCCTGGCCGCATGCCGGGGATTGAGAACGACGGGATGTGCGCAGCGCAACGCAAAAGGCGGGGCGGTCCAGGCCGCTCGCCAGGCCGCTTTGTGGGGATTACAGAAAATCCGGGTCGGCGGCGGCTTTGCCGTCAGCCAGCATGATGCGCACGTAGTGCAGGCTGTGTTCGTCTACGGGAATGATGGGGAAGGGCTGGCCGCAGCCGGGGCAGCGCACCATGCGCGGTTCCGTCGGGCTGGCCTGGGGGACGTGTTTGCCGCAGCCGGGGCATTGGTAGAAAAAAAGGATTTCCATGCCGTCCGGGGCTACGGGTTCTATGGGGCGTCGGGATTCAGCCACGGGTATGCTCTCCTGTCAGGTCGCGGCCTGTCATGGCGGGGGATGTGGGCAGACCCCAAAGGGCCAGCAGGGTAGGGGCCACGTCGGCCAGGCGTCCGTCGGCAAGCGGGTGGCGCAGGCCGTCGGGCTGCAGCAGGATGCAGGGCACGGGGTTGGTGGTGTGGGCCGTCTGCGGTTGGCCGTCCGGGGTGAGCATATTTTCGCAGTTGCCGTGGTCCGCAATGATCAGCATGCGGCCCTGGCGGTTTCTGACGGCCGCGGCCATGCGGCCCACGCACTGGTCTACGGTTTCGCAGGCCGCAATGGCCGCGGGCAGAACGCCGGTGTGCCCCACCATGTCGCCGTTGGCCAGGTTGCAGACCACCAGGTCGTAGACGCCGCTGTTCCAGGCTTCCACAAATTTGTCCGTTACCTGCGCTGCGCTCATGGCCGGTTTGAGGTCATAGGTGGCTACATCGCGAGGAGAAGGCACCAGGATGCGGTCTTCGCCGGGGAAGGGCTCTTCCACCCCGCCGTTGAAAAAGTAGGTAACGTGGGCGTATTTTTCCGTTTCTGCCAGGCGCAGCTGGCGCAGGCCGTGGGCTGCGGCCAGTTCTCCCAGGCCACCGACCACCGCCTCCTTGGGAAAGGCCACAGGGATGGCAAAGCTGGCCTCGTAGGCAGTCATGGAGGCCACGACGGCCAGCTGCGGCAGACGGCCGCGGTCAAAGCCCGCAAAATCCGGCTGAATAATGGCCTGCGTCAGCTGTCGGATGCGGTCCGCGCGGAAGTTGAAGAAAAAGAGCGCGTCGCCATCGGCCATGCCCGGAATTTCGTCCCCCGCAAAGGCCACGGGCTTGATGAATTCATCCGTGATGCCGGCCTCATAGGAGGCCTCCACTGCGGCCACCGGGTCCAGATCCGTCCGGGGTTGGCCGTGGACAAGGGCCTGCCAGGCCAGGGCCAGGCGTTCCCAGTGCTTGTCTCTGTCCATGGCGTAGTAGCGGCCGGCCATGCTGGCCACGCGGGCGCCGGGTTGATCTCTGATGGCCGTGAGCAAGTCGCGCATATAGCCCGCGCCGCTGTGTGGGGCGCGGTCGCGACCGTCCATGAAGCAGTGGATGCGCACGGGCACCTTACGAGCGTGGGCCAGGGCGCAGAGCGCCTCCAGGTGGCGGATGTGGCTGTGCACGCCCCCGTCGGAGAGCAGCCCGGCCAGATGCAGACGGCCGCCGGTGCGGGCCGCCGTATCCAGCAGGGCGGTGAGTACGGGGTTGGCGGCAAAGCTGCCGTCCTCCAAAGCCAGATCAATGCGGGTCATGTCCTGATAAATAACGCGTCCCGCGCCGATATTAAGGTGCCCCACCTCGGAATTGCCCATGTAACCCGCAGGCAGGCCCACGTCCCGGCCCGAAGCCGCAAGGCGCGAATGGGGGCAGGCGGCGTTGAGCGCGTCCAGGTTGGGGGTCTGCGCCAACCAGGGGGCGTTGCCCGGACCGGGCTCGGCCAAGCCCCAGCCGTCCAGAATAAGCAACAGGGTGGGGGTAAGCGCGGCAGAGCCTGCCGGGCGGCTTTGGGTCATTGCGGGGCCTCCCCGGCGCTCTGTGCGCCCCAGAGGGCCTCAAGGCCATAGAGGGCGCGCACCGGTTCCTGAAAAATGTTCACCACCAGATCGTTCATATCCACCAGAATCCACTGGCCCGCAGTATAGCCTTCCGTGCGCAGAAATTCATAGTTGCGCAGGCGGCAGAGCTCACCCAGGCCGTCAGCCAGGCTGCGGGCGTGACGGGCGGAACCGGCGCTGGCAATGACCAACGCCGTGGTAAAGGCGTTCTGCCCGTTGAGATCCAGGCTGACCACGTTGGCGGCTTTGTGTTCCTCCAGCCAGCGGGCCACGTCCGCCATGCGGGCGGCCACGGAGAGCGCCGAGTGGCGTCTGGAGGAATGTGCAGCTGCGGGTGCGGGCGGGGTAGTATTTTCCATAGCGCAAAATGTACCGTAAAGCCGGGCAAAGGGCAATGCCGGGCTGTGCCCTGTATTGACCCCATCGGCACATTGCGGCATACCGGAACGACACGCCGTCAGGCGGTAAAACCCGCGTCGCTCGCCGGGCCGGTGCGCCCGCGTCGTAATTTTTTTTGCGTCACTGTCAGCAATCCAAGGAGAGGGCCGTGCTTTTTGATATGCAACAGGAAACCCTGCCGCGCGAGGATCTGGAGGCGCTGCAACTGCGCCGTTTGCGCAATCTCTGCGCCCGCGTGTACGCTACGGTGCCGTTCTACGCCAAGCGCTTTGCGGAAGTGGGCGTCACTCCGGACGACATCAAGACCCTGGACGATGTGCGGCGTTTGCCCTTTACAGAAAAGCAAGACCTGCGCAACCACTACCCCTTTGGCCTGTTTGCCGTGCCCAAGGATCATATTGTGCGGCTGCATGCCTCCAGCGGCACCACGGGCAAGGCCGTAGTGGTGGGCTACACCGCCCGCGACCTGGAAAACTGGGCCGGGCTCATGGCCCGCAGTATGGCCGCGGCGGGCGTCAACAGCACGGACGTGGTGCACGTGGCCTACGGCTACGGCCTGTTCACGGGCGGTCTGGGCGCGCATTACGGGGCCGAACGCCTGGGGGCCACGGTGGTGCCCGCATCGGGCGGGGCCACCAGGCGGCAGGCCTCCTTGCTGCGCGACTTTGGCAGCACGGTGCTCTGCGCCACGCCTTCCTATGGGCTGCACCTGTGGGAAGCGGCGCGGGAAGCGGGCGTGGATTTTCGCGAGCTGCCCCTGCGCATCGGCATCTTCGGGGCTGAACCCTGGTCCGAAGCCATGCGCCGGGATATCGAAGCCAAGATGGATATCGACGCCATGAACATCTACGGCCTTTCTGAAATCATGGGGCCGGGCGTAGCCATGGAGTGTCGGGAGGCCAAGTGCGGCATGCATCTGTGGGAAGACCACATCCTGCCCGAAATCATTGACCCTGTCACGGGCGAGAGCCTGCCCCCCGGCGAGGTGGGCGAGCTGGTGCTGACCACCCTCACCAAGGAGGGCATCCCCCTGGTGCGTTATCGCACCCGCGACCTCACCAGTCTGGACTACACGCCCTGCGTCTGCGGGCGCACCCACGTGCGCATTTCCCGCCTGCAGGGCCGCAGCGACGACATGCTCATCATCCGCGGGGTCAACGTCTTCCCGCAGCAGATCGAAGGCCTGCTCATGGAAAGCGAGGGGCTTACCCCCAACTACCAGATTATTGTGGACCGGATGGACAACCTGGACACCCTGGAAGTGTGCGTGGAGGTGAGCGACAAGCTCTTTGCCGACCAGATCCGCAAACTGCAGTCTCTGGAAAAACGCCTGCAGAAGAACATCAAAGAGTTCCTGGGCGTCACGGCCAAGGTGCGGCTGATGGAGCCGCGCTCCATCCAGCGTTCCGAGGGCAAGGCCCAGCGCATTGTGGACAGGCGGCCCAAGGACTGAGCGGGGCGCGTCGTAAGCTGCGGAAAAAATATCACAGCGGACTTGACACTTGGAGGCAAGCCGGATAAAAGGATTCCTCGCTGAGCGGGAGTAACTCAGTGGTAGAGTGCAACCTTGCCAAGGTTGAAGTCGCGGGTTCAAATCCCGTCTCCCGCTCCATTTTCCTATTGGCGGCATAGCCAAGTGGTAAGGCAGAGGTCTGCAAAACCTCCATCTCCAGTTCAAATCTGGATGCCGCCTCCAGAATGTTCTTTTCACGCAGCGTCGTTTCGCATACATGCGGGAGTAACTCAGTGGTAGAGTGCAACCTTGCCAAGGTTGAAGTCGCGGGTTCAAATCCCGTCTCCCGCTCCACTTTTGCGGGAATAACTCAACGGTAGAGTGTCAGCTTCCCAAGCCTGTGTCAGGCTTTTCGCGAATCTGAAAAAAATACAATAATAAAAACAGGTTGTGGCGTTTTTCGTCGCAACCTGTTTTCATTTTTGCGACCATTTTGCGACTTGCCGCCGAAAAAGAAGCCCTTCGGCATCCCCAAATTTTCTTTTTATCCTGAGACTGGCCATCCGCCCGTAGCCTCCTTTGCTCACGTCTAAAACGTGGCTTGGGAGGCTTTTTTGCGCCTAGCGATAGGCCGCAAAAAAGCCAAGGCGAAACACCGGAGCATTCTCCCGTGTCGCCGTGGCGTGGTGGTCACGGCCTGATGAGCCAGCCGCTCACCGACCAACCTCAGAAAAAGGAATTTTATTGAGGGAAACCAAAGGGCCTTAAAAGGCGAAAAGTCGCGAAGCGCCAACTTCCCGACTTTATCCGCAGAGTGAAATTCTCACGTCCCAACGTGAGGAGACACTAACCCGTCAGGGTTCTCCTTGTCAACGACATTGGGTCTGTTTTTTTCGCCTTTTTTCCAGCCTACGGGAGCAGGAAAAATGCAGACCTACGCACCGCGAGGGAAAATTTTCGGGCCGATTTTGCCGCAATTTGTTTTGGAAAAGCCGATCACGCTTGGAGCTAAAGTTATGTACGCGCTGCTTTGCAACTATGCCTCAGAGACTGACCATTGCTGGCCGTCTCAGGCCACGCTTGCCGCCAAACTGTCATGCAGCGTGAGCAGCGTAAAAAACTACCTTGCCGAACTGGTCAAGGTGAAGCTCATTGAGATCCGGCATGAACAGTACCGCTCTTGCGTCTATTATATGTTGCGCCCTGGTGAACTTGATAACCGGAAACCGCACAATCCTCCTATTCAGCCAAGACCTGACTATCCCAAGCCAGAACCTGCCTACCCAGAGCCAAAATCTGGCCACTTAAATAATCTTAATAAACAAGAAGAAAAAGATCCCCCCTTACCCCCCGTTCAGCCGGTGACTCCGAAGCCACTCCCTGCTTCAGCACCGCGTTCTGTGGGGGGTGGAGATTCTTTGGTCGATTTTGAGAAAGCCTGGGAGAGCTATCCCAAAAAAGAAGCGAAGGGCTTTGCTCGCGTTGCTTGGCTACAACTTCAGCGGGTCGGCCAACTCCCGCTTTTGGACGAACTCCAGGCTGCCATCAGACGTTTCGCCGACACTGAAAGCTGGCAGCGTGAGCAAGGCCGCTTCATCCCGCAAATGGGTAATTGGCTACGCGGACAACGCTGGCTTGATCCAGTCTCCACGGCCGTATCTCCGGGAGTTCAACGCCGACAAGAGTTTGAGCGTATGAACCAAGAATTTCAAATGCGGGAAGAAGCCGAAAAAACCAAGAGCAGAGCTGAAATGGAGGCTGTGAGGCCATTGTTCACCGCCTTTGCTGAAAAATTCAGGGCACGGGGAGAAGAGTTCCACGAGCCAATGGTTTTTGGCGCATGGATGTGCCGGTACCGCAAAAATCAAGCGCCAATGGCCTCAGATGTGCCGGATGACAACACGTTACGCATTACGGATTTCATAAAATCATTCCAACAACAACGAGAACGGGCCGCGTTCCTCAACAACAGGGACAAAGAGGCTGACCGCATTGGCAAGCCTGTGAGCTGCCTGGATGCAATGCGGAACAGTGCCGTTTTTTCACAACTCTCTTCACCACGAGAGGCTCAACTATGCGCGGCGGTTTAAAAATTCCATTTGCGGGGGCAATGATGAAGCGTTTGTGTATGTTCTACCTTTTGGCGGCTCTGGCCGCTCTGCTTGGGGCAAACGTGGCCACGGCTGAGGAGCAAGGGGCATCCGTGCCTGTCGAACAACAGGGCAAAGTTTTGGGACAACCGGATACGCCGCCCGCTGCATCTGTTCCGACTTCCGGCTCTGGCGCTGTTCACTCAACGCAGACGCAGCCATCTTTGACCCAACGGCAACAGGCGGAAGCCGCTGCCAATGAAGCAAAACAGCGGCAAGATGCTCAGGCGCTCTTTCAAGAAAGCCTGAAGCAGATGATGCCGCTGGATGAAGGGCAAATTCAGGAATTTCTGGAACGCTCGGATCAGCGGGAACGCGCTTTGCTTCCTGTTTCTCCCAGTCTGAACTCCCGCACTGTGCGTGTGCCTCTGGAACCGGGCCGTGCGCCGGTCAAGGTGTTTACCACGGCCAATGTGGCGACCTCCCTGGTCATCCATGATTCTACCGGCCAGCCTTGGCCGATCACCTCCATCACCAACGGTGGGCCTGCCTTTTTCCAGGTTCTGCGTCCGGAACTGCCGGACGGGAATCTTCTCAACGTCATGCCTGTTCAGGGCTACGGCACATCAACCATCGTGGTCACGCTGGAGAAACAGGACATTCCGCTGGTGATCCGGCTGGAATCCGATTCCGTGCGTTCACCTTCCCGCAAAGCCGATGCCCTGGTGCTGTTCCAGATCGCGCAACATGGGCCGAAAGCCGCCGTTCCCGTCATTCAGGACATCAAGGAAACAGTGGATTCCACAATGCTGGGCTTTTTGGATCATGTTCCGCCTTCCGGAGCCGTCAGGGTTCGAGTGGAGCCGAATCTTGAGAAGGTGAGCATCTGGAAATTCAATGAGCGCCATTACATCCGGACAAATTATACGTTGATGTGGCCCGCCTGGACAGCCGTGGTCAACGGCGCGGGCAACATGAAGTGCTACGAAACCCCGGCCACGTCCCGAGTCATGATTTCCAACAACGGCAAAATCCAGAGCATCGTGCTGAAAGACGGCAAAAAGTAGCAAAGGGGCATGAAGCATGGCTGATATTACAAGCACAGAAAAAAAACGGCGTTTCCTGGTTTTCTGCCTTTTGGGACTGGCCGTGGCCGTGGCCATTGTCCTCGCTTCTTTTTTGCTGTTCGCGCCAAGCAAAATACCAAGCACAACCACGATTGCTGCTCCCAGATCGGAATCCGTCAGCGGACAAGCCGGTGGCGAAGGCTCGGAAGAATACAACAAAAAGCTGGAGACACATGATCAGCAAAGGGCCAGCGCCGCGCTGATTTCCGGCGAAAGCTTTATTCCGACTCCCGTGGGGAACAAGTCATCGGTGGGAAGAAAACCGGACACGCCCGCGCCTACTCCCCCTCCTGTGGCGCCCGTGCATATTGCTCCTGTCCAGACGCAAAGAGCGGATAACAGCAATGCGCTCAAACGCATGATGGAAGATTTGGCGGCACTGGACACAAGGCTCTTGGCTGTTTCCGTGGGGGAAGGGAAAGTCGTCTATCTGCATGACTTTTCAGGGGACAAGGTTACTCCCGTGGAAAAGGCAATCGGCAAAAGCACAGTCCCGGAGGTTATGACAACGCTGGCGCTGAAGCCTGGGGATTTGCTCTACGCGGTGATCGAAACCGGCGTAAATTCTGACGTTCCGTCAGCCGTTATGGCGACCGTTGCCTCTGGAAAGTACAAAAATGCCCGTCTTCTGGGTAAATTCCAGCGTTTTGAGGAACGGCTCGTTCTGGCGTTCTCCCGCATCGTTTTGCCAAGTGGCGAAGACTTGCAGATTGAAGGTTACGCCGTTGACCCCTCCACCTCGGAAGCATCCGTTGCCAGTTCCGTTGATACCCATTTTTTCAGCCGTTGGGGCGGGCTTGTGGCTTCGGCCTTTCTTGAAGGGCTTGGCAGCGCCAAGCGGTATAGCGGTTCGCAAAGCACGATCTACGGCACCAACAATGGCGACACCACGGATCAGATGGTCTGGAATACTTACAGCCTTTCAGATCAAGCCTGGATTGCCGCCGGAAAGGTGGGAGAGAAGGCCGGAAAAATCTTTGAGCGGAATTTTGAGCGGCCCCCCACTGTCTATCTGGAAAGCGGCACACCTGTGGGCGTTCTCGTCCTCAACGTCAAAGAACGGTAAGGCAAGATGGACAATTATATCGCCAATGTCATCCCTCACTTACAGCAATGGTGGCCTGTCATCATTTTGCTGTCCTACCTCTTCGGCCTCAGCTTCGGCGTGATTTCGCTGGTTCAGGCCGTAAGCCAGAAACACCGTTTCAACCGCTCTGTGGCTGTCTGGACGTTCTGGGCCGCTGTGCTGCTCCTGAACTTGCCGTCACTCATGGATGCTTTGTCTATGACCGTCTTCAACCAGACCTCAGAACAAAGTTTGGGCTACTCGCCGCCTTCCTCTCCCGGCGCGATCTACATCCAGTTCGCCGTGTATGCCATTCAGATCGTGGGAGTCATCGGGATAGCGCGGGGGGTGTGTCTGCTACGCGATACCCCGAATCAAGCCATGAATTTCAGCCGGGGAATCGTGCATCTGTTCGGCGGAATCCTCGCCGTAAACCTCGTCACTTTCCTGCGCGGCATCGGGGCCACTGTGGGAGGTGACGTACAAACCTATGTGGCCAAGATCATTGGCTGATACGGAGAAGCATTATGAACAACGACTTTTCTCTCACTTCGATTTCGCCCGGAAGGCTGATGGTCACATTCGCGGCCATTTCCGCCGTATGGCTGTTGGCTCCTGACATAGCCCATGCCGCCGTGGCCTTTGGAGAGATCGGGCAAAACGTGGCGGAAAACGCCAAAGGAGTTGCCAAAGGGGTCACAGTGGCGGGTTTTGCCGGGGGCGCTGGCATGGGCGTGTGGGGCTGTGTGGATATGTACAAAGCCTCCAAAAACCAGGGGCAGGGGCAAGGCGGCTATGCGTCCGGCATAACCAAGGTTGTTGTCGGCGCGGCGCTTCTTGGCATTGGTGAATTTCTTGGTTCCGGCTCGGCCACGCTCTTTGGCACTGACCAAGCGGCTGGCGGCCTGGGCGAACTCGGTTTGTAGAAAGGCAGGAGAGGCATGGGCATTTTTAAGAAAAAAAAGATCGTACCGACAGACGTGCAAGAAGCAGAGCCAATTGAAACTGGGAAGGACGCTCATGCCTCTCCCACCGTATACGATGCGTCAACGGTAATAGGCGGGCTTGGTTGGTACAGAACGCAATATCAGCGGGCCATGAAACTCGCCCTGGGGCTGATGGTGGCACTGTGTATCAGCCTTGTGGGGAGCGTGCTGCTGATCACGAACCGGCCAACGCCGCATTACTTCGCGGCCACGCCCGATCTCCGGCTTGCTCCTCTGATTCCCCTGGATAAACCGGTGCTGACCCAACAAGGGTTGCTCAACTGGGTTACGGAAACCATCACCAACTCCGTTTCCCTGGATTTCCTTGAATGGCGGGAAAAACTCTCGTCCACCAGGGAGAACTTTGAGGAAGACGCTTTCAAGTCCTTTTTGGCCTCGCTCAACAGTTCCGGCGTTCTGGATATGATCAAAGAAAAACGCCTGTCAGTTTCCGCCGTGGCTACACGCGCCCCAGTCATTATCGCTTCCGGTCTTGTTGGCGGCAAAGCCACCTGGAAAATCGAGTTCCCCCTCATTGTTTCTTATGAGTCGAGCCAAGGCGTTGAAAGCACACAGCACCTCATGGCCACGGTGCTGGTCTGCCGCGCTCCGACTGTCACAACGCCTCGCGGCGTGGTGATCCAACAAGTAGTGCTGAAAAGGGATTCATAATGTTTGATGCACTCGTAAACGGCGTAGAACGGGGATTACACGCCCTTTCTGAAACTTTCTCCGGGCCTGTGGGCAGCTATTGCCGGTTGGAAACTGTGGATAAGGACGCTCTGGTGGCTGACGACGGCAGTCTGATCACAGTGTTGCGCCTGGAAGGATCGCTCAAGCACGTCGGTGAGAAAGAATACCAGATCATTGTGAACGGTCTGACGGAAAAATTGCAGTCCACCATGTCCAGGCCAGGGCATTTGATTCAGGTGGTCTTTGAATATGATCCAGAAGGAAGCGATACGCGGATAGCGGATTTGCTCCAACCTTCGCGCCGGACAGCGCAAAACCTCGGTTTGCATATCGGGCCGCTGTTGGAAAATTGGGGCAATGCTCTGAAAAGGTATTGCGCCCTGGAAACTTGTTGGTTGGTGCTTTGGACGCGGCCTTCGGTGTTGCCCGCCAGCTTGCGGAAGTCAGCACTTAAGGCTCGCGCCACATCTATGGCGAAAGTTCCGACCATTCCCGGTTGCCAACAAGTCTCCCGTGCCATTGACTCCTTGCATGACGCGCATAGCGGCTTTCTGACCGGCATCCTTGATGCGCTCAAACAAGTGGCGTTACTGGCCTATCCGCTCACGGCCCATGAGGCGCTGCGGGACTTGCGGGTGTGCGTTGACCCGGACTTCACCAGCCAAGACTGGATGCCGCTTATCCCCGGCGATCCACTGCCTCTGCGGATGCCCGATCCAGATGCTCAAAAGTACGAACTGTTGCATCAGGTCATTTACCCGGATTTCAAAACACAGCTTTGGCCGCGTGAGGGGCATATGCTCTCGCGGAGCGCGATTCGGGTTGGCGACAGGCTGTTTGGCCCTCTGATCATGACGCTCATGCCCCAGACTCCGAAGCCGTTTCAAGAATTCTTCCGAGTGCTGGCGTACCGCGATGAACGCCTACCGTATCGTATGTCTTTTCTCTTGGAAAACGGCGGACTCAATATGGGGCTGAAACCAATTTTGGCCGCGATTTTATCTTTCACCAGTTCGGACAACAAGCGCTTCAACAACGCGGTTGAGGCTCTGACCGCCTTGGATTTGGCAGGGGTCTGTTGCGTCAAATTCAGGATCTGCTTGTGTACCTGGGCTGCTGTCAGAACCATTGAAGAGAAAGAGGCGCATCTGCTGCTCCGGCGGCGGGTGGCGGAACTTTCAAAAGCTGTACAAGGATGGGGAACCTCTGATGTTTCCGAAGCCATAGGCGATCCGCTGCTTGGCTTGACGGCCAGTTTGCCAGCCATGATGCCCACCAGCCCGGCACCTGTTACGGCAGCACCCTTGCAGGACGCCATCGGCATGTTGCCCATGCGTTCCGCCTCTCCCTGGAAGGAAGGGAGTCTCTTGCTGCGAACGCAGGACGGCAAGATTATTCCCTTTGCGCCGAACTCTTCCGAACAAGCGGCTTGGATTGACCTGGGCGTAGCCCCGATGGGTGGCGGCAAGTCGGTTTTCCTGAATGCGTTGAATTTCGCTTTTGTGACGCAAGCCGGTCTGACTCGCTTGCCTTGGGTGTCGATCATAGACGTTGGGCCTTCCAGTTCTGGGCTGATTACGCTGCTCAAGGAAAATCTTCCGCCTTCGCAAAAACATCTGGCCGCGTACCACCGGCTCAGAATGACGGAAGAGTATTCCATCAACCCCTTTGATACGCCGCTTGGCTGTCGTTTTCCCTTGCCCGCCCATAAGGCCTTTTTGGTCAATTTGCTTTGCCTGTTGGCCACAGACCCCAATAAAAACGCTCCTGAAAAGGGAGTACAGGGCATTGTGCAACGGGGCATAGACCTTGCCTATCGGGATCGTGTGGACAAGCCCAAGCTTTACTACAGCAACACATTGCCGGAATTGCACCAACTGCTTTTACAGGAAAATATCCGTCTGGAGAACAACCCCACATGGTGGGAGGTCGTGGACGCGCTGTTTGAGCGCGGGTTCACCCATGAGGCGATTCAGGCGCAACGCTATGCGGTACCGCTCATGGAGGATGTGACCAACCAGATTATCCAGAACAGCGGCATTCAGCACACTTACGATGCAGCGCTTATCAAGGATGTCCGCACATCCATCATTGATGCCATTGAAGCCTATACGATTTTGGGAGGCGCTACGCGCTTTGACCTCGGCGATGCGCAAATTGTTAGCCTGGATCTGGACGAAGTGGCCACACGCGGGGGGAGCGCCGCTGATCGGCAGTCAGCCGTTATGTACATGCTGGCCCGGCATGTTCTTGGCTCACGCTTTTTTCTGATGCCGGATGACGTGAAGCTCATGCCGCAAAAATACCAAGACTATCATGCGGAACGTATTGAAGCTATCCGCGAAGATCCGAAACGCCTTTGCTACGAAGAGGACTATCGCAGAAAAATATCATCCGTTTTGATATAAAACATATTGATAATACAAGATAAATTTGAAAATTTGGATATACATGGATTTTCTTGGACGCATGGACATACCCCATTTTTGGGGGTAGCGTATGGGGTAAATCAATCTCAACACGGAGGATTACCCCAATGGCATTGACCGATACAGCCCTCAGAGCCGTAAAGCCCGGCGACAAGGCGCAAAAGTTGTTCGACGGCAAGGGACTTTTCATGCTCGTGTCCCCCAACGGCACAAAAGCATGGCGGTTCAAATACCAGTTTCACGGCAGGGAAAAACTCATTTCCCTTGGCCTGTACCCCACCGTCAGCCTGAAGGACGCCAGAGAACGCGCCGAACAGGCCCGCAAGACGCTTGAAAGCGGTATTGACCCGTCAGAACAGCGTAAACAGGAAAAAGTCGCCTACCAGAACACTTTTGAACTGGTTGCTATGGAATGGTATGAGCAACAGCGCGACAAATGGAGCGAAGCATACACCAAGACCAACCTTTGCCGCATGAAGCGCAATCTCTTCCCGGCCATAGGCTCAAAACCCGTCAACACAATTTCCGCGCCGGAAGTATTGGCGATACTCCGAAAAATCGAAGCGCGGGGAACGAGGGACATAGCGCATTGTGTGCGTACAATCTGTTCGTGCGTTTTCCGCTACGCCATTGCTACCGGCCGCGCCGAGCGCGACCCGGCGGCGGATCTGAAAGGCGCGCTTGCCCCGCGCATACGCCGAAACCTGCCTTCGCAGACCACGCCGGAAGCCGTGGGCAATTTGCTGATTGCCCTGGACAACTACCCCGGAACTCTTGTTGTGCGGAGCGCCTTGCAACTTATGGCGCTCACGTTTTGCCGCACCGGCGAACTGCGCAACGCCGAATGGCGGGAAATTGATTTTGATGACGCTTTGTGGCGCATTCCGGCGGAACGCATGAAAATGTCCCGCGACCACCTGATACCCCTGAGCCGCCAGTCCATAGCGATACTGCGGAGAATGCAAAACTACTCCGGCAATGACGTTTATGTATTCCCCAACTACAAAACAGAAAAGCGGAGCATGAGCAAATCAGCCCTGCTTGGGGCAATACGGCGCATCGGCTTTGACACTGATGAAATGTGCCCGCACGGCTTCAGGTCTATGGCCTCCACCATGCTTAACGAGCTTGGCTATAACGCTGACTGGATAGAACGCCAGCTTGCGCACGTTCCAAGAAACATCATTCGCGGCATATACAACCGCGCCGAATATCTGCCTGAACGGCGGAAGATGATGCAGGAATGGGCCGACTACCTTGATGAATTACGCGAAAAAACGCGCAACAGTCTTGGTGGTGTATGAAAACAATTTTTGAAACAACACCCACAACCAACGGAGGAAAGTATGTCACAAACCATAAACGAAGACGCGCTTTTGCGAATCTCGCAAGTGCTGGAGCTTATACCCATAAGCAGAAGCGCATGGTGGCAAGGTTGCAAAAGCGGCAAGTACCCAAAGCCGATAAAAATCGGCCCCAAAACAACGGTCTGGAAAGCCTCGGACATTGCCAAAACGCTCAGGGAACTGACGGGGGAACAACAAAAAGCGGAGGAGAAAAAGGACGAAAAGCAGAAATGAAAATTGCCCCTGTTTTCGCCCGTCACGCCCGCAACTGTGCCGGAAGCGGCGGCTCTGTCAAGGCAACCCGCTATGCGGGCGGGCTTTGCCCGGCCTTGACATTCGCCGCCGTGCTTCCGGCGTTTCCGCTTCGCGGGCGACGGGACGAAAAAACGCTCCGCAGGGGGCTTCCGAACAAAAAAACTCCACACAAGCAAAAGGCAGAAAGGCCGAAAGGCCGAAAGGCAAAATACGCTCACGCCTTTTCTGAAACCGCTTTTACCCTTCACAGTTAAAAATAACTGCACTTTTTCCCGCCGGGCAGGTCAGTAGTCACGGCAGTATCAGCCTGAGCCGTGACCATGCTTTCCGGTTCAGGCTTGCCCGGAATTTCCGGCATATCCCCGACCGTTTGCGCCGCTTCCACCCTCGCCTTGCCCAAGCAGAGCTTTCATGCGCGAGAGCGGAGCCGATATGCCCGCTTTGGCGAGAGTGTCCCTGATTTCATTCAGGCTGTAACCTTGCTCCACGGCCTTGCGAATATCCGCCGCCAGAAACTCCACCGTTTCCGCTCTGGTCTTTCCGGCGTTTTTCACCGCCAGCCCCCGCAATGATTTTTGCGCGGCCTGAATCTGTTCCATTGTGTAGCGTTGCGCTTTTCCCATTGCCTTATCTCCTGTTGCGAAACTGATTTTTGCGAACAGACATATCATAATTGCGACTTTATTTTCAAGTACCAAGGGCAAGACGGCATTGTACAGTAATGCACAGAAAAGACTGTAGCGCACAAATATGCACAGTAACTTTTTTATGAAGTGAAAAATCATGTTTCATCATACAGAAAATGGCTATTGTACTCAAAAGAATAATACCGTCCATTTGCCTTTTTTGCTTGCACATAAAGAAAAATCTCATATATGTTCCAAACAAAATTCAGCGGAAAGCGTCATGCGCTGATTACTGGATTGAATGGAGGTTGTTTTGCATAACGATTGCGGTTTTTCTTCACAAGTTGGTAGCTGTCTGACGACAGCCACACACCTTGCCAAAGGCTGCGCCTCTGGACTCCACAGCGCATTCGGCGCTTCGCTTCTCACGCGCTGAAAAGGCAGGAAAGGCATGAAAGCAAAAGACAAGACCCTCGCGCGTTTTCAGTGCCGCCGGACGCTCAGGCTTACCGGCGAGGAGGACGCGCGTTTGAGCGGACAGGCGGCAATCGCCGGAATCTCCGTTTCCGAATACATGCGCCGCCTGTTCTTTGGGGGCAGACCGCTTGTCGCCAAGACGGACGGCCAGACCATCCGGGAGTTGCGGCGACTTGGCGGCTTGCTCAAATACAATTTTGAAGCGGTCAGGGAAAAAGGCGGGAGGAATGAGCTTGCGGAATTGAGCGCGACCCTGAACGCCATACGGGCGGTCATTGAGAGATTGAGCGAAAGATAATGATCCTGAAAAAGCTGAAGCGCACCAATTTTGAGAAGCCCAAGGCGACCATGATAGCCGCCCTGGTGGACTACATCTTTGCCGAAAAGGACGAATACGGCAACGACAAGCTGATGTATTCAGGAGCGTTGAACTTCATCACAGGGACTTTGGCGGCGCAAAAAAATGAAATGATTGCTCTTGCCGAGGAATCCGTACAAAGCAAAATGCCGATTGCCCACTGGGTTATGTCCTGGCAGGAAAACGAACTGCCGAGCCATGAACAGATTGACGAGGCCGCGCATATTTTTCTTGAACGCATGGGTTTACAGGAACATCAGGCGTTTTACACCCTGCACGGGAACACCGGCAATTATCATGTGCATATCGCCGTCAACCGGACAAACCCCTACACCATGAAAACGGTTCAGCCGCACCGGGGTTTTGACATTGAGGAAGGCCACAGGATAGCGGCCCTCATAACCCACAAGCAGGGCTGGGCAAGTCAGGAAAAAGCCCGTTATCGCGTCAACGAAAAAGGCGAGATAGTGCGCAATATAAAGCAGATACCGTTTCTTGAAATGCCGCAAACCGTCAAGCCCACGGCCAAGGCCGAAGACTTTGAAAACGCTACCGGCGAAAAATCGGCCATGCGTATCGCCCAGGAGCGCGGCCACAAAATCATCAAGACTGCCGGAAGCTGGAAAGAACTGCATGAAAAACTGGCGGCGGTCGGCTTGCGCTTTGAAAAGAAAGGGTCAGGCGCAATCGTGTTTGTGGGTGAAACAGCCGTCAAAGCCTCGTCCATAGACCGCAATTTCGGCTTGTCCAGGCTCTGCAAACGGCTTGGCGAGTATAAAGCCGGAGTGTACCCGCCGGAAGCGGAGGACATGCCGAAAATTGAGCCGGAGCCGGTCAGCGAAGTTTTCATCGAGCAATGGCGGGAGTACCGGCAGGC
>PPYF01613565.1_pt1 | contig 16237 bp, 18 predicted proteins | sample 1559871 | NCBI WGS metagenome assembly PPYF01 (sample SAMN08240021, study PRJNA423297) | Human gut metagenome, whole genome shotgun sequencing project.
TGAATCAGAGCCTGGCGGAAGTCCAGGGCCAGATTAATGTGTCTTTTGAATTCTTTCCGCCGCGCACCAGTGAAATGGAGCAAACCCTGTGGAAATCCATCGATCGCCTGAGCAGTCTGAAACCGAAGTTTGTTTCGGTAACCTATGGCGCGAACTCTGGCGAGCGCGATCGCACCCACAGCATCATCAAAGGCATTAAAGAGCGAACCGGTCTGGAAGCAGCGCCGCACCTGACCTGTATCGATGCCAGCCGCGATGAGTTGCGCACTATCGCTCAGGATTACTGGAACAACGGTATCCGCCATATCGTCGCCCTGCGCGGCGACCTGCCGCCGGGCAGCGGTAAACCGGATATGTACGCCGCCGATCTGGTGACGTTGCTGAAAGAGGTAGGCGATTTTGATATCTCTGTCGCCGCGTATCCGGAAGTGCATCCGGAGGCGAAAAGCGCGCAGGCGGATTTACTGAACCTGAAGCGCAAAGTAGAAGCAGGGGCCAACCGCGCGATCACCCAGTTCTTCTTCGATGTGGAAAGCTACCTGCGTTTTCGCGATCGCTGCGTCTCGGCAGGCATCGACGTGGAAATCATTCCCGGTATCCTGCCGGTCTCCAACTTTAAACAGGCGAAAAAGTTTGCGGATATGACCAACGTCCGTATCCCGGTGTGGATGTCAAAAATGTTCGAAGGGCTGGATAACGACGCCGAAACCCGTCAACTGGTGGGGGCGAATATCGCCATGGACATGGTGAAGATCTTAAGCCGGGAAGGGGTCAAGGATTTCCACTTCTACACCCTGAACCGCGCCGAGATGAGCTACGCCATCTGCCATACGCTGGGCGTACGCCCGGCCTGAGTTTTCATTAACGTTTAGTGCGATGGCGAAGCCGGTATTCGCCATCGCTTTTTTTTGCCCAAAACGCTGATACAGGTCAGGGGAGAGCAGAAGATAAAGCGCGTATAGTGCCAGCCTGATAATTGACAGGGATGGGTTATGCAATGGCAAGGAAGAGCGATCCACTGGCGTTTGGGGTAAAGTGGCGATCCTGAGTTATACCATGCCATTCTGGGTAGTGGTGATGGCCGCGTTATTCTTAGGTGAGCGCATGCGGCGATGGCAGTATATCGCCATCGGGGTGGCATGCGTGGGCCTGATACTCGTACTTCAGCCTTGGCAACTCGACTTTACCTCCCTGAAAAGCGCCTTGCTGGCGATCCTCTCCGGCGTGAGCTGGGGGGCAGGTGCGATCGTCGCGAAGCGTATGTATACCCGGTATCCGCAGGTTGATTTGCTGGCGCTAACGACATGGCAGATGCTATATGCCGCCGTAGTAATGAGCGTAGTGGCCTGGCTCGTCCCGCAACGGGCGGTAGACTGGCAGCCCGACGTTTTCTGGGCCCTGGCTTACAGCGCAATCCTTGCAACGGCGCTGGCCTGGAGTCTGTGGCTTTTTGTACTGCGTAATTTACCGGCAAGTATAGCCGGTCTGAGTACGCTGGCCGTACCGGTCTGTGGCGTGCTATTTTCCTGGTGGCGGCAGCCCAACGCTGTGGCACAGCGCGGCGACGGTCTCTATTTCGTCCACCGGCGCATTTTCCAGCACCAGCTGCGTCAGGGTTCCGAACGCCACTTTTTCCCCGTGATAATAGTGATGGGCGTCAGGGATGGCCGTCATGCCGTTATGAATCGCGTGCGCCGCCGCGAGACCACCGCTTTCGAAACCCACGCCGCTCAGATAGGTGTTGGCTTCCACCACCCGCTCCAGCGCCGGGGTGACCACGTGCTGTTCGGCGGCCAGCATCGCTTTTTCACCCTCTTCGAGTAAGGTGTTGTAGCATAGCTCGGCCAGCGCCAGCGCCGCCTGGGTGCACTTCCCGCCCGCCATGGTGGTGGCGCCGCTACGGGAGCAGGCGCGGGCTTCGAACCAGGTAGCCAGCGCATCGCCAATCCCGGCGGCCAGCAGGCGGGCCGGCGCGCCGGCAACGATCTGCGTATCGACAATGACCATGTTGGGGTTGCGCGGCAGCATCAGGTAGCTGTCGAATTCCCCTTCGTCGGTGTATATCACCGACAGCGCGCTGCACGGTGCATCGGTGGAGGCGATGGTGGGGGCGATCGCCACCGGCACATTCATAAAGTGGGCCAGCGCTTTCGCGGTATCCAGGGTTTTGCCACCGCCGATCCCCAGCACGGCGGTGCACTTCGCGTTGCCGGCGATATCGCGTAGACGGTTGATTTCATTATGCGAACACTCACCGCCAAACGGCGCGATTTCAGCCGCCAGGCCAGCGTCGGCCAGGCTTTTACGCAGCATCTCTTCCGCAAACCCCAGAACGAACTTATCACCGACTACCAGCCAGCGCTCGGCCAGCGGTTTCAGATAGTCGCCGAGGCGCTTGATGGCGCCTGCGCCCTGGATATATTTGCCTGGTGATTGAATAATGCGATCCATTTCGATTCCTCCTCGATGACCGTGACGCCGCCCGCAGGCGGCTCGCGGATCCGGTTACAGATTCAGCGGCCTTGCGAAGCGCTGTAGACGGCGGTGCCAAGGGTCGGGATGCCTTCTTTCTTCAGCAGTTTGATAGCGGCGAGCCCTTCGGCGGTGACCGGGATTTTGACCACAATGCCCGGCACGGCATTGCTCAGACGTTTGGCCTCTTCCACCATGCCCTGCGCGTCGCGGCTCATGGTCTGCGCGAAGAGGGTGCCCTCCGGACCGACGGCTTTTTGCAGGCGCGGCAGCACATCCCAGACCGGGACTTTACCGGCGGCGATAATGCTCGGGTTGGTGGTTACCCCGGCCAGCGGGAAGATGCGGGCCAGGCGTTCCACTTCGGCGACGTTGGCGGTATCCAGATAGAGTTCCATTGTGTTTTCCTCAATGCTTAATTCGGTGCTGTCGTTGAGGTAAGCATACGGCTTTCGTTCGAAGGATAGCCAGATGACAAATTTGCCAAAAACTGGATAAATGTACGCATCGTGATTAAGGATGATTTAGATCACATTTATCGGCGCTGGCTGGGATGGGAGGTAACTATAGCGCGCACAAAAGTCAGGTTTAACACACAAAAATCTAGTTTTTTACCGGGGATGATTTCTGGAACAGATGGGAAAGATAGTTGGGAGAGAGGTAGAACGCCTGGGCCACCGATTCCCGGCTCAGCGGTTCCGCATAATGGATGTCCATATATTGGCGGATCGCTTCAAACAACGCCTGGCTGCGCGAGGAGGTTTGCGCCTGGCTGCCGAGAAGATCATGGCAGTGGCTGAGCAGGCTGACGACGATGCTGCGGGCGGTTTGCTGCTCCTGCGGTTGCATCCGGAGTTCATTGAGCGCCTGCAGCAGAAATGATCCGACGCGCGGCCCGCGGCGCAGCGCCTGCCGCTTGTCGACAACAGTTATCGCCTTGCCATTCCAGTGCTGCAGCGAGCACTCCAGCTGCTGCTTACCCAGATAAGATATGTTATATCGTAACAATTTGTCGCCATTGATAGCAAACTCAGGAGAGAGTAATGACCAGAAAGATCCCCCTGCTGGCCTTAGGATTCGGCATGGCTTTAGCCAGCGCCCAGGCGTTCGCCCACGGCAACCATAGCCATGGCCCGGCGTTAACCGAAGTGGAGCGTCAGGCCAGCGAAGGCATTTTTGCGGATAAAGATGTGCAGGACCGCGCGCTGAGCGACTGGGAAGGCGTCTGGCAGTCGGTGAACCCGTATCTGCTCAACGGCGATCTCGATCCGGTGCTGGAGCAGAAGGCGAAAAAGCCCGGCGGCAAGAGCGTGGAGGAGTATCGCGCCTATTATAAGAAGGGCTACGCCACCGATGTGGAGCAGATTGGCATTGAAGATGACGTGATTGAGTTCCACGTTGGCCAGACCGTCAATAGCTGCAAATACCGCTATTCAGGCTATAAAATTCTGCATTACGCCTCCGATAAGAAGGGCGTGCGTTATCTGTTCGAGTGCCAGCAGGGCGATGCCAACGCGCCGAAATTTGTGCAATTCAGCGACCATATCATTGGCCCGCGTAAATCACAGCATTTCCATATTTTCATGGGCAATGAATCACAGGAGGCATTGCTGAAAGAGATGGATAACTGGCCGACCTATTATCCGTATGCGCTGCATAAAGAACAGATCGTTGATGAGATGCTGCACCACTAGAACGGGCGGAAAACCCCCGGCCGGGCGGCCGGGGGGAGATAGATTAACCGGTGTTACGCATACCGGCGGCGACGCCGGCGATGGTGACCATCAGCGCTTGTTCAACGCGCGGATCCGGGTCCTTGCCCTCTTCTTCAGCCTGGCGTGAACGGTGCAGCAGTTCCGCCTGCAGGACGTTCAGCGGGTCGGTATAGATATTACGCAGCTGGATAGACTCGGCGATCCACGGCAGGTCGGCCATCAGATGGGAGTCGTTGGCGATGGCCAGCACGACGTTGATATCGGCAGCCAGCAGCTTGCGCAGCTCGGAACCCAGAGCCCACAGCTCCGGCTTCACCAGGCGCTGATCGTAGTACTCCGCCAGCCACAGGTCGGCCTTCGAGTAAACCATCTCCAGCATGCCGAGGCGGGTAGAGAAGAACGGCCAGTCGCGACACATGGCTTCCAGTTCACTCTGTTTTCCACCTTCGACCACCTTCTGCAGCGCAGCGCCAGCGCCCAGCCAGGCCGGCAGCATCAGGCGGTTCTGGGTCCAGGCGAAGATCCACGGAATGGCGCGCAGCGACTCGACGCCGCCGGTTGGACGACGTTTTGCCGGACGCGAACCCAGCGGCAGTTTGCCCAGCTCCTGCTCCGGGGTCGCAGAGCGGAAGTAAGGGACGAAATCTTTGTTTTCACGCACGTAGCCGCGATACATCTTGCACGACACGTCGGACAGCTCGGCCATGATGTCGCGCCATTCTGCTTTCGGCTCCGGCGGCGGCAGCAGGTTGGCTTCCAGAATGGCGCTGGTATACAGCGACAGGCTGCTGATGGTGACTTCCGGCAGGCCGTACTTAAAGCGGATCATCTCGCCCTGCTCGGTAACGCGCAGGCCGCCTTTCAGGCTTCCCGGCGGCTGCGAGAGCAGCGCGGCGTGGGCCGGCGCGCCGCCGCGGCCGATAGAGCCGCCGCGACCGTGGAACAGCGTCAGTTCAATACCGGCTTTTTCGCAGGTTTTGATCAGCGCGTCCTGCGCCTGGTACTGCGCCCAGGAGGCGGCCATCACGCCGGCATCTTTAGCGGAGTCAGAGTAGCCGATCATGACCATCTGCTTGCCCTGGATAAAGCCGCGGTACCAGTCGATATTCAGCAGCTGGGTCATGACGTCGTTGGCGTTGTTGAGGTCATCCAGCGTTTCGAACAGCGGGGCCACCGGCAGAGCAAAGCCAATCCCGGCTTCTTTCAGCAGGAGATGAACCGCCAGCACATCGGACGGCGTTTTCGCCATCGAGATCACGTAGGCGGCGATCGATCCGCGCGGCGCCTCGGCGATCACCTTGCAGGTGTCGAGAACTTCACGCGTCTCTTCGCTTGGCTCCCACTGGCGCGGCAGCAGCGGACGTTTGGAATTCAGTTCGCGGATCAGGAAAGCCTGTTTGTCGGCTTCCGACCAGCTTTCGTAGTCGCCGATCCCGAGGTAACGGGTCATTTCACCCAGCGCTTCGGTATGGCGGGTGCTTTCCTGACGAATATCAATACGCACCAGCGGTACGCCGAAAGACTTCACGCGGCGCAGGGTGTCGAGCAGTTCGCCGTTGGCGATAATGCCCATGCCGCAGGCCTGCAGCGATTTATAGCAGGCGTACAGCGGCTCCCACAGCTGCTCGTTCTGAGTGATCAGTCCCGCCGGTTTCGGCAGCTTCTGCCACCGCGAAGCCCCATTTGGCTTCATCGACCGGGGAAGGGCGGTGCTTACGAATTTCATCGGTATGCCACGACTGGGCGATCAGCTGGCGCAGACGGCGCATTAGCTGATGGTGCTCGTAGTCAGCGATATCTTTGTTGTCCAACTGCTTAAGGCAGTTGTTCACTTCCACCATTTTATGGATCAGCGTCCGGCGGGTGATCTCGGTCGGGTGGGCGGTTAACACCAGCTCCAGAGACAGCGATTCCACCGCTTGTTTGATGGTCTCTTCGTTGAGATTGGGTTGGTCTTTGAGCTTTCTCAGGGTACGCGCAATGACTTCCGGATTGCTGGCCGCTTCGCCATTGGCCGAAATGCTGTGGTACTGCTCAGCGGTGTTGGCCAGATTCAGAAACTGGCTGAAGGCACGGGCCACCGGCAGCAGTTCGTCGTTTGACAAATTCTGCAGCGTGGTCAGCAGCTCCTGGCGGTTAGCTTCGTTGCCGGCGCGTGAAGATTTGGACAACTTACGGATAGTTTCGACACGATCAAGAATATTTTCTCCCAATGCATCCTTGATGGTATCGCCCAGCACCTTGCCGAGCATACTGACATTACTACGCAATGCGGAATATTGTTCGTTCATGTTACCCCAGACACCCCATCTCATTTTATTTTGTTATATCCGCTGCGCTGGAACGTGAGCAACGGATAAGCAACCCGTCTTTTATAAAGCCACGTAAATACCCCCACGTCAATTACTGCGAAATCGCTTCAGCAAACGAGTAAATCGCCGTAATTTGCGAAATTTAATTCAGGGAGCGCTGGATAAGTATCGCTTATGGAAATGTGACGATCGTCACCGTTCCGCCCCGGGAGAACGGGGCGGAAAAAGAGGGCGATTTTAGTGCCAGCAGAAGTGATGAACCACCTGGCTAATCAGCTCCCGGGTCGGCTTGATAAAGCGCGTCTCCAGATACTCGTCAGGCTGATGGGCCTGATTGATGGAGCCCGGGCCGAGAACCAGCGTCGGACACAGCGTCTGGATAAACGGCGCTTCGGTGCAGTAGTTCACCACGTCGGTCTGCGCGCCAAGCAGTTTCTCGACCACCTGCACCAGCTTATGGTCCGGCGGGCACTCGTAGCCGGGGATCGGCGGATGCAGCTCAGAGACCGTCAGGCGGCCCGGCCAGCGTTCGCTGACCGGGGCCAGCGCCTCGCCCAACAGACCATTAAGATCGTTTAGGGTCATCCCCGGCAGCGGGCGGATATCCATATGCAGTTCACAGCAGGCGCAGATACGGTTTGAGGCATCGCCGCCATGGATAGCGCCCAGGTTGAGGGTTGGGTAAGGGACCGTAAACGCGCTCGCCGATGATGGCGCAGTCCGGGCGCAGCCGGGTGGTTTCGGCAAAGTAGCGCGCGCCGGCCATGCTGGTCTCTTCGTCGGCAGTGGCCAGAATATACAGCGGCTTTTTCAGCGTGGTGACGTCGACATCGCGCAGGGCGTCGAGAATAAAGGCGAAGAAGCCTTTCATATCGGCCGTGCCGAGACCGTAGAGCTTGTTATCGTGTTCGGTGAGGGTGAACGGGTCGCGCGTCCAGCGGCCATCATCGAACGGCACGGTATCGGTATGCCCGGCGAGCAGCAGGCCGCCGGCGCCGTGTCCGGTGCTGGCCAGCAGGTTGAATTTATGGCGCGTATCCGGCACCGGCTGTATCTCAACATTGAAGCCGAGATCGCGGAACCAGCCTGCCAGCAAATTGATTAAAGACTCATTGCTTTGATCGAGAGCCTCTTCGGTCGCGCTGATGGACGGTGTGGCGATCAACGCGCGGTAAATCTCGATAAAGGGCGGTAAATTGTTTTTCATTGTTGACACACCTTGGGTCGTGATAGTATCAATATTCATGCATTTATTGTGAATAAAAATACAATATCGTTGAGCGTAAGAAAACCCATCGAATGTAAGGAGATGCGCTTCCAATGTTAAATACGCTGATTGTGGGTGCCAGTGGTTATGCCGGCGCAGAGCTGGTGACCTATATCAATCGTCATCCGCATATGAACATAACCGCTTTGACGGTCTCCGCGCAAAGCAATGATGCGGGAAAATTAATTTCCGACCTGCATCCGCAGCTCAAAGGCATTGTCGATATGCCGCTGCAGCCGATGTCCGATATCAGCGAATTCAGCGCTGGCGTGGACGTGGTGTTTCTCGCCACCGCGCACGAAGTGAGTCACGATCTGGCGCCGCAGTTCCTTGCCGCTGGCTGCGTGGTGTTCGATCTCTCCGGTGCCTTCCGCGTTAACGATGGGGCGTTCTACGAAAAATATTACGGTTTCACTCATCAGCATCCCGACCTGCTCAAACAGGCGGTGTATGGTCTGGCGGAGTGGAGCGCGGATGCGCTTAAAGACGCGCAGTTAATCGCAGTGCCAGGCTGCTATCCGACGGCGGCGCAGCTGTCGCTGAAGCCGCTGATTGAGGCCAATCTGCTGGATCTCAACCAGTGGCCGGTAATCAACGCTACCAGCGGCGCAGCGCAGGCGGTGCAGTGCGCGAATATTCGTTTCGGCTTCGCTGAGACGCAGTCTCTTATTTAAGGTGTGATGATGAACCCATTAATTATCAAACTTGGCGGCGTATTACTCGATAGCGAAGAAGCGCTGGAGCGCCTGTTTACCGCGCTGGTTAACTACCGTGAAGCGCACCAGCGTCCGCTGATTATCGTCCACGGCGGCGGCTGCGTGGTGGATGAGCTGATGAAGCAGCTCAACCTGCCGGTGCAGAAGAAAAATGGCCTGCGCGTTACGCCGGCTGAGCAAATCGACATCATCACCGGCGCGCTGGCGGGAACCGCCAACAAGACGCTGCTGGCGTGGGCGAAAAAACATGGTATTTCCTCGGTAGGCCTGTTCCTCGGCGATGGCGATAGCGTGAAGGTGACGCAGCTGGATGCTGAGCTGGGCCATGTCGGGCTGGCGCAGCCGGGCTCCCCGGCACTGATCAACACCCTGTTGGCCGGCGGTTACCTGCCGGTGGTGAGCTCTATCGGGGTGACCGATGAAGGCCAGCTGATGAACGTCAACGCTGACCAGGCGGCGACAGCGCTGGCGGCCACCCTGGGGGCGGATCTGATCCTGTTGTCTGACGTTAGCGGTATCCTCGACGGTAAAGGGCAGCGCATTGCCGAGATGACCGCCGAGAAAGCGGAACAGCTGATCGAGCAGGGGATTATCACCGACGGCATGATTGTTAAAGTGAATGCGGCCCTTGACGCCGCACGTGCTCTGGGCCGTCCGGTGGATATCGCCTCCTGGCGTCACGCCGAGCAGCTGCCCGCGTTATTTAACGGCACGCCGATCGGCACACGTATTCTGGCTTAAGATTTCATGCCCGGCGGCGCGTCGTCTGCCGGGCTTACAAGACCGTAGGCCGAGCGGCACAATGCCGCCGGCGGAACTAACGAATAAAGGAAGCATGTTATGGCACTTTGGGGCGGGCGTTTTACACAGGCAGCAGATCAACGGTTCAAACAGTTCAACGACTCGTTGCGCTTCGACTATCGTCTGGCGGAGCAGGATATCGTTGGCTCTGTCGCCTGGTCGAAAGCGCTGGTAACGGTCGGCGTTCTGAGTGCCGCTGAACAGCAGCAGCTGGAAGAAGCGCTGAACGTGCTGCTGGAAGAGGTGCGCGCCAATCCGCAGCAAATCCTCGCCAGCGATGCCGAAGATATTCACAGCTGGGTGGAAGGCAAGCTGATCGATAAAGTGGGCCAGCTGGGCAAGAAACTGCACACCGGGCGCAGCCGTAACGACCAGGTCGCCACCGATCTTAAACTGTGGTGCAAAGATACCGTTGTCGAACTGCTCTCGGCGAACCGCCAGCTGCAGAGCGCGCTGGTGGAGACCGCCCAGCAGAATCAGGACGCGGTAATGCCGGGGTACACCCACCTGCAGCGCGCCCAGCCGGTGACGTTCGCGCACTGGTGTCTGGCCTACGTTGAAATGCTGGCGCGTGACGAAAGCCGTCTGCAGGACGCGCTGAAGCGCCTCGACGTCAGCCCGCTGGGCTGCGGCGCGCTGGCGGGGACGGCGTATGAGATCGACCGCGAGCAGCTGGCCGGCTGGTTGGGCTTTGCCTCCGCCACCCGCAACAGCCTCGACAGCGTGTCCGATCGCGATCATGTGCTGGAGCTGCTTTCCGATGCGGCTATCGGTATGGTGCATCTGTCGCGCTTTGCGGAAGATCTGATTTTCTTTAACTCCGGCGAGGCGAACTTCGTCGAGCTTTCCGACCGCGTGACCTCCGGCTCCTCGCTGATGCCGCAGAAGAAAAACCCGGACGCCCTGGAGCTTATCCGTGGCAAATGCGGCCGCGTGCAGGGTGCGCTGACCGGCATGATGATGACGCTGAAAGGACTGCCGCTGGCCTACAACAAAGACATGCAGGAAGATAAAGAGGGGCTTTTCGACGCCCTGGATACCTGGCTCGACTGCCTGCATATGGCGGCCCTGGTGCTGGACGGCATTCAGGTAAAACGCCCGCGCTGTGCGGAAGCGGCGCAGCAGGGCTATGCCAACGCCACTGAGCTGGCGGATTATCTGGTGGCGAAAGGCGTACCGTTCCGCGAGGCGCACCATATTGTCGGTGAAGCGGTAGTGGAAGCCATTGCGCAAGGGAAACCGCTGGAAGCGCTGACCCTGGCCGATCTGCAGAAATTCAGCCCAGTGATTGCGGACGATGTGTATCCGATCCTGTCGCTGCAGTCCTGCCTCGAGAAACGCGCAGCGAAAGGCGGCGTCTCGCCGCAGCAGGTAGCCCAGGCTATCAACGAGGCGAAGGCTCGTTTAAGCTAATCCTTAGATATCTGCCCTCCCTGACCCGGCCAAGCCCAGCGACGCCGGGTTTTTTATGCAAAAAAAAAGCGGACGCAAGGTCCGCAAAAGTTCACGTTGGCTTTAGTTGTTCGGGTAGAGAAACAGTGTGACGGGTCAGTGATTTTCACAGGTAGACCGTCTTTATGGGCGTATTATTGAACAGAAAACTTGATAGGGATAATCGTTCGTTGCTATGCTATCTATCGCCATGGACTATCGTGGCGATGGAGGATGAATAATGAATATTCGCGATCTTGAATACCTGGTAGCGCTCGCCGAACACCGCCACTTCCGGCGGGCGGCTGACTCATGCCATGTGAGCCAACCGACGCTCAGCGGACAGATCCGCAAGCTGGAGGATGAGCTTGGCGTCATGCTGCTGGAGCGCACCAGCCGTAAGGTTCTGTTTACCCAGGCGGGGCTGTTGCTGGTGGATCAGGCGCGTACCGTGTTACGCGAAGTAAAAGTGCTCAAGGAAATGGCAAGCCAACAAGGGGAAACCATGTCCGGGCCGCTGCATATCGGCCTGATCCCGACAATTGGCCCGTACCTGCTGCCGCACATCATTCCGATGCTGCATCAGACCTTCCCGAAGCTGGAAATGTATCTGCACGAAGCGCAGACCCATCAGCTGCTGGCTCAGCTCGACAGCGGTAAGCTCGACTGCGCCATCCTGGCGCTGGTCAAAGAGAGCGAGGCCTTTATCGAGGTGCCGCTGTTCGATGAGCCGATGATGCTGGCTATCTATGAAGATCATCCGTGGGCGAACCGCGATCGGGTGCCGATGTCGGATCTGGCCGGTGAAAAGCTGCTGATGCTGGAGGATGGCCACTGTCTGCGCGATCAGGCGATGGGCTTCTGCTTTGAAGCGGGGGCGGATGAGGATACCCACTTCCGCGCGACCAGCCTGGAAACGCTGCGCAATATGGTGGCGGCAGGCAGCGGCATTACCCTGCTGCCGGCGCTGGCGGTGCCGCAGGAGAGAAAACGCGATGGCGTAGTCTACCTGCCGTGCATTAAGCCAGAGCCAAGACGCACCATCGGTCTGGTTTATCGTCCGGGCTCCCCACTGCGCAGCCGCTATGAACATCTGGCGGAGGCCATCCGCGGCACGATGGATGGCCATTTCGACAAGGCGTTAAAACAGGCGGTTTAAGCCGTTCAGCGCGGCAACCCGGTACGCTTCCGCCATGGTCGGGTAGTTAAAGGTGGTGTTGACGAAGTACTCAATGGTGTTGCCACCGCCTTTCTGCTCCATGATCGCCTGGCCGATATGAATAATTTCGGCCGCGCGCTCGCCAAAGCAGTGAATGCCAAGGATCTCCTTGGTTTCACGATGGAACAGGATCTTCAGCGTACCAACGCTCATACCGACGATTTGCGCCCGCGCCAGGTGTTTAAACTGGGCGCGGCCCACCTCATACGGCACTTTCATCGCCGTCAGCTGCTGCTCGGTTTTCCCGACGGAGCTGATTTCCGGAATGGTATAGATCCCGGTCGGGATATCTTCAATCAGATGCGCTGAGGCTTCGCCTTTCACCAGCGCCTGGGCGGCAATGCGTCCCTGATCGTAAGCGGCAGAAGCCAGGCTTGGATAGCCGATGACATCGCCAACCGCATAGATGTGCGGGAGGGCGGTCTGATACATGCTGTTGACCTTCAGCTGACCGCGGCTGTCGGTCTGCAGACCGATATTTTCCAGCGCCAGGGTGTCGGTGTTGCCGGTGCGGCCGTTAGCGTACAGCAGGCAATCGGCCTTCAGCTTTTTGCCGGACTTCAGGTGCATGATCACCCCGTCATCCACCCCTTCAATTTTCTCATACTCCTCGTTGTGGCGAATAACCACGCCGCTGTTCCAGAAGTGATAAGAGAGCGAGTCTGACATCTCCTGATCGAGGAAGGCCAGCAGACGATCGCGGGTGTTGATCAGATCGACCTTCACCTCCATGCCGCGGAAGATCGACGCATATTCACAACCGATCACCCCGGCGCCGTAAATGATCACATGGCGCGGCTCATGCTGCAGGCTGAGAATCGAATCGCTGTCATAGATGCGCGGGTGGTGGAAATCGACATCCGCCGGATGGTAGGGGAGCGAAGAAGGCGGGAGTGGTCACTGTAGAGGGGGTTTTGGTTAAACTCGATAATACGGCTGACGGCATGGCGGAGGGCTTTCGACGGGATGGTGCCCCAGTGGGTGCAACCGCCGCCGACATTATGGTAGCGCTCGATGACGGCAACGCGTGCTCCCTGTTTCACCAGTCCCATGGCGGCGCCTTCCCCGCCAGGACCGGAACCAATCACTATTGCATCATAATCCCAAGAGTGTGACATGGCATTACTCACCTGTTTTATACATAAAATAAACACGATGATAACATTCGCTGCGCTTTAACCCAATTATCGTTGTGCTTTTTTGCAGCATAAAAGCAGAAACGGCTCGTAAACAATCATTCACAATCCAGGGCAAACCGATTAGTTTTAATCTCTGGTATAGTGCCAGCAGGGCTATTGGAAGGATTCATACATCGTGATGGGCGTAAGAGCACAACAAAAAGAAAAAACCCGCCGTTCGCTGGTGGAAGCGGCATTCAGTCAACTTAGCGCTGAGCGGAGTTTCGCCAGCCTGAGCTTGCGTGAAGTGGCACGGGAAGCAGGGATCGCGCCGACGTCCTTTTATCGTCATTTTCGCGACGTCGATGAGCTGGGCCTGACGATGGTCGATGAGAGCGGACTGATGCTGCGCCAGCTGATGCGCCAGGCGCGCCAGCGGATAGCCAAAGGCGGCAGCGTGATCCGCACCTCGGTCTCCACCTTTATGGAATTTATCGGTAACAACCCGAACGCCTTCCGCCTGCTGCTGCGCGAGCGCTCGGGAACTTCTGCGGCGTTTCGCGCCGCCGTCGCACGCGAGATCCAGCACTTTATTGCGGAACTCGCCGACTATTTAGAACTCGAAAACCATATGCCGCGCGCCTTTACCGAAGCGCAGGCTGAAGCTATGGTCACCATCGTTTTTAGCGCTGGCGCGGAAGCGCTGGATGTCGGCCCTGAGCAGCGCCGGCAGCTGGAGGAACGGTTGGTACTGCAGCTTCGAATGATCTCGAAAGGCGCGTATTACTGGTATCGCCGTGAACAAGAAAAAATGTCACATCATTCCGAATAACGTGAAGGACGAGCAATGAAACACTCAGTTCAAGATAAAGGTACGCTGCTGCTGGCGCTGATTGCCGGGTTATCCATTAATGGCGCCTTTGCGGCGCTGTTCAGTTCGATAGTTCCGTTTTCCGTCTTCCCCATTTTATCCCTGCTGCTGACGGTCTACTGTCTGCATCAGCGCTATCAGAATCGCAGTATGCCCGTTGGGCTACCGGGCCTGGCCGCCGCCTTTTTTATTCTCGGGGTGCTGTTGTACAGCACCGTCGTGCGTGCGGAGTACCCGGATATCGGTTCTAACTTCTTCCCGGCCGTTCTGTCCGTCGCGATGGTCTTCTGGATCGGCTACAAGATGCGTAACCGCAAAGATACCGCAGCCGAGTAAGCCGCCAGCGGTAAAAAAACCGGCAATATGACGTTGCCGGTTTTTTTGGGCCTATTTGCGGGTCAGCAGGACGCCGCACTCCATGTGATGGGTATACGGGAACTGGTCGAACAGCGCCAGCCGGGTAACGTTGTGCGTCTGGCTTAGCGTTTCCAGATTGCGACACAGCGTTTCCGGGTTGCACGAAATGTACAAAATACGCGGATAGGCCTGCACCATTTTTTCCGTCTCGCTGTCCAGCCCGCTGCGCGGTGGATCGACGAAGATGGTTTCGCACTGATAGCTATGCAGATCGATACCCTGCAGCCGGTTGAACTGCCGCACCCCGTTCATCGCCTGAGTAAACTCTTCCGCCGCCATGCGGATAATCTGCACGTTGTCGATATGGTTAGCGGCGATGTTGTACTGCGCCGCCGCCACCGACGGTTTGGCGATTTCGGTGGCCAATACGCGATCGAAATTACGTGCCAGCGCCAGCGAGAAGTTACCGTTGCCGCAGTACAATTCCAGCAGGTCGCCAGTCGCCCCTTTGGTGACATCCAGTGCCCACTCCAGCATCTGAATGTTCATGGCCGCGTTCGGTTGAGTAAAGCTGTTTTCCACCTGACGGTAGATCATCTCCCGCCCGCCAACCGGCAGGCGTTCATCTATATAGTCTTGATCGAGCTCGATTTTGGTTTTGGTCGCCCGCCCAATCAGATGCACATTGAGCCCCTGGGCTCGCAGGGCGTCACGCAGCGCCTCCGCTTGCTCACGCCAGGCATCGTCCAGCTTTTTATGATACAGCAGCGAAACGACCGCCTGGTTGCTGAGGGTGGTCAGATAGTCAATCTGGAACAGCTTCTGGCGTAGCACGGGATTGTTGCGTACGCCCTCCAGCATGGCGGTCATCAGCTGATTGATCAGCGCGCTGGCGGCCGGGAAGCTGTCAACGCGAATCCGCGACCGGGTCTGCTGATCGAAAATAATATGGTACAGATCGTCGCCATCGTGCCACAGACGGAACTCGGCGCGCATACGGTAGTGGCTGACCGGCGAACGAAACACTTCCGGAACCGGCGCGGCAAAAGGCGCCATCATGGTTTGCAAACGGACGACTTTTTCTGCCAGCTGCGCTTCGTATTGTTCGGTAGGAAGGTGTTCGGGGGTCATGATGTATCCTGAATAAAATAAGTACGCGGGGATTGTAGGGAAAGCGCCGGGGATGTCCAGCCTCGAATGCCGCGGGAAATATAATTAGCAGTCTGGACATCTATATGGTTCTGATTGTAGCATTCGCCTACCGGTCCTGTGAGTTAAAAGGGAACCCAGTGGAAATCTGGGGCTGACGCGCAGCGGTAAGGAAGGTGAGAAATGAGCGCACTCGGTGCAGACACTGCGGCTAGCCGTGGGAAGTCATTATTTCTTGAAACAGCCTCCAAGCCCGAAGACCTGCCGGAATACGTCGCACTGGGTTTTATCGTCGCGAGCAACTGATAAAACCTGCGGCATCCTTTTTCTGTTTCGGATGCTTTTACAATGATTAAAAAAGCTTCGCTGATGACGGCCTTATCCGTCACGGCATTTTCCGGCTGGGCGCAGGATAGCAATTCAGATACGTTGGTGGTGACAGCAAACCGTTTTCAACAGCCGGTCAATACCGTGCTGGCGCCGACCGACATTGTGACGCGCGATGACATCGACCGCTGGCAGTCCAAAGATTTAAACGATGTCATGCGTCGTCTTCCCGGGGTCGATATTGCCCGCAACGGCGGCATGGGGCAGAGCGCTTCGCTGTATGTTCGGGGGACGGAGGCTCGTCACGTGCTGGTGCTGATCGACGGTGTGCCGATGGCGCGTCCGGGGATCTCCAACGGCGTAGATATCAGTCAGATCCCTATCTCACTGGTCCAGCGGGTGGAATACATCCGCGGCCCGCGCTCCGCGGTGTACGGCTCCGGAGCGATCGGCGGGGTGGTGAACATCATCACCATGACCGA
>PPYF01545765.1_pt1 | contig 16235 bp, 20 predicted proteins | sample 1559871 | NCBI WGS metagenome assembly PPYF01 (sample SAMN08240021, study PRJNA423297) | Human gut metagenome, whole genome shotgun sequencing project.
TCTATAAACTATACTATATAATAAATTTCGCGTTAAGGAAAACGCAAACAAATTAATAAACGCGCTTCTAGCTCATTTGGTAGAGCACCTGACTCTTAATCAGGGTGTGCAGGGTTCGAGCCCCTGGAGGCGCACTCAAAGGTACCGGTTTTATGGACGTATGAGCCATAGGGTTGGTGCTTTTTTATTATATCATGAAGCTTTGCTTCATGATCAACATTCGTCGTTCGCCGAATGCATAAATGCATTCTTCTCACTTGCACTCATTATATCATATGCTTACGCATATGATAGGCCTGCGGCTGATACTTATGCGCATTCGCGCGTGATATAATTCGCTACGCTCATTATATCATGATTAAAGAATTAAAAGGTATCATGTCATTATTTGGATAGGCTGGCAGCTCAGGCACATAAAAGTGAAATTAATATTGAAATTTTGAAATAATGAGTTTATACTGTTGAATAGGAAAAAAGTAACATTTGGGAAGATGCTTTGGTCGGAGTAAAATATGATGAACGCGGTAGACAAATATTCAACAGACAATATAGCGGATAACGAAATGATAATTGCAGTAGATGACGTGGTAAAGAAGGACTATGATAGTGCGGTTGTACGCATAAAGAAAGCGCTTGCACGCCTGAAGAGCACCGGTCACGTGGAAAAATATGCTGAGTATCTCAATATCCTGGGATTGGTATATGAGCTTGAGAACGATGAGTCAAAAGCCTTTGAATGTTATCTGGAGAGCCTTGCCACGGCAGAAATTATCCGCTCGAGAGATCTTAAGGCTATGGTTTACAGCAATATCGGTTCAAGCTATAGCAAGATGGGAAGAGATAAGGAAGCGCAGAGATATTTCAATGATGCCAGAGACGAATATGACAGTTCCTCAGAAAAATCTGAAGAATGTCATAAAAGCTGGGTCATGTTTGACTATATAAATCATGCGATTAACGACAGATATGTCGCATTATCTTGAAGCAATCAGCTTGCAGATAGGGTTTCCGACAGCAGAGAATTTCTCCTCGTACTCGGTCATGATGTTGCCCTCATTCATTGCGGCATCATGATGCAGGTCGCGTGTACTGGCGTCGAGGTGCCATTTATCAGAGCTTTCAATCTCTTCCAGAGAGAAGGTGAAGAGGTCCTGGTTGTCAGTCTTGAACTCTATGCGTCCGTCAGGTGCGAGAAACAAATCATATCTGGCAAGAAATTCGCTTGAGGTGAGGCGCCTTCTTGCGTGCCTGTCCTTCGGCCATGGATCGGAAAAGTTCAGGTAAATGCGGTCAACCTCATTACGGTCAAAAATATCCGGAAGAGTTGCGGCATCAATGCACAAAAAGTGCACATTTGGCAGCTCGTCCTCCTGCATTTTTTGTACGGCACGAAGAAGCACACTGGTATATCGTTCGATACCTATATAGTTAATCTCGGGATGAAGCCGTGCCAGATCCATCAGAAATCTGCCCTTTCCCATACCAACCTCTATATGAATCGGATTATTGTTTCCTAAAAAATCATGCCATTTTCCTTTTAATTCAACAGGCTCCTTTATGCAATAAGGGCTGTTGTCGATGACTTCACCGGCGCCCGGGATATTTCTAAGTCTCATGTAAATCTCCTTATAAAAACGTAAAATTTTATATAGATAATACCCTACAATTGTGTGGGTGTCAAAATAAAATGGAAAAATACGATGCACATGCCCTTGATAACATGTTTTTCATACATTATAATTAGAAATAGTACATTTTTGGTTATAGTACTGAACAGCTACCCAATTTTAGAATTAATAGGAACAGATATGAAGCATAAAATTATAAATTTAAAAAAATCAGGAATACTAATAATGGCAGTGTTTGCTATGGTCACGACGCTTTGTGCGAGACCGCTTATGGCATTTGCGGATGGTGATGACATGTACTGGCCGGAGGGACCGCAGATAAATTCACCGTGTGCCGTGGTGATGGAGGTCAATACAGGTACGGTGCTCTATGAGAAAAATTCACACGAAAAGCATTATCCTGCAAGTATCACAAAGATTCTCACCACATATCTGACTATACTCAACTGCAAGATGGATGAGAAGGTTACATTCTCAAAAGAGGCGGTGAAGGAGAGCAGTGATGGTTCGTCGAGCATCAAGAGGGATGTGGGCGAGGAGATGACCATGGAGCAGACACTATATGGAGTTATGCTTGAGTCGGCAAACGAGTGCGCATATGCTGCAGCAGAGCATACAGGCAAAAAGCTTGGGGGAGATTACAGCACATTTATTGATCTGATGAACAAGGAAGCCAAAGAATTAGGCTGTACAGATACACATTTCAACAATGCAAATGGTCTGCCCGATGAAAATCACTGGACAAGCGCATACGATATGGGGCTTATCTCGTGTGCGGCATACAGGAATGACGAGTTTCGAAAGATTACAGGTACAAAGACCTATATCATACCACCAACAAACAAGCATACCGAGGATACCCCGCTGTACAATCATCATGCGATGCTGCATCCATTTAAGTCGTATTCACAGTTTGTAAATCAGGATTGTACCGGCGGCAAGACCGGCTACACTTCAGTGGCTAACAGCACGCTTGTCACTTATGCGGAGAAGGATGGCTTGACGCTGTGCGTGGTTATTATGAATGCACAGTCGCCTGACCAGTATGTAGACACAAACACGCTGCTCAATTACTATTTCAGTAACTTCAAGGCACTAAGCATAGCTGAAAATGAAAACAGTGCAGCTACTGACAATACGCCGGATCTGGGCGTGATGAATGAGCACGGCATGTATGCAAAGGTGTCGGAAAACTATGTTGTTTTGCCAAACAACGCGGATTTTTCAAGCGTTAAAAGGGAAGCTGCTGACATGAAGTCCGACAACAAGGATGCTCTTGCTACAGTCAGATACAAGTATGGTGATCATGTGGTAGGCTGTGTGGATCTGCTGAAATCAGGAGCAAAGGTCGATCTGTCGTACTTTGATGAGAACAGCAGACAGAACGTGGAAAGTGATATAATAAGGATAAAGCCGGTATATTTTCTCTGGGTGCTCGTACTTATCGCAGTGATTATTCTGAGCATTTTCATAATTAAAAGAATATCAGACAATATATATGTGTTGAAACACAAATGGAGCATTAAGAAGGAGCAGCGCGAGCGCTTCAGGGAGCACAAGCTTGAGAGAAAACAGCGCAGAAGGAGAGACAATCTGAAGTTCAGCGGTCGACATAAATATTAATACATTTTTTATTATGACATTATAAATGGAGGCAGAAATGAGTGATGAAAGATGCGCCCTCGTGCTTGAGGGTGGAGCCATGAGAGGTATGTATACAGCCGGAGTACTCGACTGTTTTATGGACCATGATATTAGCTTTGATGCTGTTATCGGTGTTTCGGCGGGAGCACTTTTTGGAGTGAATCTGCTGTCAAAGCAGCGCGGCAGGGTTATACGATACAATAAGAGATTTAACAGTGACAAAAATTATATGGGTATCAGGCCGCTTCTTCGGGAGAAAAACATAGTGAGCACGAAATATGCCTATGATACAGTACCAAGAGAGCTTGACCCGTTTGATGATGAGGAATATAAGAAGTCGGATATCCCATTTTATGCGGTTGTGACGAATATCAGGACAGGTAAGCCAGAATATGTGCAGATAAAGAGTGTCTTTGACCAGATGGATGTGCTCAGGGCATCGGGCTCCATGCCTGTAGTGTCAAAGCCTGTGAAGCTGGGGCATGAGTGGTATCTGGATGGCGCGGTGACGGACAGTATCCCATATGAGCATATGCTTGATATGGGATATGACAGAGTGGTTGTCGTTCTGACAAAGCCGGCAGACTATATAAAAAAACCTATGCCAAGGTTTTTAACATCGGTATACAAAAAGCGTTTTCCGAGGTTTTATGAGGCATTTTCAAACAGGCATATCATGTACAATTATCAGCTTGAGCATCTTAAGGAGCTTGAAAAGCAGGGCATTGCCGAGGTGTTAAGGCCGTCGGAGCACATTAAAATAAGCAAGGTAGAAAAGGATCCTAATAAGCTTGAGAGCCTGTATCAGCTTGGATTACGTGATGCCAAGAGGCTTTTAGCCGATAAGCAAGGGATGGAGAAGCAGTAATGAATATACAACAGGTACAGACTATCATAGCTGATGCCATGGAAAAGCACAATGGAATAGTGAAAAAAGAAGAGCTTACAAGGCTTGGTATAGACTACAGGCGAATTGATACGCTTGTCAGGGTGAGCTTGGAGGCAATACCTTTGGAATCTATGATAAAGAACGTGTGATATGCGACTGCCTGAAGTATGAGTCGAGACTGGACCGCAATGATTTCAAGGCAGCTGTACAGTCATACATAGCGGATACGGACAAGGATATTTCCGTGCTCATGGATTACGCAAGGGCGAGGCGCGTGGTAAAGAAGGTGCAAAGCTTCATAGGAGTTTGGTTGTAGTGAGGGTAGATTTAAGACATATAAGCGATGAGAAAAAATTATCGTACAGCGATGTGTTATGGCAGTACGTGAAGCAGGATTTTCTCTGGCGCATAAATAATGCCGGTCTGGGAAAAGTGCTGTGGCTTCAAAAGCCGTATTTTGCAACAGGAGAAAAGCTTGCATTTTATTATGTGTATGGCAGCCCAGGCGGCAGGGCAGAGGATAATGGTACGCCGTTTGATGTACTGCGTAATATCATTATAGGAAATGCAGGGCTTAACAGTCACAGTGATGTGGTATGGACTAATGCAGAATTATCTAAGCAGACGGTAAAGGTATCAGCTAATGAACTAGGCGGCAGTGATATGCAGCCGCTGATACACACGTGGAATCTAAGCGCTATGTGTGATGGTGGGGAGGTACCGTTTGCAGTGAGGCTTGAGCGCCTTAATGAAGCGGATGCAGGAGTTCCCATGACTAAAAATATTGTTTTTATGAACAGCTTTTATGGAGACGCAGATGTTTGTATTTTTTCGCCTGAATCCAGGCTCGGAGAACAGCTGTTTGAGATAATGGATAAGCTTGAGCTGGTTAGCGATATGAAACCATATGGTGATGCATATGAGATACTTAAGAGATATTCGGTCAGCGGAAGGCAGATAATTGATATTTTTAAGGTTAGAGCGAAAAATAAGCCGAAGACAGTGAGCATGCACCGGCTTGAGCAGGTGTATGGCTATCGCAGCTATGCTTATATGAGAAAGCGCTGGGAGCGGTATTGTAAGAGGCTGACACGACAGCAGAGAGCATATGCGAATGCAGGCTGGGAGGAGACGCTTGATTTGATACTTGATTTCCTCACACCGGTCTGGAGCGCGTTCTGCAATGATGAAATATTTTATGATGACTGGATGCCGGAGCTTGGAAGATTTCTGGGCTAAAAAGGATATATAGGTACTTAAATGGAAAAAGAACTGATAAATAATTCACAATCAAATATTTATCCGTTTCACATGCCGGGGCATAAGCGCCGTGGCAGTGATATAGGTGCAGGGCTGGACCCGTATGCTATTGATATAACAGAGATAGACAATTTTGACAATCTGCACCACGCTGAGGGCATTATAAAGGAGGCGCAGGCTGAGGCAGCGGCACTTTACGGTGCAAAGCGTGCATATTTTCTCATAAACGGAAGCACCTGCGGCATACTGGCGGCAATATCTGCGGCCACCAAAAGGGGAGACAAGGTGCTTGTAGCAAGGAACTGTCACAAGGCGGTGTATCATGCGCTTTACTTAAGGCAGCTTCACCCGGTGTTTACATACCCTGAAATTACACGGACAGGGCTGCAGGGGCAGATAACCGAGGCACAGATAAGGGCGGCATTTGATGAAAATCCCGACATAAAAGCGGTCGTGATAACCTCGCCTACATACGATGGCGTGGTTTCCGATGTGGCGGCAATCGCATCTGTGGCACATGCACATGGAGCTTTGCTCATAGTTGACGAGGCACATGGCGCGCACTTTGGCTTTGGAGGCGGCTTCCATCAAAATGCCATAGCGCTCGGGGCCGATGCGGTCATAGTGAGCCTGCACAAGACGCTTCCGGCATTTACACAGACGGCGCTTTTACTGCTGGGTGGGATGCGTGAAGCTGCAGTGGAGAAGTTTCTCGGCATTTATGAGACAAGCTCACCGTCATATGTGCTTATGACAGGCATAGAGCGCTGCATACACTATGTGCGCGATAATAAAGAGACAGCCTTTGCACAGCTTAGGAGCAGGCTTGACAGATTTTATCAGAAGGTCAGCGGACTTTCACATCTGAAGGTGGTCAGAAAAAGTGATTTTTCTGCTGACGAGGCATATGATTTTGACGAATCAAAGATTATTATATTTACGAAAGAGGCTATGAATGGACATACGCTGCTTGAGCTTCTGCTCAAAAAATATGAGCTGCAGCTTGAGATGGCAGCGGGCAATTATGTACTGGCGCTGGCATCTGTCATGGATACGGATGAGGGTTTTGACAGGCTTGCGGATGCTTTGATTGAAATAGACAGCCAGCTCGAAAAATATAAGTCTGATTTTGAAGAGTTTTATGATATATTAAAACAGGAGGGTGTAGTACATCAATTTTACTTTCCTGTCAAAATGGACACAGATATATATCAAAAGCTGCCTGCCGTAATGGAAATGTATGATGCATATGATGCAGACCATCAGGCGGTCTATGCCTTTAAGGCAAGCGGGAAGGTGAGCGGTGCCTTTATAAATATATATCCGCCGGGGATACCGCTTGTGGTGCCGGGAGAGATAATGAACGACAAGCTCATAGATGATGTAATAAAGGCTGTAAATTCAGGTCTTGAAGTGGATGGCCTGTATTTTGATCCGGATGCCAATATGTGGAAGTTTGTTGCGGTGCTGTAAGCAACAGTTTGACATAGCAAACAATCATATTTATACTAATTACAATATTAAGAGGTTTACAGATGGGTAAGATTTTCTGCGTGATGGGAAAAAGCGCATCAGGCAAGGACACTATATACAATAAAATACTGCAGGATGATTCCCTAATGCTTAGCAGGATTATCCCGTATACCACTCGCCCGATAAGGGACGGAGAGACACAGGATAAGGATTATCATTTCTGCAATGAAGAGGATGTAAAAAGGCTCTGTGCACAGGGGCGCATCATAGAGCTTCGCGAGTACAATACGGTGTACGGCGTGTGGAAATATTTCACGGTAAACGATGATGATATAGACCTTCGCTGCAAAAGCTATCTGACAGTCGGAACACTCGAATCTTACACAAAGATACGCGATTATTTTGGCAGTGACAAAGTGCTGCCAATCTATGTGGAGGTGGAGGATGGCGACCGTCTGATACGCGCCATTCACCGGGAAAAGGGGCAGCAGGTGCCTAAATATGAGGAGATGTGCCGCCGTTTTCTGGCAGACGCATCAGATTTCTCTGAGGAGAAGCTGCGTGAGGCGGGTATTACACATCGTTTCGTAAATGATGATATGGACACTGTGCTTGCCGAGATTTCAGCATACATACGACAGAGTTCCTAATTGCAGAGCAGGATGATGGTTGCGGCTTGCACATAAGTGTAACCGGAAACGAATAAGGAGGCAGCCTCATGGCAGTCAGAGTAAATGAAGTAAATCAGGTGACACAGGTTCCTGATGCACAAAAAACACAGGCCGGTGACGGCTCGTTCAAATTCACACTGGCCAGCGCCATAACAGACGCTGATCTCCAGGCAAAGGTAGATGCGCTGATGCAGGATATCACAGCACAGGGCAACAGAATAGCCGAGCATATGGATATCAGGGATATGAAGCGATATCGCGGGCTCATAAAGGATTTTTTAAATGAGGTGGTCTACAGATCCCATAAATTTTCCAGAGAAAATTTCCTCGACAGGAGAGGAAGGCACAGAGTTTATGGTATAATAAGACTGATAGACAGCAATCTGGATGAGCTGGCATCAGAGCTGGTGGAGGATGAGAAGGATCATCTGTCCATACTTGCAAGAATCGGAGAGATACGTGGACTGTTGCTTGATATATTCACGTAGGATATAAAAGCTATAACAGACACAGGCAGACTAAAACGGAGGCAGCAGCTATGGCAGGATTTAAGGATATAGTAGGAAATGAGCAGATAATAGAGCATCTGCAAAATGCCATATCAATGGGAAAGGTCTCACATGCATATATAATAAACGGACCACAGCTGTCCGGCAAAATGATGATAGCCGAGGCATTTGCCAGGGCACTGCAGTGTGAGAAGGAGGGCACAGACGGTTGTGGAGAGTGCAAATCGTGCCATCAGGCAGATGACCACAATCATCCTGATATCATATATGTCAGTCATGAAAAGCCCAACAACATATCGGTTGACGACATAAGGACACAGCTCAACAACGATATAGTGATAAAGCCGTACAGCAGTAAATACAAGATTTACATAGTGGATGAGGCTGAAAAAATGAACCAGCAGGCGCAGAACGCGCTTTTAAAGACCATTGAGGAGCCACCGGCATATGCGGTCATCATGCTTCTCACCACCAATGCAGACAGCTTTCTTCAGACCATCAGGTCGCGCTGCATCACACTCAATATGAAGTCGGTAAAGGACGAGGTGATAAAGGCATACCTGATGAACGAAAAGCATATTCCGGATTATCAGGCAGATATTAGTGCCGCATTTGCACAGGGCATCGTCGGAAAGGCTGTTAAGCTCGCCTCATCAGACGAGTTCAACGAGCTAAAGGAGTCAGCATTGTCGCTTATAAAGCGCCTCGATGACATAGATCTCTACGAGCTGGGCGCAGCGGTAAAGCAGATAGCTGAGTACAAGCTTAAGGTGCAGGATTATTTTGACCTGATTATGGTGTGGTACAGAGATGTGCTGTATATGAAGGCGACAAACGATGTTAACGGACTCATATTCAAGGATGAGGTCTATGATATAAAGAAACAGGCAGCAAAGCATTCCTATCAGGGAATCGAGGCAATACTTGAGGCGCTTGAGAAGGCGAAGATAAGAATTAACGCAAACGTTAATTTTGACCTGGTAATTGAGCTGCTGCTTATGACCATAAAGGAGAACTAATCACATGACAAAAATAGTTGGTATCAGATTCAGGACAGCAGGCAAAATATATTACTTTGACCCGGCTGATTTCGACCTCGACATGGCAATGCATGTTATCGTGGAGACAGCAAGAGGCATAGAGATGGGAACTGTCCTCATTCCGCCGAAGGATGTGGATGATGATAAGGTGGTTTCACCGCTTAAGCCTGTCATCAGAGTGGCAACCGACGAGGATGAGAAAACGGTTGAGAGAAATAAGGAAAAGGAAAAAGAGGCATTTGCCATCTGCAAGGAGAAAATCATCAAGCACGGACTTGAGATGAAGCTGGTGGATGCAGAGTATACCTTTGACGGAAACAAGCTGCTGTTTTACTTTACAGCAGACGGCAGAATTGACTTCAGGGAGCTTGTAAAGGATCTGGCAGCGGTATTCCGCACCAGAATAGAGCTTCGTCAGATCGGTGTCAGGGATGAGACCAAGATGATGGGAGGCATCGGAATATGCGGCAGACCGCTCTGCTGTCATTCTTATATGGCGGATTTTGTGCCGGTTTCCATCAAGATGGCAAAGGAGCAGAATCTCTCGCTCAATCCAACCAAGATATCAGGTGTGTGCGGAAGACTCATGTGCTGTCTCAAGTATGAGCAGGATACATATGAGTATCTGAACAGCAGAATGCCGTCAGTGGGAGAAAAGGTCAAGACACCTGAGGGAATAATCGGAGAGGTCAAGTCAGTCAGCGTGCTCAGGCAGCTCGTGCGAGTTGTCATTGACAACGGCGAGGAGAAGGAGCTTCGTGAGTACACTGTAGATGATCTGCGATTAAAGCCGCGCCAAAAAAAGGATGTAAAGCTCACCGAGGAGGAGCTTCGCGAGCTCAAGGATCTCGAGGATAGCGGCGACGAGACGATGGAGGACAAGTCACAGGAGAAACCGCAGAGAAACCGTGGACACCGTGACAACAAAAATGAATATCGCGAGCGCCGTGATAAGCGTGACAACAGAGAAAGACGTCCGTACAGGGCGGACATAGAGGCTGCGGAAGCTTCTGCAAATGAGACAAATGAAGTAAATGCTGCAAATGCCGGCAGAGAAAATAAGGACGGTTACAAAAAGCCGTACAAGGGCGGCAAAAACAGACCAAACAAGCAGAAATACAACCGCAACAAGGATTACAAGAACAAAAACTATAATAAAGAGTATAATAAAGATTACAACAGGGACAAAGACAATGGAAGCACTGATACACAGTAATGAGCGCCTGGACGATTTGTGCCGCAAGGGCTATAGGCTCATACAGGATCCAAAGCTGTTCTGCTTCGGCATAGACGCCGTGCTTTTATCTGACTATGCAAAGGTAAAGCGCGGCGAGAGAGCTGTGGATTTGTGCACCGGAAACGGTGTGATTCCGATACTTCTTGAGGCAAAAAATAACGGAGAGCATTACAGCGGGCTCGAGCTTCAGCCTCAGTGTGCAGACCTGGCGAGAAGAAGTGTGAAATATAACCATCTTGAGGACAAAGTGACCATAGAAGAGGGAGATGTGTGCAATGCATCGGAGATTTTCGGGCGCGAGTCCGTGGAGGTGGTGACGGTAAATCCGCCGTATATGATAGGTCAGCACGGTATCAAAAATGCAGACGATGCCATGACTATAGCGCGCCACGAGGTCAGGTGTACACTTGACGATATAGTCAGGGAGAGCGCAAAAATGCTCAAATTTAATGGGCGTTTTTACATGGTTCACAGACCATTCAGGCTGGCAGAGATCTTTAACACGATGATGAAATATCATATCGAGCCAAAGCGAATGCGCCTTGTGCATCCCTACGCGGACAGGGAGCCAAACATGGTGCTCATAGAGGGGCTAAAGGGCGGCAAAAGCCGTATAACCATCGAAAAACCGTTAGTTGTATACAAGGAGCCTAATGTATACACGGATGAGATATATGAGATATACGGCGATAAGCCCCGGAATAACGGAAAATAACAGGAGAATCATATGACAGGAACACTGTATCTGTGCGCAACTCCGATAGGAAATCTGGAGGATATCACATTCCGTGTGCTGCGCACACTTAAGGAGGTAGACCTCATCGCAGCGGAGGATACGAGAAACTCCATAAAGCTGCTCAATCATTTTGAGATAAAGACACCCATGACGAGCTATCATGAGTTTAACAAGATAGATAAAGCCTACCAGCTTGTGGCAAAGCTAAAGGAGGGCAAAAATATAGCCCTCATCACTGATGCAGGAACACCCGGCATTTCTGACCCGGGTGAGGACATTGTGCGCATCTGCTATGAGGAGGGCGTGCCTGTTACCTCACTTCCCGGGGCAGCAGCGTGCATTACAGCGCTCACCATGTCGGGCAGGCCGACCAGGAGGTTTGCGTTTGAGGCATTTTTGCCGAGGGATAAAAAGGAACGCGCGCGCGTCATTGAGGAGCTTAAAAAAGAGACCCGGACAATCATAATCTACGAGGCGCCTCATCATCTTATAAAGACGGTCACGGAGCTTTACAATGCGCTCGGAGACAGAGAACTCACCGTGTGCAGGGAGCTTACGAAAAAGCACGAGGAAAAGGTGCAGACTACATTTTCGGAGCTTTTGGAGCGTTCAAGGACACAGGAGCCAAGAGGCGAATATGTGCTTGTAATTTGTGGCAGAAACGTGGCTGAAATTGCAAAGGAGCAGCAGGAAAGCTGGGAAGCCATGCCTCTTAAAGAGCATATGGCACACTATGAGTCACAGGGCATCGACAGGAAGGAAGCCATGAAGCTCGTGGCAAAGGACAGAGGTGTCAGCAAGAGGGACATATACAGACAGCTTCTGTGAGCTGACAATAATACATTCTGCAGCAAATAGTTAGGATTGGATATGAACGATATAAAACATGACATAAAAAAACGACATAAGAACCTGACAGAGTTCAGATACATCGCAGTTGGCTTTTTTCTGACAATATTATCAGGGGCAATAATGCTGAGCCTTCCGTTTTCTTCAAGAGACGGACAATGGACTAATTTCCTGGACTCACTTTTTACGGCAACAAGCGCAACCTGTGTGACAGGTCTTGTTGTGTTTGATACTTTCAGACACTGGAGTATTATAGGGCAGCTCGTGATTCTGGTGCTGATTCAGATAGGAGGCATGGGCTTCATCTCAATCGGTGTGGCATTTTCCATGCTTCTGCACAAAAAAATAGGACTCAGACAGAGGGATCTGATGCAGGAGAGCGTCAATGCACTCGAGATTGGTGGAATAGTAAGGCTTTTCAGCATGATAATAAGGGGAACCTTCCTTATCGAAGGCATAGGAGCGGTGCTTTTAGCAATACGCTTCATACCGGATTTTGGCATATTAAGAGGCATATATTTCTCGGTGTTCCACTCGATATCTGCATTTTGCAATGCAGGCTTTGATTTGATGGGCATAAACGAGGAGTACTCATCGTTTACAAAATATGCCGCAGATCCGTTAGTCAATATCACAATTATGCTGCTTATCATCATAGGTGGTATCGGTTTTACCATATGGAATGAGGTCAGAACCAAAAAGTTTAAGCTTAGCAGATACTCGCTCCACGCCAAGATAGTAATATCAACCACACTGATACTTGTCTTCGGTGGCGGACTGTTTTTGTATATTTTTGAAAAAAACAATACCATAGCAGGCATGGACACACCGGGTGCCATATTTGCATCGTTATTCGGCTCGGTTACGGCGAGAACGGCAGGCTTCAATACAGTAGACACAGCAGCACTGACACAGGAGAGCAAGCTTTTGACTATAGTGCTCATGTTCATAGGAGGAAGCCCGGGCTCGACAGCCGGCGGAATCAAAACCACAACCATGGCGGTCATGATAATCTATATTGTTTCTTATATGAGAGGAAGCAACGGCTGCAATGTGTTTGGCAGGAAAATAAGCAGTGAGGTAATCAAAAAGGCCGGAATGGTGCTTATCATCAATCTGGTGCTTGGCCTTACAGCGGTGATAGCTATACTTGCCACATCCAATATGAAGATGGACGATGTACTGTTTGAGGTATACTCTGCAATCAGTACGGTCGGCATGACAACAGGCATCACAAGAGATTTAAATACAGTAGGACGCATAATTATCATAATTATGATGTATTGTGGAAGAATCGGAAGCATGACCTTTGTGCTTTCGTTTGTGCATAGACCGGATAAAGCCAATATAGAGCTTCCGGAGGAAAAAGTTATCATTGGATAAGGATAAGGAGAAACGCAATGAAATCAATTTTAATTATTGGAATGGGTAAATTCGGACACCATCTGTGTGCGGATTTGATTAAAAACGGAAATGACATTATGGTGATGGACAAGGACGAGGCCAAGGTCAGGGATTTAATCTATGACGTGACCAAGGTGCAGATAGGTGACTGTACCGACCCACAGGTAGTAAAAGCACTCGGAATCAACAATTTCGATTTGATTTTTGTATGCATCGGCACCAATTTCCAGAGCTCGCTTGAGATAACAAGTCTCGTGAAGGAGATGGGCGGAAAATACGTCATCAGCAAGGCAAACAGGGATGTGCATGCCAAGTTCCTGCTTCGAAACGGTGCGGATGAGGTTATCTATCCTGACCGCGATATGGCAGAGAGAGTGGCAAAGAAATACAGCGCCAACCATGTGCTTGATTATGTGGCATTAAACGATGATTACTCAATCTACGAGATAAATCCACCTGAAGGCTGGGTAGGAAAGAGCATCAAGGAAAATAATGTGCGCCAGAAATACAATGTAAATATCGTTACAGTAAAGGAAGCCGGAAAGAATCGCGTGCTTCCGCTGCCGGACTACGTGTTCAAGGCAGACGATGCAGTGATGGTGCTTGGACTGAATGCAGATGTGGACAAGCTGGTGCGCAAGCTATAAAAGTGTGGCTCAAAAAATAATAGGCAGCAATTTAAAGAAGAAAAGAAGAAAGGATGGATACATATGGGTAACAATGACAGCAGTGTAGAAACATTTTTGCAGTGGATAAAGGCTTCGGACAATATTGTATTTTTCGGCGGAGCAGGTGTATCAACCGAGAGCGGCATACCTGATTTCAGAAGCGTGGACGGACTTTACAATCAGAAGTATGACTACCCGCCAGAGACCATCTTGAGCCATACATTTTACAGGAAGCATCCGCAGGAGTTTTACCGATTCTACCGTGACAAGATGCTCTGTCTTGATGCAGAGCCGAACATCACGCATTACAAGCTTGCAGAGCTTGAAAAAGCAGGAAAGCTTAAGGGCGTTGTGACGCAGAACATAGATGGACTGCACCAGAAGGCCGGCAGCAAAAATGTGATGGAGCTGCACGGCAGTGTGCTGAGAAACTACTGTGAGAGGTGCTTGCAGTTTGTAAGCGCAGAGGAAATCCTCAACTCGACAGGCGTGCCAAAATGTCCAAAGTGCGGCGGTCCGGTAAAGCCGGATGTCGTATTGTACGAGGAGGGCTTAAATCAGAAAACGCTTGAGGATGCAATCTACTGCATCAGTCATGCCGATGTGCTCATAGTAGGCGGTACATCACTTGCGGTATATCCGGCGGCAGGCCTCATAGACTATTACAATGGAAATAAGCTCGTGCTTATCAACAAGTCCACCACACCGATGGACGCAAGAGCAGACCTTCTGATACAGCAGGGACTGGGCTCTGTATTTGAGCAGATAGAGGTGTAAACAGAGGATAATACACAGCATATTAAATGGCAGGCATAGGTAGAAGAGGAATATAGAATGGATAAATACGCAGTAGGAGATATCGTAAAACTGAAAAAACCGCATCCGTGCGGCTGTAGCGAGTGGGAAATCATGCGTGTCGGAGCAGACTTCCGCCTGAAATGCATGGGCTGCGGACACCAGGTTATGGTGCCAAGGAAGCTGGTCGAGAAAAATGACCGCGGTCTCACCAAGAAGCAGGCTTAGTTAGATAGAAACAAAGTAGAATAGTAAAAACAGAGGTGCAGTTTACTGCACCTCGTCTTTTTATTTATATTCAGCCACAGAGTAAGGGACGTACGCCGCGGACAGGGGGAGAGCACAGGCATACTTTCGCAAGAGCGCATAGCGAAGCTGCTTAGAGGCTGTAGAATTGTGCTACGAAGTACAGAAATGCCCCGGCATGGACGCCGGGGCAAGGAGCTATCGAGCCATGGAGGGCGAGTAGCGACGGTTTCGTCAGGCATAGAAAACCAAAAACACAATTCGTACAGCCACTTAGCAGCGAAGCGTAGCTCACGCGGAAGTATGCCTGTGCCCTCCCCCTGCCCGCGGAGCATGTCCCGACTTAATAAAAATAAAAGAAAAATTGCAAAAACCCCTTGAAAAGTACCACGATTCATGTTATTATCTAGACTCGTGATATAAAATTCCTTGCTCATAATCAGATTTATGAGCCAGAGACCAAAAGGAGGTAACATTCGCATGAACAAATATGAATTAGCACTCGTCGTTAGTGCAAAGATCGAGGATGATGCGAGAACAGCAGTAGTCGAGAAGGCAAAAGAGTACATCACACGTGCCGGCGGTACTGTTACAGAAGTTGAGGAGGCTGGTAAGAAGAGATTAGCTTACGAGATTCAGCACATGACTGAGGCCTTTTATTACTTCATCCAGTTCGATGCTGAGGGAACAGTCCCAGCAGAAATCGAGCAGGACGTTCGTATCATGGACAATGTTCTTCGTTTCTTATGCGTTAGAAAAGACGAGGCATAGTATAAGAAAATAGGAGATTGTATTATGAACAAAGTAATACTTATGGGTAGATTAACCAGAGACGCAGAAATCCGCTATGCCCAGGGGGACAACTCACTTGCAATAGCAAGATTTTCACTTGCGGTAGACAGACGCTACAGCAAGAATGCAGAGGAGCAGTCAACGGATTTCATCAACTGCGTAGCTTTTGGAAAGATAGCAGAATTTTTTGAGAGATTTGGCCGTAAAGGAACAAAATTTGTTGTTGAAGGCCGAATCCAGACCGGCAGCTATACAAACAAGGACGGACAGAAGGTATACACCACTGACGTCGTGGTTGAGAATGCAGAGTTTGCAGAGTCTAAATCAGCCGCATCAGGAAATGCAGGCGGATTTGCACCGGCAGACAGACCTGCACCTAGCCAGGCTGCTGGGG
>PPYF01114583.1_pt1 | contig 16233 bp, 11 predicted proteins | sample 1559871 | NCBI WGS metagenome assembly PPYF01 (sample SAMN08240021, study PRJNA423297) | Human gut metagenome, whole genome shotgun sequencing project.
ATCCAGAACGGACCCGCTTTCTTGATTCTTAGTAGAAGAATTGTCGGCAAGCATAGCACTCTGGCCATGGTTATACTGCATTTCACTCAGCCGGTTGCCCTCGGCATCCCAGCTATAGGTGGTCTTATACAGCTTTTTGCCGCCCAGATCATACTCATCCATCTCGATGATCTGATCGCAGACATCATAGCTGTACTGCGCAGATTCGTTGTTGGGATACTCTTTGTAGGTCTTGTTGCCGTTGGGATCATACTCGAACAGAGTAACGCCACCATCAAAGTCCTGAACCTGCACGATCTGATTCTCGGCATCGTACCAGTAATCGACCTGGCTTCCATCCGGGTAACCCTGGCTGGTCTTGTTGCCCACGGCATCCCAGCCGTATTCGACAGTGCGGTCCTTGTGATCGGTGACAGAAACGATTCGATCCAGCAGATCCATGGAGATGGAAGTGGTGCCATTCCAGTCATCCATCTTGATCAGATCGCCGGTACCGTCGTACAGGAAGTTGGCCACCTTGCCGTCGTCGTAGCGGATCTCGCTAACCAGGTTAACGGGGCTGTAATCGTACTCGGTCACATAGCCGTCTTCGTCGGTCTTGGAGATCAGGTTGCCGTTTCCGTCATAAACGAAAACTTTACCGTCGCCCTTGGCGTTGATTTCGGTGGTAACCAAGCCACGGTGGTCATAGGTGTACAGGGTTTCCTGATACTCATCCACGCCATGCACATCATCAACCCGATGCAGCTTAATGCTGACCAGACGATTCATGCTGTCGTAGGTGAACTCGGAAACAGTGCCTGCCGCATCGGTGCTGGCTACGATATTGCCGTTACCATCCAGCGTGTAAGTGGTGGTATTGCCGTTGCGGTCGGTGACGGCGACGATCTCGCCGCGTTTGTTGTAGGTGAAGGTCTTGGTGTTGCCCTTGGGATCAGTCTCACTGGTAACACGGTTGACCGCATCATAGGTATAGGTGTAGGTGTTGCCATTGCGGTTGGTCAGCGAGATTCTGTTATCGTTGGCATCGTAGGTGTAGGTCTCGCTGTTGCCCAGGCCATCGGTGTACTTGACCAGGTTGCCCTTGGCATCGTACTCATAGGTACGGCGCACACCGTTCTCATCGGTCTCGGCGGTGATACGATCCATGGGATCGTACTCAAAGCGACGGAAGTTGCCATAAGCGTCCTCGATAGCAGTGACTCGATCCTTTGCATCGTAGGTGTACTTGGTGACAGCGCCATCCTCGTTGACTGCCTGGATCACACGACCCAGTGCATCATAGGTATACTGAACGGTGCCGCCTTCTTCGTTGGTAACGACCGTCTGCCGGTTGAGCGCATCATACTCGGCAGTCTTGGTGTTGCCACGAGGATCGGTGATGGAGATCAGGTTACCGTTTTCGTCATACGCATACAGGGTGGTATAACCTTCGCCGTCGGTATAGCTGGTCTTTTGATCGTTCAGGTCATAGGTGTATTTTTCGACACCGCCATCCGGGTTCTCAACCTGAATCAGGTTGCCGTTACCATCGTAGGTGTAGAAGGTCTTGTTCCCATTCGCATCGCCTGCGGAAGAGAGACGATCTTCTTCATCATAGGAGTAACTCCAGATGTAGCTTTCCGGGTCGATCATACCCACAACATTGTCGTTCTTATCATAGGTATACTTGGTTACATTACCCAGAGCATCCGTCTCAGAACGAACCAGACCGGTCTCGCTGTAGGTGTAGGTGGTAACCCCACCCATAGGATCGGTGGCGGTCAGAACATTGTTGTTCTTGTCGTAGGTGTAGGTCGTAGTGTGGCCGTTCTCATCGGTGGAGGTCAGCAGGTTACCATTCTCATCATAGGTATAGGTCTCAAAGGTTCCGTCCTCGTTGGTGAGTTTGGTAACGCGGCCCATGGCGTCGTATTCATAGCTTACGCGATGGGTATCGCTGCCGTCTTCGGCCAGCTCATTGGAAGCCTGAATGCCACGATCATCGGCATCAAACTTGCTGGTGCTGACGCCACCCAGGGCATCTTCCACTGCAATGATCTGTCCGATGTTATCGTAGGTGTAGGTCGTGGTACCGCCCAGGGCGTCGATGACCTTGGTCAGCCGGTTGTCCGCATCATACTCATAAGTGGTAGTGTTGCCGCGACGGTCGGTGACAGAAGTCAGATTGCCGTTGGGATCATAGGTGCGCTGTTCGGTGAACCCAAGCGCGTCCGTGTAAGAAGTTGCCTGGTCCGCCTTGTCATAGGTGGAGGTAAAGACACCGCCGGTGGGTTTGGTAATGCTGGTGATGTTGCCCATACCATCATAGGTGTAGGCAGTCACAGCGCCGGTTCGGTCGGTGCTGGTGCTTACGCGGTTATTCTTATCATAGACGTAGCTGGTCGTGTTGCCGCGAGCGTCGGTGATAGAAGTGATATTGCCGTTTTCATCGTAGGTGAAGGAGACAATGCCGCCCTTGGGATCGGTATAGGTCGTGCGCTCATCCACCTTGTTGTAGGTGTTCTTGGTGACGTAGCCCTCCGGGTCAGTGGTGGAGAGCAGGTTGCCGCTGGCATCGTAGGTGTAAGTGGTGGTGTTGCCACGGGCATCGGTATCCGTCAGCTTGTTGCCATTGGCATCATAAGTGCTGCTGGTAGTGGTGCCATCAGGGTTTGTGGTCTTGATGAGTCGGCCCTGAGCATCATACTCATAACTGGTAACCAGGCCCAGTGCTGTGGTGGTGGAGGTCAGACGACCGTCCGCATCATAGACATTGGACACCTTCTCATCGTTGGCATTGATTGTGGCGACCAGCTGGCCGATGGCATCGTACACATATTCCGTCTCGTTGCCGAGAGGGCTGGTTTCCTTGATGAGCTTGTTCTCTTTATCGTAGGTATAGGTGGTAGTTCCGCCATTGGGGTCGGTCTTGCTGATCAGATTGCCAGCTTTGTCGTAAACATAGGCAGTTGCATTGCCGTTGCCGTCCGTCATGCTGGTGGACTGATTCGCTGCATCATAAACGTAGCTGACCACGCCTTCATCCGGGCGGATCATGCTGGTCAGATTGCCGTTGGCATCATACACATAGCTGGTGATGTTGCCTTCAGCATCGGTAGACCCGGTCATGCGGTTAAGCGCATCATAGGTATAGGTGATGGTATTGCCGCGACCATCCGTTACGCTGGTAACATTGTTGTTGCCATCGTAAGTATAGCTGGTGGTGCGGTTTTCAGGATCAGTTGTGCTGCTGACTTGGCCACCGGCAGTATAAACCGTAGAGTAAACACCGCCATTGGGATCGGTGGTAGAGGTCAGGCGATTGTTTTTGTCATAGGTATAGCTTACGACGCCGCCCATTGCATCCTTCATGCTCAGGATGTTGCCGTTGCCGTCGTAGGTATACTCGAGTTTGGTGCCGTCCGCATTGGTTTTGGTGGTCACACGGCCCAGCTTATCATACTCATAGCTGGTGGTCAGGCCGAGGGCCGTGGTTTCGCTGACAATATTGCCATCTGCATCATAGGTAGAGGTGGCAGTTTTGCCCAGCGCGTTGGTGACACTGACCAGCTGGCCAAGTGCATCGTAGGTGAAGGTAGTGACGTTGCCTTCCGCAGTGGTGATCTTGGTCAGTTTGTTTTCGGCATCATATTCGCAAGTGGAAGTATTGCCGTTTCCATCGGTGGTGGTCAGGACATTGCCGTTGGCATCATAGGTATAACTGGTGGTATTGCCATTGCCATCGGTAACAGAAGTGACACGGCCCATAGCATCATAACTGGTAGCTGTGGTATTGCCGCGCTTGTCCACAACGGAAACAGCCTGATTCATGGAATCATAGGTGGTGGTTTCGGTGTTGCCCAGAGGATCAGTGGTTACAGTCAGGTTGCCGTTACCATCATAAGCAAAGGTAGTGGTATTACCGTTGCCATCGGTCGTGCTGGTTACCCGACCAGTAGAGTCATAGGTATAACGGGTGGTATGACCATCAGGATCAGTTTCAGACAACATATTGCCCTGACCGTCATAGGTGTACTCAGTCTTGCCGCCCATAGGATCGGTGATGGACAGCAGATCATTCATGTCATTGTAGGTGAAGTAGGCAGCATTCCCCATCCAGTCGGTGGCCATCGTTTCAAGGCCATTGCCGGTATACTCATGGGTACGCTTATTGCCCATCGGATCAGTTTCCGTGACGAGTTTGCCTGCAGCTGAATACTCATAGCTGTACTCATGACCCATGGGGCTGATTTTCTTGGTCATGCGGCCTGCGCCATCGTATTCAAATACAGTCTTATTGCCCAGCGGGTCAGTGGAGCTGGTGACCAGGCCCTGCCCGTTGGTTGTATAGGTGGTGGTGTTGCCCAGAGCATCGGTACTGCTGACCAGCTTGCCAGCGTCATCATAGGCGTATGTAGTCACACCGCCGTTCGCATCGGTGCTGCTGGTCAGTTTGCCGTTTTCATAGGTGTAGGCCAGCGTAGAGCCATCTTTCTGGGTCTGACGAGTGATCTGGCCGCTCCCGTTATAGGTGTAGACTTCGGTGGTTCCGTTCGGATATGTGATGGTTTCCGGATTGCAGCTATCACCAGCATAGGTGTAGGTGGTGACATTGCCGTTGCGGTCGGTTTCGCTGGCAAGCCGGTTGTTATCATCATAGGTGTAGCTTACAGTACCCGCCTCATCGCTGACAGAAGTTACACGATATTTATCATCATAGGTGGTGGTGCGGGTAGTGCCGCCTTCCTCGGTATAGGTGCTGACACGGGCATCGGTATCGTAAGTGTAGGTCATCAGGCCACGATTCGGCATGGTCTGGGTTGCCACACGACCGTTCCCATCGTATGTGTTCTGCAGCATCAAAGCGCCGTTGAAGTCGGTAACTGTCAGCAGTTTGTGGTTCTCGTAGGTATACCGCAGGGTATCGCCATCCGGGTTGGTTACAGAAGTCAGATCTTCTCCATCATAACCAAGGTTGATGGTGCGGCCAGCGCTGTCGGTGACAGAGGAGATGTGATCCCCATCCCAGGCGAAACTGAGGGAGCCGGTGTCGTTGCTCACCTTGACCAGCTTTTCGCCGTCGCAGGTGAAATTCGTTACGGTCCCATCAGACTCAGTCAGGGATACAGGAGCGCCGTCTTTGTTGAAGAGTACAGTTGCTCCAGTAGTGTTGTTGGTGAGGAGATAGTTATCCCCCTCCTGGCGGAAAGAATAAATGTTGCCTGCCTCTGTGGCGAAATTGCCCGAAGGATCAAGCTGGAAGAATACACTGCCGCCATTGGGCAACTGGATCAGTGCTTCGCCCATGAGGACATCAGCTTTGTAACTCCAGTTGTGAGACCATCCGCGTCCAATGCCGCCTTCGTCGATTTCACTACGATAGGAGACATAAGTTCGTGCGAAGGTGAGAGGTTTTTCGCCGTCAATGGTCAGGTCTGTGTAGCTCCATTCCAAGGCGCCAGATACCATATCAACGGGGTCGCCGTCTCGCTGGACAACGATGGCCGGGAAACCGTTCTGCGTAGTAAGGTACTTGTCCTTGTTTTTGGCCAGGCTCTCCTGGATAACCTGTTCAAGTTCATCCGGGGGAATTTCGGATGGATCGATCGGATTACCATTTCCATCAACCAAAGCCGCTACAGTGAAATTGAGAGAAACGGTTTTGTTGGCCGCACCGGCACGCGGGGTGATTTTAATGGTATAGTTGCCGGCGGGCAGGTAGGTGGGCGTGCCGTTGATCACGCAGCGGCCATTCCAATAGAAATAGTTGTGAATAATATCCGGGTCATTGCCGCTGCTGCTACCACCGCCGGAGCCGCCTTCCAGAGAAAAAGGACTCATCGACGGAGTAGAGTGGTTGTAAAGATGCTCATAGTCCGGACTCTCGATGAAAAAGTCCTCAGGCAGTTCGCTTTCGGGAACGCCGTTATAGGGGTCTTCATCCGCAGCAAGCGATGCAAATTCATCCCAGTCAGCATCGGTGAAATTGGCTACTTCCTCGTCTGTCAATTGGAAGATTTCCTGCAGCTCTTCGTGAGTGAAAGAGGGTTTCTCTGTTTCAGAGAGCTCTTCATCTTCAGCTGCAGGCTCTTCACTGGGTTCGGGGGATGCAGTGGGTTCTTCACTGGGTACAGCAGTTTCCGCAGGTTCCTCGGTAGGAACCGGAGTGGAAACAGGTTCCTCACTGGGAGCGGCAGTCGCCTCGGGCGCATCACTGGGTTCAGGTGTAGCGACCGGTTCTTCACTCGCCGCAGGCACTTCAGTGGCGACTGGTTCAGAAGTGGGTTCCTGCTCCGCGCTCGTAGCTTCCTGGGGCTTCGCTTCAGTAGTCAGAGCCATGGCAGCAACAGGTTCAGTGATTGCGGTATTCATGGCTGCAGCTTCTGCGATGGGCGCCGATTCACTTACCGGTGCGCTCTCATCAGGAGCAGACTCGGTTTCAGGAGCAGTCGTTTCCTCGGGCTGCGCAGAAGAAACGGGTGCAGACGGCTCTTCCGAGGGTGCCGGTTCAACAGGTTTCTCTGTGGGTTCGGGCTCGGGAGCCGGTTCTTCGGTAGCAGCGGGGATCTCCGTTGCTTCCGGAGTGGGTTTAGGCGTTTCAGTTGCTTCAGCAGGGGCGGTCGGAGTGGGTACAGAGGTCTCTTGCGGAGCTTCAGTAGTTTCGGGAGTAGGCGACGGTGCTGCCTCGAAAGGATTTTCCAGACCGTGGTACTCATAGTACTGTGCCAGAGTACGGTATGCGGCAGGTTCACCAGTTAAACCGATGCCGGCATAGTTTGTAAGCGCTCTAAAGTTCGTTCCACCCTTTCCGAGTGTACGGAGCGTTTGCTGAATCTGGTATTCGCTCATGTTTTTGGATTCATAGCCTGTAGAGGGCTTACCCGTAACATGACCAGCATACCTGGCACCGTAAACCGGGCCTACAAGAGTTCCGTCTTGGGTATAAACATTGATATCAACGTTTCCGTTGTAATCCAATGCAAATTTCACATAGGATAATTCGCCGGGAATCAGCGGCTCGTAGATCCGCGATTTATTTGCAGTGGCATAGTTTGTTGCAAGCACGCGCACTGGTGAAGACAGTGCATGCAACTTCACATAGTTGTAGTAGGAAAGCGTGTATGATGGCGGATTAGTGTCTGCCGCAAACGCTGATAATGGTAGCATTGTTACTACCATTGCCGCTGTTAGTACAGCTGAGACAAGTCTTTGCCATAGTCTGTGTTTCACATTGGTCCCTCCGTTTTCATGTATTGTGGTAATCAGGCACTCCGCAAAAGGCCTCATTGCCCTATACACCCGCAGAGGGTATGTTTTGTAACACAATTTTCGTTCCTATTCCGAAATTTATCGAATTGAATAGAATAAAATGGGAAAATTTGTCATATTGCCTATTGTCAGGAAAATGCGAAATGTTTTGAGAAATGTATTCTCGTTCAAGATAAAATATTTTTTTATGTGATTTATAAACACTGATTTATGCATGAATATTCGTGCATGGCCTGACGAAACTTACCTTGCTAAGCTTATGTAAACGAGGTAAGGAGGCCCATTCATGCGAAATAAGGCGAAGATATTTAACTATGATGCAAAACTCCTTGGTGAACGGATTGCAAGGTATCGGACACAAGCCCGCATGACGCAGGAACAGCTCGCAGAGAAGCTGGATATGTCTGTGGCCAGTGTGAGCCATATCGAAAACGGAAAAGTGGCCTGCGACCTTAATGTCCTGATTGGAGTGGCCAATGCTTTTGGCCTTGACCTTTCGGTTCTGATTTATGGAATTGCACTGAAGGGACTCAGTGCGGAAGCCTATCTTGCGCAAGAGGTTGCTGATGATTTTGCAAGTTTGAGCGTGAGCGAAAAAAGATTGGTTCAAGGTTTTATCAAGTTGCTTCGGCAAGAGCACCAGAGGGGTCTTTCAGATGATGACATTTAATGATAACCCGAACGATTCGCCGACAATCGAGAAGTTCTTTGAAAAAGAGTATGACGGCCTGTTGCGGTACGCCTTGCAGGTTGCGGGTAATAATCAGCAGGCGGCAATGGATGCTGTAGCCGATAGTTTCAAAACGATTATTGCAAACTATGACCGGTACAGAAACTATTCCCATAACAGGCTGTTCAACTATATGATGTCCATGGTGCATAACAAGGTTCTGAAGGAACTGGCTGCCCAGAAACGAATTTACCTTTCTGATGAATTGGAGGATGTTCCGGATGTGGAGAATGAAGATCCGATGCGGACCTACTTCAAGTCAGTTGACGTAACACTAATTGATCGCTGCATTGAAAAACTGTCGCCGAAACAGCAGATGGCTCTAAAGATGTATTATTTTGACGATGCTTCGCTGGAAGATGTCGGACGCGCCCTTGATGTGTCTGCCGAAAGCGCTCGCGTCACCCTCTGGCGTATACGCAAAAGACTGAAAAGTTTATACCTGAAGGAAGAAGAATTGAGGTGGAACAAAGATGAGTCCAAAGAATCAGGTACATAACTCACAAAACACGAATGACGATATCGAAGAGACTCTCGCCAAGGTGGCGGCCATGCAGATCGCAAAGCGCGAATTGGACATATACGATGCGGCTTGTGAGGAAAATTATGATCTGCGTCAGATACCAAACTATCAGGCCATGAAGGAGAGCCTTGCTGCAGAGCTGGCCAAAGCTGAGAAAAGGCATCGGGCTAAGAGATGGTTTAACGGGGCGAGTCGTTTGGTAGCTTGTTTGGCCCTCGCTTCCGTACTCACAACAGGCGTCCTATATGTTACTGTGGATGCAGCACGCAATACGATCAACAATTTCTTCCTCGAACTACACGATGGGTATGCTATTCTTCACGGCAACGAAGAACTGGATGGGAGCAAAGCACCTCTACCCGAGAATTGGACTGGCCCCATCACTCCTGAATGGGTGCCTGAACGGTTTACACTTGTTTCTGGCTCAGAAATGCAATTTAGTTCAAGCCTAGTATATACAACTGAAGATAATAGTGGGATGCTTCTCGTTACTACGTGGGATGCCGAGTCAAGCCCTGCAATCGATCTTGAAGACATGACTTTTTGTCGAGAATTGACAATTCACGGTGTTACAGCGTCGCTTTACACAAAAAACGATATAGATCAGATGTATCTTGACTTTGTAATCGATGACATCATGGTGCGCTTATGCGGAGATGTTACAGAGCAGGAAATCATAAAAATTGCTGAAAATCTAGCATATTAAATTTAAGTGTTACAAATTCCTCTGTTGAGGGTCTATATAGTGAAGTGTATCCTGTACAACTATATAACCAAATGAGGAGGTCAACCATGAAACTCAAACGAATTGTCGCCATTTTTCTTTCGGTTTTGACTGTATTATGCATATCGACAACATCAGCATTCGCCGCTGATTATGATGTCCAGCCTCTATTCAGCGATTTCAGCTCTGTTTATGCGGGGTTATATGACCAGGGTAACAATATTTTTGTAATAGAAGGCAACGCCGCAGCCCCCAATGCCAACAAGAAGGTGTATATTACCCTGAGCTTGGAAAAGGCAAACGGTAACCGGTGGGAGGTAGTCCCTGGGTATACATGGACTGCTTCGGGCATGGTAACAGCACAAACAAGCGCAACAAGATCGTTGTCAGCGGGCACCTATCGCGCACACACTTATGCAAGGGTTTATCTTGGAGATACTTTGCTGGAAACGGCTGACGCATACAGTTATGTCAAGTTTGTAGATTGAGATAAATAGTCTCCACACTCGCAAAAACGGCGAGCTGCCCCTTCCATGGAGCAGCTCGCCGTTTTTATTGATTTTATTCAAAAGTCAGTTGACCGTCTTGCGCCTGACAATGTAGTGGCGCAGGAGCTCGGGCCAGAAGGGCAAGAGCCGCTTCAGGATCAGTGAGCCAAGGTCTGATCTCATCTCGCAGAAGGGTCAGGGGCATCCGGTCGTGGATCTTGGAAACAGAGGCATTGGGGGCAGTGGTCAGAATCACAAAACAATTTACGTCCTCAACACAGTCATATATTCCAGCAAGCCAAAGAGGACTGCCTGGCACCGTGAACAAGTATGGTCTATGTGAAGAATCCCACTCATAGAACGCAGTAGCAGGGATTACGCAGCGGCGCCCGGCGATACTGCGCCGGAACATAGTTTTCTGAGTGACGGTCTCCGCACGAGCATTGATGATCAGATGTCCGTTCCGTCCTGGCAGGCCCCATTTCTGTAGATCTCCGACGACCTTGTCTCCTCTTGAAATAAGCACTGGGGCGCTACATGAGGGCGCAACGTCTCCATCTATGATACGGAAGTTCAGTTCGTCCTGCCCACATCTTTTCTGAACACTCCGCACGATTTGTCGTAAATCATCATTTTCTGCGGCACTGAACTGGTATCGACCACACATAACGCTGCACCTCCTTCTAAGCCTTATCCCACGACAACGCCAAAAATACGGAAGGGTGCATCGGCACAGACATGAATCGGCTGGTATGCGGGGTTCAAAGAACGAAGCTCTGTTTTCGTTCCATCTGTCCACAACTTCTTGCAATAGCTTTGTCCATCATAATAACACATGACAATCTCGCCATTTTCAGCCGCATCTCGCCGCTTGACCCATACCATCTGACCATCCGTGAACCGAGGCATCATACTATCGCCTGCCAAACGCACACCGAAATCAGCACTTGCCGGAACCGTATCGTCAACCTCGATCTCCTCAAAGGCATCATCATCCAGTATCTGACCTGTACCGGCTGAGGCAGCCTGCAGATAGATAGGTATCAGTCGTGTTTTTGGAGGATCAATCTCCATACGATATCGCGGTGAATCCAGCAATAAACTTCGGAATTCAGCGAGCTTTTGGAGTCCTGCATCATTCAGCCCATCGCGGAGAGATTCCGAACTGAACAGGTAACTCACATCAGCATTATTGAGGACACGAGCCAGCGCCAGCGCATGATGAATTTTTGGCTGAGTGCGCCCGCTCTCCCAAGAGCACAGGGCTCCTTTTCCAACGCTCTCACCTGTCGGCAGATATTTTGACATAGCTGCAACAACCTGATCCTGCGATAGTCCCAGGCGTTTGCGCTCTTGTACCAACCGTTCATACCACTGCATGCTGTATCACCTCAATGATATTATACAGCTTCCTGAGGATGCTGACAAGGCTGTTTCCCCAAAAAATCTACAAAACAATTATTTTGTGCCATTGATTTATTTATTTTGTAGATTTATAATGAAACCGCAGGGAGGTGAGTTTGATGCAGCCAAGACAAATACTTCATTGTGACTGTAATTGCTTCTATGCTTCTGTGGAGGCTCAGGAGCACCTAGAGTATCGTGGCAAACGAATTGCTGTGTGTGGTGATCCCGAGGCACGGCATGGCATCGTACTCACTGCAAGCTATCCGGCCAAGAAAATGGGTGTCAAAACAGGGATGGCTATATGGCAGGCGAAGCAGCGATGCAGAGATTTGATTGTAGTTCCCCCACACTATAGTGAGTATGTGCGCTACAGCGGATTTGTCCGGGAGATTTTTGAGCATTACACTGACCAGGTTGAACCATTTGGACTTGATGAAAGTTGGCTGGACGTTACGGGGAGCTGCGGCCTGTTCGGAAACGGAATGAGTATCGCCAAAGACATCAGTCGTAAGGTCAAGAAAGAGCTGGGCATCACGGTGTCCATCGGTGTGGCAAATAACAAAATTAGTGCGAAACTCGGCAGTGACTACAAGAAACCTGATGCCATAACCAGAATTGAGGCGGACAATTATGAAGAGATTGCCTATCCTTTGCCAGTTGAGGATCTGCTGTATGTGGGGGCAGCCACCAAGAAGAAACTTCATTGGTACGGTATCCGAACAATCGGAGATTTGGCAAAAACAAATCCCGACGTATTGGCGGGATGGTTTGGCAAAATGGGATACATCCTCTCCAGTTTTGCCCGCGGCACCGATCAAACTCCGGTTGCCAAACAAGGGTGGCATGCTGCTGTAAAGAGTATCGGCAATTCGGCCACAACACCACGCGACCTGCTGAATGATAAGGATGTATGGTTGATGCTTGTGATCCTATCCGAGAGCATTGCATCTCGAATGCGGGAACTGGCAATGAAGTGTACCGTTGTCGAAATTTCTGTTCGCGATAAAGACCTTTGCAGTTTTATCCGGCAGCGAAAACTGGAAACGCCAACCTGCTACAGCATGGAAATCGCCCAAGCTGCATTCGCTTTGTTCAAGTCCAGTTATTCCTGGGCAAAGCCATTGCGCAGCATCGGTGTGCGTGGTTCCAATCTGGTTTCGGCAGATTCCGCTATTCAGCTCTCTTTGCTCTCTAACGAAGAAAACCGCGAACGTCATGAGCGTTTGGACCGAGCCGTGGATGTCATACGGGAGCGGTATGGATATACAAGCCTGCAGCGTGCAATCGTGTACACAGATCACAAACTTGGAAGAGTAAATCCTACTGAGCATACGATCCATCCTGTTGGCTACTTCTGTTCCGGGTAGGGGGCATTTGAATGAAACGAGAGAGAGAAAAGAAATATGTGGTAGTTGATGTTCGCTTTTTTGAAGATGGGCGTCTTCGTCCGCTGCAGATCGTCTTTGATGAAGAGCACATTTATGAAATAGATCGTGTCAAAGATGTATGCCGAAGGGCTGCAGATGTGGGAGGAGTTGGCGATCGCTATACCTGCTTGATCCGTGGACAGGAGCGCTATCTCTGGTTTGAGAAGGGCCGGTGGTTTGTAGAGGCATTTGCTCATTGACCGGGAGCTCTCTTTAACGGAAAAAACATTTCAAAAGAACACTTTGGCTGATATAATCTAAAGAAAAGCGTGCTATGAGCAAATAACCATAATCTTAAATTTGTTCCTTTTGTTACTAAGGAGTATCACACGATGGAAAAGATATTACTTCTGGAGGATGATACCACTCTGAGTCGTGGAGTCAGCATGGCTTTAAGTGAATCAACGCGCACGGTCATCTTGGCGGATTGCCTTACTCAAGCCCAGAAAAAGTTGGAAGAAAACTCATTTGACCTTTTGATTTTGGACATCAATCTCCCGGACGGTAGTGGGCTTGACCTGCTGCGCTGGTTAAGAGCCAATGGACATTCAACACCTGTCATCCTGCTGACTGCCAACGATTTGGAAATCGATGAGGTGACAGGCTTAGAGGCAGGCGCAGACGATTATATTACCAAACCGTTTTCCTTGGCAATATTGCGAGCGAGGGTCGAAGCTCAGCTTCGTCGCAGCAACCGACCCTTATGTTCTAAAATAGAGATCGGTCCTTTTCTCTTCGATTTTGAAAAAATGAACTATCGCAAGGACGGAATCGAAGTAGCTCTTTCAAAAACAGAGCAAAGACTACTACGGGTATTGGTGGAAAATCGTGGGCACGTTGTGAGCAGAGCCTCTTTGGTAGACCGTATATGGACAGACGGCGCTGAATTTGTCGAGGAAAATGCCCTTTCCGTCACGGTGAAACGGCTGCGCAACAAGTTGGAAAAAGATCCATCAAAACCGGTGTATCTGAAAACGGTGTACGGTATTGGCTATACTTGGGCGGTGCAATCATGAACGGCTATATTGTTTCTGGCCTGATTTTACTGGCGGCAATTGGCGTCGTGTTATTTGACCGATGGAAAACGGCGCGTACCATAAAGCTGCTGGATGAGATGCTCGAAGCCGCAATCAACGGCTATTTTACAGAGAACACTTTCGATGAGAGTCGGTTCTCGGCCTTGGAAAGCCGACTGGCCCGTTATCTGGCGACCAGCTCCCATTCGGCGCGAAAGCTACAGGAGCAGAAAAACCAGATCAGCGGTTTGATTTCCGATATATCTCACCAGACCAAAACGCCGGTCGCCAATCTGCAGCTCTATACCCAGTTGCTCGCGGAACAACCACTTACCCCGCAGGGAGAAGAGTGTATCGAAGCGATTTCTGCGCAGGCAAATAAGCTCCAGATATTAATCGAAGCGCTGGTTAAGACCTCCCGCTTGGAAAATGGAATTTTGGCAGTTCACCCGGAGGTATCTGAAATTGCTCCCGTAATCGCGCATGCTGCTGCGCAATATGCTCCGAAAGCAGCGGAAAAGGGTATTATTTTAACAGCAGAAGCAACTGTGGGTAATGCTGTTTTCGACCCTAAATGGACAGAAGAGGCTTTGTGTAACCTGCTCGACAATGCTGTGAAATACACATCTTCCGGGGGAACTGTAGCAATTGCTGTGAAGCACTATGAAATGTTTTCAGCGATTCGGGTCACTGATACAGGGCCCGGTATTTCGGAAGGTGAGCAAGCCAAGATTTTTGGACGGTTCTACCGCAGCGCAGGAAACTACCGGGAGGAGGGCGTTGGCATTGGACTTTATCTCACTCGTCAGATTGCCGAAAAACAAGGCGGCTATGTAAAAGTGGAGAGTGCGCCGGGAAAAGGAAGCACCTTTGCTTTGTTTGTACCCCGGCCATAAAGAGATTCTGTCGGAACTGTCATATTTTCGAAAGTACCAGGACAGATTTGTATGGTAAAGTCTGTATTGTCAGAGGACGATACAGACTTTTTTGTTGGGAGGAAACTGATATGCAGATTTTGCAGACCAAAGATTTGAAAAAATATTACGGTGCTGGGGACACCCAGGTAAAAGCCCTGGACAGTGTGGATCTGAACATCGAGCAAGGTGAGTTCGTGGCTATTGTGGGCACCTCCGGCTCCGGCAAGTCCACACTGCTCCACATGCTGGGCGGTCTGGACCGGCCAACCTCCGGCACCGTTACGGTAGACGGCAAAAATATCTTTGCCCTGAAGGATGAAGCCCTGACCATCTTCCGGCGCCGGAAAATCGGTTTCGTGTTCCAGTCCTACAACCTGGTGCCGGTGCTCAGCGTGTGGGAAAATATCGTCCTGCCGGTGGAACTGGATGGCAGGAAGGTGGATCGGGCCTATGTGGAAGAGGTCATCGCCACCCTGGGGCTGGAGAAGAAGCTGCAGAATCTTCCCAACCAGCTCTCTGGCGGCCAACAGCAGCGGGTTGCTATCGCCCGGGCTCTGGCAACTAAGCCCGCAATTCTTCTGGCTGACGAGCCCACCGGCAATCTGGACAGTAAGACCAGCCAGGATGTGCTCAGTCTTATGAAGGTAACCGGGCAGAAATTTTCTCAGACCATGGTAATGATCACCCACAATGAGGAAATCGCTCAGATGGCCGACCGCATCGTCCGCATCGAGGATGGTCGGATCGTAACACGGTAAGGGGGCGATGGATATGAAAGTCTCTAACCGTGGTTGCATCCGTCGTCTGAGCTTGCGATCTCTTCTTGCCAATCGAACCAGAAATATAGTAGCAGTGCTGGCCATCGCTCTGACGGCGATGCTCTTCACCTCTCTTTTCACCATCGCCCTCTCCATCAATGAGGGCATCCAGCAGAACAACTTCCGCCAGGCGGGAGGCTGGAGTCACGGCTCCTTCAAGTATCTCACTGAGAATCAATTTGAGAAATTGAAGGATGACCCTCTCATTGATCAGTGGGGCCTGCGTCGTTTTTTAGGTATGCCCACAGAGGTTCCCTTCAACAAATCCCATGTGGAGATCGGCTACTCCGACGCCAACGAGGCTCACTGGGCCTACTGCGACCCGGTGGAGGGCCGTCTTCCCCAGGAGGGTAGCGACGAGGCGGCTACCGACACCCATGTGCTGGAGCTGCTGGGGGTGGAGCCGAAGATCGGTGCGAAATTCACCGTCACCTTTGACGTGGACGGCCATACCACCACCCAAACCTTTACCCTGTCTGGCTGGTGGGAGTACGACGAGGCCATCGTAGCAAACCACATCTTGATCCCGGAGAGTCGGGTGGACGCCATTCTGGCTGAGGTGGGTGTTACCCCGCCGGGCAGCGACGGTATGACGGGCAGCTGGAACTTGGATGTGATGCTCAAAAATGGCGCCCGCTCTATCGCCTCCGATCTGGAAACAATTCTGGAGAATCACGGCTACCAGTCAGAGAGTATGGGAGAAAACCACATTTCTATCGGCATCAACTGGGGCTATACCGGGGCGCAGCTCTCGGACAAGCTGGACCCTGCTGTGGTGGCCATCATTGCGGGAGTACTGCTCCTCATTCTCCTCACCGGATATCTTATCATCTACAATGTGTTCCAGATTTCCGTAGCTGGTGACATCCGCTACTACGGTCTGTTGAAGGCCATCGGAACCACACCCCGGCAGCTGAGGCGGATTATTCGCA
>PPYF01208863.1_pt1 | contig 16229 bp, 18 predicted proteins | sample 1559871 | NCBI WGS metagenome assembly PPYF01 (sample SAMN08240021, study PRJNA423297) | Human gut metagenome, whole genome shotgun sequencing project.
ATTCCCGGAGGTGATCATTACCAACTATGATCCCCAGGAGCGGAAGAAATGGGGCCCACAGCAGATGGATCTGTTTTCTGCCGGGCTGTTGGGAGGTGAGACGGAAGATGGAGGGGATTGAGAAACTCTGGTGGGCAAAGCGCCAGCTGGAGGAACAGACAGAAGGAAAACAGCGCCTGATCACCAGGACCGGGGGACATCTCTTTGTGAAGGTGGATGACAGCTGTCTGGCGGCCTGTTATTTTGCCATGGTCAGGAATCAGAAAACCGGACAGTATCATGCGGACGTAAAGGGCTATCTGCGGACGTTCAGCGGATACTGCAATGGAACACGGCTGGAGCAGCTGTCGGAGGAGATAAGCGGGCTGTCGGCGCTTGTGAGGGAACTGGAGGCCGCACAGCTTAGCGTGAGTGAAGAGGAACTTCAGGAATTCATCCGGGAGTTAGAACAGCAGGATGAGACAGTAGAAGGAGCAGAAAGGAAGGCGTGATGAGAAACGTGAAAATCAATGGGAGAGTGGCGGAGGATGGAAGCATCATCCTGCCGCCAGGTATATTGGAAAGTATGTGCCTGAACCCGGGGAATCTGGTAACGCTGGAGTTTGCCCCAACCAGTCCGGTAAAAGAGGCTAACGGTTATGGGCCACGGTTTCAGGTGGAAACGGGGGGCTGTGAGACGGATATCATTGCCGATGAGGAGGAAGCAGCGTTAGTAGTCCCTCATGATTTGCTGAACGATGCCCATATCCCAATGGATACCGGGCTGGTGGTGCAGACGATTCCGGGGGCGATCTTAATCGGCGATACGGATCCTATGGCGGCGGTCCAGGCGCCGCTTCTGGAGATCCTGTCCCTGTTTGGGATATCTGAGGAGGAAGCGTACAAGGCAATCGAAGAAGGAGGGTACTACGATGAGTAAGCCGGTATATAAGGTGATGGACAGTAAGGGAAGGGTGTTGATTCCGAGGGAACTGCGTCTGGCGGCCGGTATGTGCGGCGGGGATATCCTGGCCCTTCAGCTCCAGGAAGGGAAGGTATCCGTGCGTAAGGTGGAAATTGTGGAGGTGGGGGATCAGTCACCGGAAGCGGTAGAAGCCTATGTCCGAGCCGCCATTAAAACCATGCCGGATGCAGTCAGGTTAAGCCTGATTTCAGACCTGTCCGGGCTGGTCCGGGAGAAGGAGGGGAGCCATGTCGGATAATCGGATTTATACAGACAGGGATTGCGTGGAGACAGGCAGTGGCTGTTCTCTGAAAGGGAAGGTAGTTGTCCTGAAAGAATCTGCCTTGGAGGCTGGCTTTGGCCGGCAGCTTTATTACTGTACGGGCGGGAATGGAGCCAATGGGAATGCCTTGGGAAAGTCTGTGTTTTTGGTGAACTTAAAGAACGGAGAATTTGAACGCTGTACCCGGGATCATGTGCTTGGAGTATTAAAGCCGGAACTTCTGCCGGATGAGGAGAAGCTACAGCTCTCCCAGATCCGTCCGCCCGGGGCCTTGCCGTTGGAGAACCATGAACCCCAGTACAGCGGATACAGTTTCCTGGAGGATGGAAGGTATGCGGCCGGGGTGTGGCTCTGCAATGAAAAGGAAGCCATGGAATATGTGGAAATGCAGAAGCCATATCAGCACCGGATCATGCTCTGTGACCGGAATGATTTCTGTGTCTGGGAGGTGCGGTGCGGCATGCAGGTCTATCCTCCGCAGGAGAAACTGGATGAGATGCGTGAAGGATTGGTGGAAAATCCTGGCCCCATGCAATTATAGGGGGATGTATGCATTGGTGGTTGAGAGACAGGTCCTCCATTTTGTCGTGTTTGCTGCATGTTCTGCCCCGATGTTTGTTGGTTTCTATGAATCGCTTTCCAGCGTGCAGTGTGGTATGGTGTTGAACTGACACAGTAGATAAAAAAGGAAAGTGAGGGTAGCGGATGTCTAAATACGTGGACAAAATGAACCTTCCCCAGTACCGGTTTTACAACCACATGGTGGGGGAAGGGGAGGAGCGAAAAGAACTGATCAGCGACCTGTTGACGGAGGAAATGATACTGGAGAGGGGAAGCAAGAAGGAGCGCAGCCAGGCGTTAATAACGCTGGCAACCAAGAAAAAACGTCTGGCGGATTTCATTTACAGTCAGGAAGAGGACCGGAAACGCTGCCTGAAGGATCTGACAGGGCGGGACATGAAGCAGTTTCGGAAACGTCTGGACCATTATCTGAATATTCTGCTCATGATTCCATTCTTTCAAGGACAGTCCGAGAAGAAACGGCGGTATGTGGATGAAAAGTCCATCTCATCCATTCCTCCAGAGCAGAGAAGCCGCCGCTTTCTATACGATAGGGAGAAGGGAAAATATTATACCGAATATGACTGTGTTCCCAAGCTGCTGCTGATCAATGAGCGGCTCTATGAAGAGTACGGTTGCTATGAGATGACTGAAACGGACCAGGAGAACCTGGACCGACTGGTGGCAGATGATGTGCATTACATTATCAACATTCAGGGAAGCAGTGGCGTAGATTGTGCCTATCTGGTAGAGAAGGATGAGGACCTATGCATTAAGCTCCTGGACCGGTTGAAGGGAAGCGGGAAAATTCCCATTGAAAACCTGGTCGGAAAGACGGACGGTGTGACAGCGGTGTTCTTAAGTCTCCTGGACTATTTGCAGGAGATGGAACTGGCGGAACAGAGACAGCGCAAGTATCTGGAAGAACATCCGAGAAAGTCAGAGTATGCAGGAAAGGCGATTCAAAGTCAGCGGTTTGTAGATAAAAACAGTATCAAGGTGTTTGATATGAAGCAGGAAGGAGCAGCCCCGGATTCCATCGGAGCTGTCTAATTTTTTAGCAAGAAGAATAGCGGAAGAGGCGGATTTAGGAGGACGGGGTATGAAATGCTGCCTCACACCAGGAGAGGACATTACCGGAAATACAAGAACGGGAAAACCGCCTATGTGAAAGCAGCTATCATCCACAAGGAGAAATATGAAGGGATCCAGTCAGCTCATCGGATGAACCAGTCAGGAGGGAAAAACAGGCTGGAACAGGAGGCGGGGGAAGCCGCCTTTTTACAGGGCATGAGTTTGTAACTGGTATGAGGAGGAATTTGAGATGTGGCACGGATTTTGGGCCAGGGACGCTCCAAAGGGGAGTAATAACGTTTGGGAAAGACGCTGCTGGCTGTAAAGAAGTGGATGAAACAACAAGAAGGGAGTGAACGCCCATGCGTGGGATTCGGGTGGAAAACGGGAGAATTGTATACTTTGGAAACCCGGCCGGATATATTGCCGGGAGCCAGGCGGTGGTGGACCCGATCTTTAAGGGAAAGGAACTGGAAGCCTATCTGGAACGGCAGGGCGGGATTGAAGCCGTGGTATGGAAGGGCGGCGTATACGACCGGCTGATGAATGGACAGGCGGAGACTCAGGGCTGTGAACCCTTGAAGAACTGCCGGATTTGGCAGTTAAAGCCCGATGTCAATATCCATATGAAATTCATTGGTTATGATACGCTGGTCACGAGATTCGGGGAACCGGACCCACAGAATTACCACATGGTTTATGACGGGGAAATAGAGACCAATGAATTGGAACGGATCTATGATAAATTCGATGACGGGCAGGAGGTTCCGGGTTATACGGGGCACTCCCTCTCGGTGTCAGATGTGATTGAGCTATATGATGAGGAAGCCAGTGAATTCTATTACGTGGACTATAGGGATTTTAAACCAGTTGCATTTGGGGGACCGGAACCGGTCCAATCCCAGGTGCTTCAGTTGTAGCAATGGAAATCAGGCAGCGAATGGCTGCCTTTTATCATGTGAGGAGGAGTAATTCATGAGAGAGAAAATGGAACATGTGAAACATGCAGCGGAGCAGAAAATGTGGAAGGTACGGGCAGTTCTTGTAGACCGTTCTGGTGAAAATTTCATCGATAGTGCTATATTTTCTTAACTACAGCAACACTATATAAATGTATACGATATAATCATGGATTAATCCCTTTAAACATAAGGGATTGCCAGGGGAAATGGTTTAGGTGGAGACGCTGGTTTACTGCCTGTTTCATGTACACGATATAAACTATAAGGAAAGAGGTAAAATCCTATGCAAGAGAAGATGAATTCCATAAAGATAAAGGCAATGAAGCTGTATGCAAGGACAAGCGGTATCCTGACAGACAACAGAGGGGAAGGCTACATTGACACGGCGATTGTCATATTGATATCGGTAGTGCTCGGCGCTTTATTGCTGGCTGGATTATACGCTTTATTCGGGGACGTTGTACTCCCTGAATTGACAAGGCGTATTCAGGAAATGTTCAATTATGCCGGATAGAAGAAGTAAATGACATGGATTCATGGTATAGTTAGCCTGTGCCAGAGGCGCGGGAAGGATGAACCATGGAAAAACGATTTCAGGTAAAACGGTTTCTATTTGAAACTACGGCTGGAGATGAGGTCTGCCGCTTTATGCTGACAGACCGGCTTCTCCCTATGCTGGCGCCAAATCAGTATATTGAGATGAAGAGCATCAATAAACTTGGCACAGGAAAAAGTTACGCCTACAAGTTGTGCGTATACTTCAATTTTTTGCATGAGAAGCAACATACGAATTATGAGGCGGCAACTAACAAACAGGTTCTGAAGTTTGTAGATCATTTGATTTATGGGGATAAGGAAAACCTAAGAATATTGGGTCCACAGGAAAGTCTCTGTTACAGCACGCTATCCGGCTATGTAACCGCCATAACAGACTTTTACCGATGGCTTGAACAGACCTACGGCAGTGAGATGGTGTTTTACGAAGGAGAGCGCAGATGCCGGTCACAGTCCTATCTGTATGGACAAATCTACACTTACCAGTATAAATACCTGATTAACCGGATGCTGCCCGATGTGAAAGGAAGCAGAGAATATATTAAATGGTATACGGATGAGGAGAAAGCACTCCTTTGCAGCGGTTTTCATACGCTGCGGGATGAGGCGGTGTTCCGGCTGACGCTGGAGGGATTCCGGATTGATGAGGTACTCAGTATGTGTCTCAGCCATTATCAAGCCATGGAACGACTGATACAGCCCTCACGCTCCAAGATGAGGCAGACTGCGGTCAGTGGGCATGAGAATAAGCTCCGTACCGTGCGGATATGTGAAGAGATGGCGAGAGTATTGAATGATTACCTTTTTGTAGAGCGGCCGTCTGCTGAAAATGAGGGCGGTATCATAAGTGATTGGTTATTCCTTACCTTACATGGAAAATCGGTGGGACAGCCGCTTACTTATCATAACTATCGCAAAATATTGAGAGACTGTGCAGAACGCTGTGGCATCTCAGCAGTAGGTGTCAGAACCCATAGCGGCAGAAGCACGAAGGTGATGGAGGTATTGGAGCATAACGCATTGCATCCGGAGCAGGAAAAATCAGACATCCAAATCACGGCTCTGTTTGGATGGTCGCAGATTGATTCCATTCAGCCATATATGAACCATAACAGTGAGATTATGGCCAACGCCGCATACAAGCGCCATAGTAAAAAGAATGGTGGCGGTAATGATTAAAATTACACAAAGAATCACGGCTTCTGCTGTCTGGGACATAGAGGGAACCGAGGTGCGCCTGCCATATCGGAAGGAGTATCCGGAACCGGTAATGAGAAAGAAAATTGAGGATTACCGGAGTGTTTTGGAACGTAGGACATATGAACAAGACAATACTGGGCTTTGCGAGGCGTTTACTGTCTTTGGAGGGATTGCTTTCGTTGCAATCGGACTATCATGCAGGGAAGCGTTCCTGCGCTGCTTTTCTTACTACGCAATGCAGTTTGCACGGGAGTGGGCTGATGGAGAAAAGTGTCTGAAATCTAAATACATTGGCTATGAGCACGTGTTTGCAAAGATGTTGCAAAATGAAGTGATAAGAATCTATTATGATTTCCGATACATTTTAGATCAGGCAATTGGAGGGGATTTCTGCCTGATGAATGAAGCGGCTTTTGCAGAGCATTGGATACTGGTCATGCTGCCTCTTATGAAAAGTGGTTTATCTCTTTCAGAAGTGTCAAAGAGGGTGGGTGATGTAAGGGTATCCAGGTATCTGATGCAGATACCAGACCAGACGCTTGCTTATTTAAAAGATATTGCCGGAAGTTATACGCAAAGGAGGGAATTAATCAGCCTTACGAAAATGAATAACTTTATTCTGGGAAATGACAGCCGGACAGGGTTTGCAGGTGCAGAACCGGACTTTCTGAAGCTGCTGAAGCAGATTACAGAGGAAGAAACAGAAATCCAGAGGACACGATTTATTAAGGAAAATAGGAAAGAAATGTCGCTGCATAAGGATGTGTGGATTTTATATCAAAGACATGGAACCGGTCTGAAACTGCTGACTGTGGATTTTCGTAAGGTAAATCAGCCGTCATTCCGAAAAGAGATAAAGTGTTTCCTAAAGATGAGGTTTTCAGGCCATATACGCGCCAGTGACAGAAGCCATCTCTCCATTTTTGATGCAGTGAACCGGATTTGTGAAATGAATGACTGCATACGGTATTTTTCTGATATCGATCATATAGACGTAAAAAAGCTGCAGTTATCCTTGGAGCAGGAGATGGATCAATCAAAAATCATGACCATGTTCTCTGCCTGCCGAACTTTGTACCATTATCTTTGTTCGGACGAAAATGACAGTAAACTTCCCAAACCTCATAGTAATCCGTTTGAGAGCCTGCATTTTGTCAACGCTAAGAAATACCATAAGAATACACCATACATTCCGGACAAGGTAATAGAAGAACTTTCTGACCGGCTGGAGGAACTGGATGAGACGGACAGGCTGGTATTCCAGATATTCTCCGAAACCGGGATGCGGGCCAAAGAGGTGGCATTTTTAGAGGAAGACTGTCTTGAAACCGCTCGTTATGATGGGGCGGTGAAACTAAAATATATTCCTTACAAGACGCTAAAGGCCAGACGCCGCAACGGAATCGGCGAGTATCATAGTGTTTATATCTCGGCGGAGTTAGCAGAGAAAATCAAAAAGCAGATTACTGCCAGTGAGGAACTTCGCAGAAAACATACTCTTTCGTATATTTTTCTGCATCAGAAGAAAGGCTATAAGGTTGCAATGCTGAATGTGGAGTATTTCATTATGAAAATAAACAAGCTGATTCATAAATATGATATTTGTGATGACAGCGGCGAGCTTTGGAATTTTACCAGCAGACAGTGCCGCAAAACGCTTGTGGTGAACATGATTGAGAACGGTGCCACCACAATGGAACTTGTCTATCAACTTGGGCATTTGAACCAGAGCACGGTCATGCATTATTATGCAGAAGTTAAATCCGCCAGACTGGCTGAAATGAATACCAGGTTTTTTAAAGAGCAGTTTCACCTGTTGTTATCCAAGGAACAGCTTACCACGTTCTCGGAAGAAGAGAGGCGACTCTTATATGTAGATTTTCGTTTGGGAAAGCGCCGGGTAGAATTCGGTTTCTGTACAAGGAAACTGTGCGATGGAGCATGTAAAATCCGCAGCCGTTCTGTCCACTGTGCCAGCTGTCCACATCTGTGTACAGGAATAAAATATTTGCCATTTTGGAGGGAGTTGTTGCAGGACCAGGAAGCACGAGTGCAGGAAATGATTAAGGGCTATCAACGGGCGGAAATTGCGGATTATGAAGAATATATAGAGTACCGGCAGGAAAAGCAGTTGCTGGCTGTTTACAGGAATACCGTTGAGATGATAGAGAAAAGCGGGGGTGACTGTCTATGAGTGCGATACCAAAACAGGAGTATATGGAGTATTACAGGAAGTGTGAAGAAAGAAGGTATCGGGATTTTTTGGACAGCTTATCTGATAACATTTTTTTTGACAGTGACAGGTGGATCTGTGAGAAGCGGCTTAAAAATCAATCCCAGCTTCTGAGCAAGGTCACGATTTATTTTTCAATGGTTCCAGAGCAGCATAGAGAGATGGTGAAATACTTTGCACTGATCCGATTAGTGGAGGGGAAAGGCGTGGGTACAGTTTGTGGAAACGTGGGGAATATCGCCATCTTTCTTCGGTTTATGGCAGATATTTCACTATCAGAAATTCAGGTGACAACCGCGTCCCGGTTTAAAGAATATCTGGATGGAAAAGGCTACAGTGAAAGCAGTAGAAGCAGTATCTGGTCATCCGTGGGTATTTTTCTTAACCGGATGAGTGATTTTGAAAAAACGAAACTGACGAATCCTTTTTACAATAATCCTTATCAGTCAAAGCGGCTTGTAGACCAGAAATATATACCGGAGTATGTAGCGAAGCAGCTTGACCACATATTTATGGAAGAGGATATTCCTGTGACAACACGCTGTATTTACTGGCTGTTGCGGTTGATTCCATCAAGGATATCGGAGATTCTTGGGATGAAGATGGAATGTCTCAAGCCTTTTGATGGACATTACTGTCTCTTTATTCCTATGTGGAAACAAAACGGCGGGTATAAAGAGCCGATCATGCGCACTGTTCACATCGAGAATAAGGAAATGGGTGGACACTTGATTGCTCTAATTCAGGAGCAGCAAAAGATGGCAATGTCTTATCAATGTTATCTGCCGGAAGAGAAGAAGGGGGCGTTGTTTGCATACCGGTCACAGATTCTGCAAAATGGCGTCTGGTATTCGGAAAACAGATACAGTGTGGAAACATGGCCGCATTTATCCTATCAGTTAAGAGCGATTTGCAGGAGGTACGATGTACGGGAGGAAAATGGAGCGGAATATGTGGTAACTTCGCATCAGTTCCGCCATAACGGGGTTACAGACCGGCTCAGGGCCGGATTTACCCTGCCGCAGATTGCAGAGATGACGGCGCACCATGGCACGGCAATGCTGTATGCCTCGTATGCACATCTAAACCTGTTCCCGGAGACAATTGTGGAGCCAATGAAGTATCAGATAGAGGCGGAGAATCCATATGTGTTGTTTGGAGGAAGGATTCTGAACATGGATTCCGTTACGGAGTCTAGGCTGCTTAAAAATATCCGTGCCCACAGAGTGCCGGGCGGAGTATGTGCTGATGTCACTCATTGCAGGAGCGGTATTTGGGAATGCGTCAGTTGTAGGGATTTTGTGCCGGAAATGGAACAGTTGGCATATTTCAAAGAGCAGGCGGCTGATTGGGAATCTAAAGCAGAGAAATTCAGGAGTGACAGACAGCTGGCAGATAATTTTGCGGCAATAGCTGCTGGATTTAAAATCGTTGTGGAAAAATTGGAAAGAGGGGACTGGGATGGGAAGGAATAAAGGGCTGCCCAAACAATTAACTGAGAAACAGGAGCTTCTGCGCCAGCAGTCGATCAATAAGGTTTTGAGAGCGATTGAGGAGTTGAAGGCGGAGGGAAGAAGCGTAACGATTACGGCGTTGGTGGAATTCACAGGGCTTTCCCGGTCTGTATTTTCTAAAGGTCATATCAGGGAACTGCTTGTGGATTATGGATATTCCGGGATAAAGACGCAGGAGCGTAAGAAGAGTACAAAGAAAGAGAAATTGGCGGATATTGTAGCTGAAAAGGATAGGAGGATACAGGAATTGCGTGCGCAGAAGGAGGAACTGGAGAGGGAGTGCGAGTTACTGCGAGGGAGGATATTCCTTCTTATGCAGGGTAAAGCAAGAAAATAGTGGCGTAAAAATAGCAGCTTTTATTTCACGGAAATGAAAATATACAAATAAATGCAGAAATAACGAAAATAGATGTTGATTTATTCACAAAATGGCATATAATAAGATTAAGAGCGTAAAAGAGTGTGAGATGAAGGAGAGTGCCATGCTGATACAGTTTAACTTTAAAAATTTTAAATCCTTCCGGGATGAGGTATCCCTGGATTTGTCGGCTACAAAGATAACGGAGCATGAAGATCATGTGGTGGAGATGGCAAATGATAAGTTGCTGAAGGTTGCGGCCATCTATGGTGCAAATGCCAGCGGAAAGTCTAACATTTACGATGCTTTTAAATTCATGAGCTATTATGTGGAGGAATCCTTTAAGTTTGGCGGTGAAAGCGACAGCAGGCAAAAAGCAGATTCTGATTACATCAGGGTAAGCCCGTTTTTGTTTGACAGCAAGAGCAGGAGTGAGGAATCAACCTTTGAAGTGTTCTTTGTTGATAATTCGGAGAATACGGGAAAAATTTATCAGTATGGGTTTGCGCTGCAGAATGACGAAGTGGTGGAGGAATGGTTTTATTCCAAGGCCAAGACAGCGAGAAACCGGTATAAGACTATTTTTTACCGAAAAAAGGGAGAAGAACTGGAAGTAAACGGGCTGCCAAAGAGCAGTATTGAAAATATAAAGGTCGCATTAGAAAAGGAGACTCTGATTGTATCGCTAGGGGCAAAGCTGAAGATATCGAAACTGAAAAGGGTAAGGGACTGGTTTCTGAATAACGAGATTGTGGACTTCGGAAATCCCGCAGAGAACTTTTTCCGTTCTCAGGTACTGCCGAAAGGTTTTACCACCAGTAGGGAAATACAGAGCAATGTAGTAAACTATTTCGCATCATTTGATAATGCCATTTGTGATTTTAAAGTGGAGGAAGTTCAGCGGGAAATTGAAAAAGAGTCCGATCTCAGTTATAAGATTGACGCATTGCATAAGATGGCAGATTGTGATGAATTTGAATCCATTCCGTTGAAAAGTGAATCCAGTGGGACACTGAAAATGTTTGCCTTATATCCATCTTTGAAAGAGGTGCTTGATAACGGCGGAACCCTGTTTGTAGATGAACTGAATGCAAGGCTTCATCCGTTATTGGTCAGAAACATCATATTGACCTTTTTATCACCGGAAATCAACACCAACCATGCGCAGATGATTTTTACCACACATGACATCTGGCAGCTATCCAATGAGCTGTTGCGCCGGGATGAGATATGGCTGGTGGACAAGAATCAGGATGGAGTTTCTGATTTGTATTCCCTTGCTGATTTCAAAGACGAAGATGGAAACAAGGTACGCCGTGATGAAGCGCTGGCAAAGAATTATCTGACGGGCAGCTATGGCGCTATCCCTGCGCTCCGGCCTATGGAAATGTTAAAGGGGAGGAGTACGGATGGCGAATAAGAGTGGAGGAAAGCCCAGTGACCGCAGGGCCGGCAAGAGGAAAGACCGGAACCAGCGGATGGGGCAGAGAGTACCGGAACTGGGATATTACCTGATTGTGACAGACACCGAAGAGACAGAAAAGAATTATTTTGAGGGACTTCGTGACAGCATTCCGGTAGAGTTGAAAGATCGGTTGATTATTAAAGTGGAGAAAGCCAAGACGGTAGAACTGGTAAAAAGAGCTTTGGAGCTTGTCGGAAAGGAATCACAATACCGGATACCATGGATTGTATTTGACCGGGATCAGGTGAAAGGGTTTGATGAGATTATATGGACGGCGGAGAAAAACGGTGTACATGCCGGCTGGTCAAATCCGTGTTTTGAGATATGGATGTATGCGTACTTTGGAGAGATGCCTACAATCAGGGAGTCTTATACCTGTTGTGACCGGTTTGCGGACAAGTTTGAGAAGGTTACCGGGCAGAAGTATTATAAGAACGACAGGGACGTTTATCGCAAGCTGGTACAGTATGGTGATTTTGAGCAGGCGGTTGTATTGGCGGAAAGAAGCTTGAAGAAGTGTGTGGACGATGAGAAGAAGCTGCCATCGGAGATGTGGCCGGCTTGCATGGTGCAGCGGTTGGTGGCGGAAATATATAAAAAGGTACATATGGAGAAAGAATAATGAAAATTAAGTATATGGAAATTCAAAATTTTAGAAGATTAAAAAATTGTAAAATTGAATTAGGGGATAAGAATACACTTTTTGTTGGGGCCAATAATAGTGGAAAAACATCTGCTATGAATGCCTTGGTTAAATTTTTAACCAAATCATCATTGTTTACCATCAATGATTTTACTGTATTAAATTGGAATACTATCATAAGTATAGGAAAAACATTATTAAAAGAAGAATTAGAAGAAGAGGAGAAGAAACAATTAACACTATCATCTTGGAGAAAAATTGTTCCATCTTTGGATGTCTGGATAGAGGCAGGTGATGATATTAATCTTTTACGAGAGATTATTCCTACACTTGAATGGGGAGATAAGCTAATTGGTGTCAGAATGAGCTTAGAGCCAACAGATTTAAATAAGCTTTATCAAGACTTTTTAAAGGCGTTAAGAGCTGCTGAAACAATAAGAACAGAAAAAGGCATAGAAGATTCTGATAAAGGATCAATTGAAGAAATTAATATGTGGCCAGTAAATCTGTTGGATTTTTTAGAAAGAAAATTAGATAGATATTTCTCCGTTGCTTACTATGTATTAGATCCGGAGTTAATAGACGAAGTTAGTAACATTCCTCAAGAACTTTCTGATAAAGCATTACCAAGAAAGCATAATCCGCTTAAAGGAATAATTAGAGTTGATTTAATACCGGCTCAGAGAGATTTCTCAAATTCAGATTTTGATTCAAATGCAAGTAGTAAAAAAGGTAAATTATCAGAACAATTGCAAGATTATTATAAAGAACATTTAGATCCGGAAAAGGCACCAACTAAAAATGATAGAGAGGCAATTCTGGCAATAAGGAAGGCAGAAAAAACATTTGATGATAAGCTTACAGCTGGTTTTGAGAATGCAATTAAGGAATTAGAAAAATTAGGATATCCTGGGATCGCAAATCCACAAATTACTATTTCAACTAAATTAAGTTTAATAGATGGGCTTGACCATAAGTCAGCGGTTAAATACTCAGTAACTGATGATGGTTCTTTGGAATTGCCAGAAAAGTATAATGGGTTAGGGTATCAAAACCTTATTTCTATGGTGTTTAAATTGATGAGCTTTAGAGATTCGTGGATGAGAACAGGGAAGGCAAACAACGAGATAGATGATGAGGATGAGGACGCAGAGAAAATTGAACCAATTAATTTAGTACTAATTGAGGAACCAGAAGCGCATCTTCATGCACAAGTTCAGCAGGTATTTATAAAACAAGCATATAAAGTATTACGAAATCACCAAGAACTTGGCGATAGTGATGAATACACAACACAATTAGTAATAAGTACACATTCGAGCTACATAGTACATGCAGCAGAATTTAAAGATTTGAGATATTTTAAAAGAATTAAACCAAAAGATATAAAGGATATTCCGATATCGCTTATTGTTAATATGTCCGATGTCTTTGAAAAAAAGGGAGAAATGAACTCTACAGAACGCTTCGTGGTTAGATATCTGAAGACAACACATTGTGATTTATTTTTTGCGGATGCAGTTATTTTAATAGAAGGGGCAGCAGAGCGTATTTTGTTACCTAAGTTTATTGAAAAATTCAGTGTATTGAATAGTTGTTATATTTCTTTACTTGAAATTAATGGAAGCCATGCACACCGTTTACGGTCATTGATTGAAAAATTGGGGATAACATGTCTTATTATTACGGATTTAGATGCAATTTACTCAGAGAAAAATAGAAAATCAGTAATCCCGCAACGGAAAAAGGGACAGATTTCTAATAGTGCCACATTGAAGAAGTGGGTTCCACAAAGTGAGGATATTGACTATTTATTAGACTTAGCAGAAGCCGGCAAGATGGTAGCGTTAAAGGGGGATAGTGATAGTTTTGTAAGAGTAGCATATCAGACACCAATTAAAATATCTTTAACAGGTAAGCGTAAAATAGAAATGTTATCTAATACGTTTGAGGACGCATTGGTTTATAAAAATTATGATATTTTTAAAACAATAAAAGGCACAGGACTGATAAAGAAGTTTAATGATGCGGTTACGAGTTGTGATACTAAGTCCAAACTAAGTAAAAAAATCTTTGAAATATTAAAGGATAAAAATATTCGGAAGGCTGAATTTGCATTAGACTTACTATTTTCTGACGAATATGATGAAGTTCAAATGCCAGATTATATAGAAAACGGCTTAAAGTGGTTGGAAAAGCAATTGGAAAGAAAAAAAGAGCAATTATTGCAGGAGGAGGCTATCCATGACTGAGTTTAACATACTCAATGACAATAATAGGGATGACCATGTAGACAAAGAGATTTTATCCTGCTATATGAAAAAACCATATAATAGCTTTTTTGTATTTGCTGGAGCAGGTTCAGGAAAAACTAGAAGTCTTGTTAAGCTTTTATTAGGATTACGGGAACTGAATGGGAACCTTTATAAACGTAAGGGAAAGAAAATTGCCGTAATTACGTATACTAATGCTGCTTGTGACGAAATAATGAGAAGAGTTGAGTATGACTCATTATTTTCCATTTCAACGATTCATAGTTTTGTTTGGAACTTAATAAATCCTTATCAGAAAGATATTAAGGAGTGGATTACCAATAAAATAGCTATTACTTTGGATGATTTAAAAGATAAGCAAAGTAGAAGTCGGGATTTAAATAATCCAACTTCTAGGGAGCGACAAAGAAAAATAGATAAGGCATATCTTCGTTTGGAAGCAATTAAAGATATTAAATATTTCGTGTATAATCCAAATGGAGATAATACTACTGTAGATTCTTTAAATCATAGTGAAGTTATAGAAATGGGGAAGGATTTCTTATTTAATAAACCATTGCTTAAAAAAATACTTATAAAAAGCTATCCAATTATATTAATTGATGAAAGTCAAGATACAAAAAAAGAGTTAATGGAGGCTTTTCTGCAAATTCAGAAAGAATATAGTCAGGATTTTTCGATAGGACTATTTGGTGATATGATGCAGCGGATTTATGCAGATGGAAAATCAGATTTACTAGAGGAGATTAATTGTAGAGGAGATGATTGGTTAAAAACAGAAAAAGTAATGAATCATAGATGTTGTAAAAGAATCGTTGAGTTAATAAATAGGATTCGTTTAGATGTTGATGGATTGCAACAAAAACCGAGGACAGACAAAGATGAAGGGAAGGTTCATTTGTTCGTCACCACCCCAAGTGATAATAAGGGGATGGTTGAAGATAAAGCAGCAAAAAGAATGATAGAGATAACAGGAAATATTGGCTGGGAGAATGATTTTGAAAAGTTGATTTTAGAGCATCATATGGCAGCTAGAAGATTGAAATTTAATGAACTTTTTGAGCCGCTTTATGAAATTGATAGATACAAAAATTCAATATTAGATGGAACACTTACGGAATTGTCTTTTTTTACTAATATTGTTTTGCCATTGGTTAATGCTGGAGAGAGAAATGACCAATTTGAAATAATGAGATTGCTTAAAGAATACTCCCCAATGCTTAAAAATCTTGATACGAAATTGTCTAAAGAGACTTTATTACAAATAAAGTGTTCTGTAGAAAAGTTATTGCATTTGTGGAAAAATGGAAACAATCCTAGTTGTTATGAGGTGCTAAGGACTATTTGTGAGGAAGATATTGTAGATATACCACCATTACTTAGAGAAGTGGCTTTTGATAGTATTGAACTACCAGATGATGATGAAATTATATCAGTTTGGAGACGTGTCATAAAAGTACCATTTAGCCAGATTGCATCATATGATAAATATATTAATGGTAAGTCAGGCTTTATGACGCACCAAGGTGTTAAAGGCTTAGAATTTCCTAGAGTAATGGTTATAATTGATGATAGCGAGGCAAAAGGTTTTATGTTCAGCTATGAAAAATTATTCGGTGTAAAAGATAAGACTCAAACGGATATTAAAAATGAGAATGAGGGAAAGGACACAAGTATACTAAGAACAAAAAGATTGTTTTATGTAGCATGTAGTAGAGCAGAAGAGGATTTGGCAATAGTTATTTATACTCAGAGTCCTCAAACTGTAAAGAAAAGAGTTTTGGCAGAAGAATGGTTTCTGGAAAACGAAATAGAAATAATATAAGGATGCGAAACACGGTTGAATATAAATTTTCAATCGTGTTTTTATATACAAAAAATTAATTAAGAGAGTGAGGAAAGAGAAATGAACAAAGCAATCTATCAACCAAATTATTGGCACTACCTAACCGGAGATTTTCTCAATCGTGTACATCCAAGGTTCAGAAAAGCGATCAAGATCTTGATGGCTGTGGTGATCGGCGCTTTGCTGCTGGCGGGTCTATACGCATTATTCTCTGAAAATGTGTTACCCACGTTGTCCCGCCGCATTACCGAGATGTTCAACTATGCAGGCTGACAGAAAACGCAGAAAGAAAAAGAAAGAAGGAGGAACTTTATATGCC
>PPYF01462695.1_pt1 | contig 16228 bp, 10 predicted proteins | sample 1559871 | NCBI WGS metagenome assembly PPYF01 (sample SAMN08240021, study PRJNA423297) | Human gut metagenome, whole genome shotgun sequencing project.
CTCATTTCAGCAATTGCCTGCAGCATATTCACGGGATGTACCGAAAAAGACGTATACAATCCCGAACGTGGAAAAACAGAACTAAAGCCGGAGAGCGAATACTTTGACTTTGCAACAACAGTCCAGGTAGCTTTTGACGTGAATTATGGAAAAATCGCAGGAGGCGCATTAATAGAGGTGTTTACAGAAGACCCCATCTCCTATCAGACAAATAACCTCTACTCCATCAACGGCAAAGCGGTTTTTAAAATCTTTGCAGATGCAGACGGACGCTTCACCGGCAACGTAGAACTACCCAAAGCGACAGAAAAGGTATATATCATCTCACAAAGCTGGGGAGCCCCCATGTATGTGGAAGCGGATGTGGAAAACGGCAAAGTGGTGGTAGATATAACCGAGGACAATGCCAACACTCGCTCAGCTGCCATGACACGTGCAAAATCCAACCTGACTATCGAGCTAAAGGATAAGAAGGAACGGGTATACTCCATCGTTGGATGGAAACAAGCTCACGGTGAGATTATTGACAATAATGACATTGTAACTACGGGAAATTTCAACGACGGAACTTTAAAGCAATTGCAACGCACGCTGTGGAAAGGCCATGACAGCAAACCCAACAATCTGGACAACAGAGATTTGGTGAGGAACACAAAGCACGTGAACACCACCATTGCCCAAGCATATATCAACAACCAGGGACAATACGTAACGATTACCGATGCAGAACTGTATCTGACCTTCCTGACCGAACGTGCCGGCTACCTGACTTCCATCGGCTATTATTACTACAAGACCAATGAAGTTCCCAACAGCCCTGACAAGGTAGACAAATTCATTATCATTCCCAATGCATCCATTGCAGGGGACGACCCATATACCAAATGGGTTGGAAGTGGTAACAAATATTCCCGATATGACGCTCCCATAGAGAAGAATACAAAAATACAACTTCTGTATCGGGACGAAAACGATAACGTCTCCACCAAATTCCCGGCAGGATATACCATAGGATATTTCATCATCCCCAATGGATATACCCCCAATAAAGGTATCGACTACTCTAAAAATTATATATATTCCAATAAAGAATGGAACAAGATATATGCAGGCCAGCAGGCCCGCTTTATCTCCCTCTCCGCCAACAACGGCACGATAGTCTATGGAGTAGAAGATGGCGATGATACCAGCTATGAAGACATACTGTTCTGTATCGATGCCAACCCCAATGAAGCCATTCAAGACCCGGACCGCCCGGTCATAGACCCGGAAGAACCTACGGTGACGAGCTCTGAAACAACCTACCGCACGTATGCCTACGAAGACATCTGGCCCAATGGCGGTGACTATGACTTGAACGACGTGATTATCGAACACAAACGGGCCATTTCATTCAACAGCAACAATTATGTGCTGAAGGTGGAAGACACCTTTGTACCCGTACAGAAAAGTGGTGCCGCCGCATACTCCAACGCATTTGCCGTGCAATATGTGGCCAGCCAGCGAGGCAGCATGGAACTGCTTGCCGGAGCAGTCGATGAAACAGAAACCTCTTCTGTCATCCTATTCCCCGATGCAAAGTCTGTGCAGGGCAACGAATTTACCGTAACCCGTACATTTGCAGACAACACATTGCCTAAGAAGAATCTGGAAACCGACTTGAACCCGTTCATCATTGCCCAGTATACAGCCGGAGCCGACAACCGGACAGAAGTGCATCTGCCCAAGAAGAAAGCGACCGGCAAAGCCAACACAGAGCAAATCGGAGCCGAAGACGATGCCTACTACATCAACAAGGACGGCAAATATCCATTCGCCATCATGCTGCCGGCCACAACCGGCACGGAAGGCCCCATCCGGTTCACTCCGGCAAAGGAAACCGTACGCATCGACCTGGAGTATCCCGATTTCACCAAATGGGTAGAGTCCAATGGCGCCACCAATAATGACTGGTATCTGTACTACCAGTCGTCCAAAGAATGAAATCCTACGACATTCCTTAAAGAAGAGCCGCGCAATAGTTGCATTTGCGCGGCTTTTTTCATGCACGACCATTACCGTTATGAAATTATTTTTTCTACATTTGCATCCGCTAAAAGAAAACAAAACCGCATCAGGCTGAAAAAAACATGAGGAATACATCACCCGCCGCACCTACCATCCGCTTCCGCCGCTGGAGCAGAAAAGCCTACGCTGCATTTGCCAGCATAGGGCGGTGTGTCACCATCGGTTGCCTGCGCAAAAGCGTGGCAGACAGCTCTCTGTCCAAACAGAAGGCTGCGGGAACCGCCGGACATACCGGATGCGGGGATGAGAGTGCCTGGAAAGGGGAAACGGAAGGAAGGGAAACCGACACCGGCATTCCGCCGGGTAGCAGCAGCGCCCTGACAAGCATACTCACGGAGCCGGGAACGAACCGGCACATTCTTTTTGAAACACAAGTCATCCGCCCCTGCGGGAATACGGGCGGACAAGACACATACAGCCTGAAACAAGAGAGAACAAGAGGTACGGATTACCGGAAGCCATGCAGCAGAATGACAAGCTGCACCGCCCCGGCAATCCGTACCTCTGTCTTTATCCGCGAACTTAACCCAAGAAAGATATGACCCTACAGAAGTTGAAGGAACAAGTGCTGCGCGGCAGCCACATCAGCAAGGAAGAAGCCGAATGGCTGGCCATGCAACCCGACAAGGCGGCACTGTACGAAGCCGCCCACGAGATAACCCGGACCCTGGCCTCGGAGGAGTTCGACATGTGCTCCATCATCAATGCCAAGTCCGGACGATGCCCGGAAAACTGCAAGTGGTGTGCACAGTCGTCGCACTACAAAACCCAGGCAGACGTGTACGACCTGGTGGACAAAGAAGAATGTCTGCGGCATGCCCGGCATAATGAAGCCCAGGGCGTGGCACGTTTCTCGCTGGTGACCAGCGGACGGAAGCCCTCCTCCAGAAACATGGAGAAACTGTGCGAAGCCGCCCGGCACATGCGCCGGCACTCGTCCATCCAGCTATGCGCATCACTGGGACTGCTCGACGAAGACGAAATGCGGGCACTGCACGACGCAGGCATCACCCGCTATCACTGCAACCTGGAGACAGCCCCCTCCTACTTTCCCCAACTGTGCAGCACGCACACGCAGGAAGAGAAGCTGCGCACCCTGCAAGCCGCCCGCAACGTAGGCATGGACATCTGCAGCGGCGGCATCATCGGCATGGGCGAGAGCATGGAGCAACGCATCGAATTCGCCTTCACACTGCGCGAGCTGGAAGTACAGTCCATCCCCATCAACCTCCTGAGCCCCATCCCCGGCACACCGCTGGAACGGCAGGCGCCACTCAGCGAGGAGGAAATACTGACCACCATCGCCCTCTTCCGCTTCATCAACCCGACGGCTTTCCTCCGCTTTGCCGGGGGACGCTCGCAACTGGGCAAGGAGGCCGTGAAGCAAGCGCTGCACATCGGTATCAACTCAGCCATCGTGGGCGACCTGCTGACAACGCTCGGCTCGAAAGTGTCGGAAGACAAGGTGTTGATAGAAGATGCCGGATACCGGTTCTGCGGCTCGCAGTTCGACAAAGAGCACCTATGGCACCCCTATACCTCCACCACCAACCCGCTGCCGGTGTACAAGGTGAAGCATGCCGAAGGCGCCACCATCACCCTGGAAAGCGGGGAAACACTCGTAGAGGGAATGTCGTCGTGGTGGTGCGCCGTCCACGGGTACAACCACCCTACGCTGAACCGGGCGGCAGAGGAACAGCTGGGCAAGATGTCGCATGTGATGTTCGGAGGGCTGACACACGACCCTGCCATCGAACTGGGCCAGTTGCTGCTACCGCTTGTCCCGCCGTCCATGCAGAAGATATTCTATGCCGACTCGGGCTCGGTGGCAGTGGAGGTGGCCTTGAAAATGGCCGTGCAGTACTGGTATGGCAAGGGAAAGGCGAAGAAGAACAATTTCGTGACTATCCGTTCGGGCTATCACGGGGATACATGGAATGCCATGTCTGTCTGCGACCCGGTGACGGGCATGCACTCGCTGTTCGGGGCATCATTGCCGGTGCGCTATTTCGTGCCGCAGCCGCGCTCGCGCTTCCACGGCGAATGGGATGAACGGGATGCGGCGGAACTGCGGAAACTGGTAGAGGAGCATCACGAGGAACTGGCAGCGCTTATCCTCGAGCCTGTGGTGCAGGGTGCCGGCGGCATGTGGTTCTACCACCCCCGGTACCTGCGCGAAGCGGCACAGATATGCAAGGAGCATGGCCTGCTGCTGATATTCGATGAGATAGCCACCGGCTTCGGACGGACGGGAAAACTCTTTGCCTGGGAGCACGCGGGTGTGGAACCGGACATCATGTGCATAGGAAAGGCCATAACGGGCGGATACATGACACTGTCTGCCGTACTGACGACGAACGAAGTGGCAGATACCATCTCCAATCACGCGCCGGAGGTGTTTATGCACGGCCCCACCTTTATGGGAAATCCACTGGCATGCGCCGTGGCGTGCGCTTCGGTGAAGCTGCTGACCTCGCCCGAATACGACTGGCAAGGCAAGGTGACCCGCATCAGCCGGCAACTGCAGGAAGAGCTTGAACCGGCACACCGATTGCCGCAAGTGACGGATGTACGTGTGCTGGGAGCCATCGGGGTGATTGAGACAAAAGAACCCGTAGACATGGCGTGGATGCAAAAACGCTTCGTTGAGGAGGGAATCTGGGTACGCCCGTTCGGAAGACTGGTATACCTGATGCCTCCGTTCATTATAGAGCCGGAACAGTTGAGGAAACTGACGGGAGGGTTGATGAAAATCATGAAGGAGATGAATTGAGAGGATAAAGGGGAAATTATTATATCAAGAATTTATGAACGTAACTGACTATATGCAGCAAGAGCTGCAAGCACTGAAAGAACAGAGCAACCTGCGCCGCCTGCCGCAACTGACACACGAGGGGCGCACGGTTGTAGCCGATGGCAGGCGCATGCTGAACCTTTCGTCCAACGACTACCTGGGCCTGGCTGCCGACCGCCAGCTGAGGGAAGAATTCCTGCAGACACTGACCCCGGACACCTTCCTGCCCACATCCTCCTCCTCCCGCCTGCTGACGGGGAACTTCGGGATTTACGAAGAGCTGGAGACGGAACTCGCCACACTTTTCGGCACAGAGACAGCACTGGTGTTCAATAGCGGCTATCATGCCAATATGGGGATTCTGCCCGCCGTGAGCAATGCACAAACCCTGATACTGGCAGACAAGCTGGTGCACGCCAGCATCATCGACGGCATCCGCCTATCCACCGCACGCTGCATCCGCTTCCGCCACAACGACCTGGTGCAACTGGAACGCCTGCTGAAACAGTACCATACCGAATACAGCCAGCTGATTATCGTCACAGAAAGCATCTTCAGCATGGACGGTGACCAAGCCGACCTCACGGCATTGGTGCGTTTGAAAAAAAGATACCCCAACGTACTGCTCTATGTGGACGAAGCCCACGCCTTCGGCGTAAGGGGCAAGCATGGCCTGGGCTGCGCCGAAGAGACCGGAACCATCTGCGACATAGACTTCCTGGTGGGCACCTTCGGCAAGGCAGCGGCATCGGCAGGTGCCTACATCGCCTGCTGCCGGACGATACGCGAGTATCTCGTCAACCGGATGCGAACCCTCATCTTCACCACGGCACTGCCTCCGACAAGCATTGCCTGGACACTGTTCATCGTGCGGAAACTTGCCGGCATGCAAGACCGCCGCGAGCATCTGGCAAGAATCAGCCGGACGCTGCGCGAAGCATTACAAGCCAAGGGGTACGGATGCCCCAGCGCAAGCCATATCGTCCCCCTGATTATCGGCCCCAGTGCCGACACCGTGCTGTGCGCCGAAATGCTGCAAAGGCATGGGTTCTATGCACTGCCGGTACGCCCGCCCACGGTGCCCGAAGGGACATCACGCATCCGCTTCTCGCTGACGGCAGACATACGGGAAGATGAGATTGGAGAACTGATACCCCTTATTCCCCTAAAGGAAGAAAGGAATACCAACGCTATACGATTCTAAAAACAGATGAAACAAAGTTACATTATACACGAGCATCATCCCCGGCTGTTGCTGTTCTTTGCCGGCTGGGGAGCCGATGAGACGCCTTTCAAGATGTATCGTCCGGCAGCCAGCGACTTCATGGTGTGCTATGACTACCGCACACTGGACTTTGACGCCTCCGGACTGGAAGAATACCGCGAAATTAACCTCATCGGCTGGTCTATGGGGGTATGGGCGGCTTCGCAGACCGTGCCACACCTCTCGTCGCCAGGTACGTCCGGCAAAGGCATCCATCTGACAAACAGCATCGCCATCAACGGAACGCCCTACCCCATAGACCAGCATATGGGCATTCCACCCGCCATCTACCACGGGACATTGGACGGACTGACCGGGGCTTCACTGCACAAATTCCTCCGCCGCATGTGCGCCAACGGAGCAGCCTTCAAAGCTTTCCTGGAAATCACTCCCCGCCGTCCGCTGGAAGAGTTGAGAGATGAGTTGACGGAGATTGAGAAGATGTACCACACACTGCCTGCCGCCACCTTCCACTGGCAGCAGGCGGTAGCGGGAAGCAACGACCGCATCATTCCGCCAGCCAACCAGCTGCAAGCCTGGAAGACACTCGGCACCCCCGTGCTGCAAACGGAGGATGCCCACTACCAGGAAGAGTTATTCAGACATTACCTGCAAGACCTATGGACAAGCCACTGAACCCGATGGACAAACAACTGATAGCCGCCCGCTTTGCCAAAGCCCGGAATACCTATACCCGGGAGGCCCGCGTGCAGCAACAAGTCGCCGAGAAGATGATGCAGCTCATAAAGGAACCATACACACGTTTCCGCCGTGTCGTAGAGTTTGGCTGCGGAACGGGAAGCTACTCGCGTATCCTCCTCCACACCTTGCAACCGGAAACCCTGCTGCTGAACGACTTGTGCCGGGAAATGGAGGAGTGCGTCAAGGAACTTTGCGACGGCACTACCGTGCAGTTCGTCCCCGGTGATGCCGAAGCCATCGACTTCCCCGGAGAAACCGACCTGATAACCTCGTGCTCCACCCTGCAATGGTTCAACGACCCGGGTGCTTTCTTCACCCGCTGTCACCAAGCACTGTCGGCAGACGGCCTGCTTGCCTTCAGCACCTTCGGCGCCACAAACATGCACGAAATACGCCAACTGACTGGGCACGGGCTGGACTATCTCTCCATTGAGGAGCTGCAAGCCCTGCTGTCTCCCGGCTTCGACATCCTACATGCCGAAGAAGAGGTGATATCCCTGCCCTTCCCCACTCCCCAAGCAGTGCTGAAGCATCTGAAGCAAACCGGAGTGACGGGTACGGAAAAAAGGATGTGGACGCGTAGCCGCCTGCAATCCTTCTGCGAAAAATACACAACCCGGTTCAGTGATGCCGCAGGCAACGTAAGCCTGACCTATCACCCTATTTATATCATCGCACGAAAAAAGACTGAATAATGGAAACAAAAAACATCTACTTCATCAGCGGCATCGATACGGATGCCGGAAAAAGCTATTGCACCGCCTGGTATGCCCGTGAGCTTATGCAACGCGGCCTGCGCGTCATCACCCAAAAGTTCATCCAGACCGGCAACACCGGCCATTCCGAGGACATCGACCTGCACCGCCGCCTCACCGGAACCGGCTACCTGCCGGAAGACAAAGAGGGGCTGACCATGCCCGAGATATTCTCCTACCCCTGCTCCCCCCACCTCGCCGCCCGCATAGACAAGCGCCCGATAGACTTCGGAAAAATAGAGCGTGCCACCAGGGAACTTTCCCGACGCTATGACGTCGTGCTCGTAGAAGGTGCCGGAGGTCTGATGGTACCCCTCACCGAGGATTTCCTGACGATAGACTACATTGCGGAGAAGCAGTACCCGCTTATCTTCGTCACCTCCGGAAAGCTGGGCAGCATCAACCACACCCTGCTGAGCCTGGAAGCCATCAAGAACCGGGGCATCGCGCTCGATACGGTACTCTACAACCTCTATCCCACGGTGGAGGACAAGACTATCCAGGAAGACACGATGAAATACATCAAGCGGTATTTGTCCAAGCACTTTCCCGGAACAAAGTTTGAGGTAGTGCCGGAAATTGTGTAAATTTGCAGCACATAAACGTCCTACTGCACATGGAAGCATTTACATTAGATTCAACTGAAATTATCGTACTCGCTGCGGCGGGTGGCCTGTTCCTTATTCAAATTATCTACTACCTCTGTCTCTACAACCGTATTCATGCGCGCAGCCGTGCCGTGAAGCAGGGAGACACACACTTCACCCAGGAACTGCCCCCCATATCCGTCATCATCTGCGCCCGCGAGGAATCCGAGAATCTGCGCCGCAACCTGAGCGCCGTGCTGGAGCAGGACTATCCCCAATTCGAAGTCATCGTCATCAACGACGGCAACACCGATGAGAGCGAGGATTACCTGACCATCCTTGAGGAGAAATATCCCCATCTCTACCACAGCTTCGTACCCGACTCCTCCCGCTACATCAGCCGCAAGAAACTGGCCGTGACGCTTGGAATCAAGGCCAGCAAATATGAATGGCTGGTGTTTACCAATGCCCACTGCATGCCCCAAAGCAACCAATGGCTGCGACTGATGGCACGCAACTTCACGTCACGTACCCAAGTGGTGCTGGGATACAGCGGCTACGAACGCGGCAAAGGCTGGCTGCACAAACGGGCGGCATTCGACAATCTGTTCACTTCCATGCGCTATCTGGGATTTGCCCTGGCAGGCAGCCCCTACATGGGCATCGGACATAACCTGGCCTACCGGAAGGAACTCTTCTACCGGCAGAAAGGATTCTCCGCACACCTCAACCTGCAACGGGGAGACGACGATTTGTTCGTCAACCACGTGGCTACCCCGGAGAACACGCGGGTGGAAACGGATGCCAATGCCATTGTGCGCATGCAGCCGCTTCTGCGTGCCAAAGACTGGAAAGAAGAGAAAATAGGCTACGCCTCTACAGCACGGCTGTATCATGGAATGCAACGCTGGCTGGCCGGTTTTGAGACCCTGACCCGCCTGGCATTCCACGCATCCTGGATAGCCGCGATGGTCATCGGCATTCTGCACTTCCACTGGCTGGCAGCAGGCGTCGCTTTCCTTTTGTTCCTGCTCCGTTTCACCATGCAGGCCGTCATCGTGAACAAGACCGCCCGCGACCTGGAAGAACGGCGCAGATATTACTTCACACTGCCGGTCTTCGACCTATTGCAGCCTATACAGTCTTTGCGCTGGAAATGGTATTGTCTGTTCCGCAAGAAAAGCGGTTTTCTGAGGAAATAGCAACCACCCGACTTTAGCCCGCTATTCTCCGCACAACCGGAATAGCGGCTTATCCACCCAAAAAGCAACGCACTGAATATCAGTGCTTATAAACTTTATTATTCTTCACTGAGGATAAAGCTCCGCTTTACTGCGGATAAACTATCGGTTTACTGCGGATAAACCATCAGTTTATTGCCGATAAACTATCAGTATACTGCGGGTAAAGCATCAGTTTATTGCCGATAAAGCACCGCTTTATCTACTCATATCTCATGGAATCGGCGGGATGGATGCGTGTTATAAGGAATGAAGGGCCCAGCAACATCAGGACCGAAGCCAACAATGTGCCGACATTCAGCAGCAGAAACAGCCAGATATTGAAAGATACCGGGACAGTAGCCATGTAATAGGTTTCAGGGTCGAGCTTGAACAAGCCGGACCATCGCTGCACGAAATAGAATGCAAGGCCGATAATGTTCCCCCAAAGCATGCCTTTCCCGATGAGGAAAACCGAAAACCAAAGGAAGACTTTACGAATGGTAAAGTTATTGGCTCCCAAAGACTTCAGCACGCCTATCATGGAGGTACGCTCTATGATGATAATCAGCAGGCCGGATACCATGGTGAAACCCGCCACCCCAACCATCAGAATAAGAATGACCCAGATGTTGACATCCAAGATGCCCAGCCAGGCAAAGATTTGGGGATTGAGCTGCTCTACATTGCGGACACAATACTCGGCGCCATAGCGGTCGGGACGTTCGTCCGTATCGGCAGCTATCTCATAGGTGGTTTCTTCCAGCTTGTCATAATCGCGTATTTCCAGCTCCACACCGCTCACCTGGTCCGGCTCCCAGTTGTTCAGACGATTCACCAGGTAGAGGTCGGTAAGCAGGAACAGGTTGTCGTATTCGGAGAAGTTGGTTTGGTAGATGCCTACAATCTTCAGGCGGCGGGCACGCACATCGTCCTGGATGAAGTAGGTGTCTATCTTGTCACCGAGTTTCAATTGCAGCTTGTTGGCAAGAGACTTTGAGATGACTACACGGTTGGACGAAGTGGAATCGCTGAATTGCGGAAACTCCCCCTCCAGCAGATGGCGGTGGAAGAAGGTGCTGTCATACTCCTGCCCCACACCTTTCAGCACCATTCCCTGAAAGGCATCGGCGGTCTTTATCATCCCCGGCTTGGTGGAGTAGCGTTGTACATGCTTCACTTCGGGGTAACCGGAAAGCGCAGCCATCATGCTGTCGCCCACCACCACCGGACGTGTCTCGTATGAGCGTGCAGCATCCAGGTTGCCTATCTGGATATGGGCACCGAAACCCACGATTTTATCCCTTATCTCGCTCTTGAAGCCGACAATGACGGACACGGCAATAATCATCACCGCCAGTCCGAGGGCAATGCCAATCATGGCTATCAGCACGGCAGGGCGGGAAACTTGCTTGCTTGGTTCAGAATTCCGATAAATACGCTGTGCTATAAAACGAGATAGATTCATAAGCCATTATTTTTTAGGCGCGGATTACGCGGATTACACGGAAGATTTGAAACAAACGTCTTTATCTTAAGTTTTCCGTGTAATCCGCGTAATCCGCGCCTAATGAATTATTTCATTTTATTCGGTTCGTCCCGGATAGGCTTCCAATGCTTTTTGCAGGACAAACAAGGCGCGAGTCAAATCTTCCTTCTTCAGTACGTATGCGATACGCACTTCATTGCGACCGGAACCCGGCGTAGTATAGAATCCGGAGGCAGGAGCCATGAACACCGTCTGCCCCTCGTACTCGAACTCCGACAGACACCAAGCACAGAACTTGTCGGAATCATCTACCGGAAGCTTTGCCACCGTATAGAATGCTCCCATCGGGATGGGCGAATATACGCCCGGTATGCGGTTCAATCCGTCAATCAGACATTTACGGCGTTCCACGTATTCATCGTATGTGTCGCGCAGATAATCCTCATCGGCATCCAGCGATGCTTCTGCGGCAATCTGGCCTATCAACGGAGGACTGAGACGCGCCTGACAGAACTTCATGACGGCATCCCTGATTTCCTTGTTCTTCGTTATCAGGGCACCGATGCGGATGCCGCACTCCGAATAGCGTTTGGACACGGAGTCAATCAGCACCACATTGTTCTCAATGCCTTCCAGATGGCAGGCAGAGATATAGGGAGAACCCGTATAAATAAATTCACGGTACACCTCGTCCGAGAAAAGGAACAAATCGTACTTCTTCACAAGGTCGCGAATCTGGTTCATTTCACGGCGTGTATAGAGGTAACCCGTAGGATTGTTGGGATTGCAAATCAAAATGGCACGCGTGCGCTCGTTAATCAGCTCCTCGAACTTCTCTACCTTGGGCAACGAGAAACCCTCTTCGATGGTCGTGGCAATGGTGCGTATCTTGGCTCCGGCAGAGATGGCAAACGCCATATAATTGGCATAGGCCGGCTCGGGAACAATGATTTCATCCCCCGGATTGAGGCAAGCCAGGAAAGAGAACAACACCGCCTCCGAACCGCCGGAAGTGATGATGATGTCGTCGGCGGTCAGATTGATATTGTACTTCGCATAGTAACCCACCAACTTCTCGCGGTAACTGCGATACCCCGCACTGGGACTGTATTCCAGAACTTTCCGGTCGATGTTCCGTATCGCTTCAATCGCGACTTCCGGAGTAGGCAGGTCGGGTTGTCCGATGTTCAGGTGGAATACATGTATGCCCCTCTGCTTGGCAGCATCTGCCAGAGGAGCCAGTTTTCTGATAGGAGATGCGGGCATCTCCATTCCGCGAATAGATATTGTTGGCATGAGGTTATTTACGATTTTACTATTTACTATTTACGATTGATATTGCTATCACTTTATCATTAAAGTTGCAAATGTAGCGAATTATTTGAAACCCCAAGGAAGGCTGGACCATAAAAACTTTAAAAAACTTATCTATCGTAAAAACTCTATGATATGTAAACAGAAACTTGTATCTTTGAAAAAGCAAACGAGCCAAGCAGAATCAATTGTAAATTGTAAATAGTCAAATAGTAAATAACATCATGGTCATCAACCTTATAACTTTTGCTTCCATACTGCATAAACAAGCATCAGTCCGTAGCTCCCACGAAGTGATATTGACTGAACTGGAAAAATACTTTACCGTCAACTTCATTGATTACAAAGACATAGACAAGTTATCACCCGATGACTTCAGTATTATATTCATTGCCACCGGAGGCGTGGAACGGCTGGTAATCCAGCATTTCGAGTCCCTTCCCCGCCCCGCCATCCTCCTGGCAGACGGCATGCAGAACTCACTGGCCGCCGCTCTCGAAATATCTTCCTGGCTGCGTGGCCGGGGAATGAAAAGCGAGATTCTTCACGGAGAGCTCCCCGAGACCATCAAGCGTATTTTTGTCTTGCACAGCAATTTCGTGGCACAACGCAGCCTTTTCGGTATGCGCATCGGCGTAATGGGCACTCCGTCCAGCTGGCTCGTTGCCAGCAACGTGGATTATCTGCTTGCCAAACGCCGCTGGGGTATCGAGTACACAGACATCTCATTGGACCGCATCTACGAATACTACGGGCAGATAACGGATGACGAGGTGGGCGAAGCATGCGCCGGGCTGGCAGGAAAAGCGCTTGCCTGCCGCGAGGCAAGCCCCGAAGACATGATAAAGGCCATGCGGCTGTATCGAGCCATCAAGAGGATTGTAGAAGAAGAGCGACTGAGCGCCATCACCCTCAGCTGTTTCCGCCTGATAGACCAAACGGAAACCACCGGCTGCCTTGCCCTTGCCTTGCTGAACGACGACGGAATCATTGCCGGATGTGAAGGCGATTTGCAATCCGTCTTCACCATGCTGGCCGTAAAAGTGCTGACGGGGAAGAACTCTTTCATGGCCAACCCTTCCATGATAAATGCCCGTACCAACGAAATCATATTGGCACACTGCACCATCGGCATCGCACAAACGGAGCAGTTCATCATACGCAACCATTTTGAGACGGAAAGCGGCATCGGTATTCAGGGAATCCTGCCGACGGGAGATGTAACCATCGTAAAATGCGGAAGCGAAAGCCTGGACGAATATTACCTGAGCACCGGCACGCTTGTTGAGAATACAAACTACATCAATATGTGCCGCACCCAAGTGCGGATAAAGATGAACTCCCCTGCCGACTATTTCCTCAAGACACCGCTGGGCAACCACCACATCATGCTGTATGGCAATTACGAGGATATATTGGAAGAGTTCCTGCAAGCCAATGCCTGCAAACGGATTGAATGATTATCCGTTCGCATCCGGTATCACCACCTCGAAACGCGTTCCTTTTCCCAACTCTGAGGAGACCGAGATAGAACCATGCAGGCGGTCTACGATGGTCTGGCAAATGCTCAGCCCCAAACCGGCGCCCTGCGTAAAGCTGTCTTCTTTGTAGAAGCGTTCGAAGATATGTTTCTGGGCGTCTTCGGAGATGCCGCTTCCCGTGTCTTCGACAAAGATGGTGGTATATCCTTCCCGGTTCATGACATAGCCGAAAGTGATGCTGCCCGTTACCGTGAATTTCTTGGCATTGTTTATCAGGTTGTTCACGACCTGCTTCAAGCGGACGGAATCGGTGATGACCAATTTGTCTTCCCCTTCCGGCATCTCTATACGCAGCTCTACATCCCGAGGCATATTCAGACGCTGGGATTCATAGACCTCCTGCATGATGAACGCCAGGTTGAATGCTCCGAACTTAAAGTCCATCGTGCCCGATTCTATGCGCGAGAGGTCCAGAATATCGTTTATCAACGCCAACAGCAACGTACAGTTGATGTTGATTGTTTCGACGAACTGCTTTACCTCTTCCGGAGAGAAAGCGTCCAAGTCCTTCAACAAATCCGAGAAACCGACAATGGCATTCAGAGGGGTGCGTATCTCATGGCTCATATTGGCAAGAAACGCAGATTTGAGCTTGTCGGCCTGCAAAGCATGGTCACGTGCGGCAATCAGGGCTTCTTCCGTATCCTTGTAGCGCTGGATGCTCTGGCATACTCCCAATACCATGTATGGGGTATCGACCGTCAGGCCGTCATAAGCGGTACTGCGGAACTCCCACCATTCATAGCTCCCGTCCGCACTCTTCAACCGGAAACTCATCCGTGAATTGATTTCATTGCCCAACAGAATGGCATCAAAATTCCTGCGCGTATGCAGCAAGTCTTCCGGATGTATAAGGGCGTCCATCTCATCACGCGTCAGCAAGTCCGTATCACCGGTATATCCGAAACGGCGCAGCAATCCACCCGGGAAATAGAACCGGTTCATACGCATGTTGTACTGCCACGGATAAATGGAACTCTCCTCCACCGCCATGTTGAAGAAGCGCCTCTGCATCTCTTCCTCGGAGATATTGCGGCATACAATGGCCATTCCCGTCATCTTTTCATTGGCAAAGATAGGTACCACCTCGCCGGAAACGGGGAAATACGTTCCCTGATGGTTCTCCTGCATGAAGGCTTTCTCCGGAATAGGAACAGGACTTTTGCCGGTACGTACTTTCTTCAACAAGTCCTGCAGGATGTTGTCTCCATTCATGTAAATCTTGAAAATGGAGCCGGCCATCTGCCCTTCATAGAAACGGGACGTATAGGTTTCGGAAGAAAGTCCCAACATCTGTAACAACGGACGGTTGACAAAATGGATGCGCAGGTCGGTATCATACGTAATCAAGCCGTCGCGAATGGAACAGAAGATATTGTCGAACTCGTCGCGCTGCTCCACCAGGCGGTGCTGTATCAACAAGCGGGTCTGGGCATGTATGCGCTTGCGCGACTCCTTGCGGTTGGCACGGAAAAGCCAGGCAACCAGCAGCACCAATGCCCCGACAATCAGCGAATAGAACAGAATGAACCAGACACGGTAACGCTCCATCAGCGGTATATTCAAAATGATGCCCTTGCTCTCCGCACGGTTCGTGTCCACACGGAAAAACTGCAACTGTTTGTAATCGAACAGCAACTTGCCCCCAAAGTCCTTTATTCCCAATGAAGCGGGCGACTTGCCCTTCAAAATGCTTGCAGCCTGCCGACCGACAGCAAAGGCATCCTCTCCGGGAACGGCATCATACACGCACAGAACACCGTTCGTCATAGCCAGGTTCTGGCTGGTAAACACGGGGGCCTTCAACTTCAAGGAAAGAAAGGGAATCCATTTGGGAGCAATGACGATATGCCTATAGGCATTGTAATCATAGCAAATGGAAGTGATGATAGAGTTCAAGGACTTGGCCTGCACGTTCAGCACTTTCAACTCATGCTCCGGATAGTTGCTCTTTATGCGTTCCCAGGATTCCTCCACAGCCTTGACCCCTTTAAGGCTCAGGAAACTGCTGTCGGACAGACAAACCAACTCCCTGCGGGAAGGGAACATGCGGACAGCCGCATCCAGCAAGACATCGAAATCCGTTTTCGAAACATAGCCGGAGACGTTGGGCATTCTTTCAAAGACCCTCTCATCCGGGTATTTGATGCCCGAAACCACCACCGGTATCTGATAAGGCAGGGAATCACCGCAATGGGTCAATGTGAAGAAAGCCTCATCACTGGAGGTCACAATCAAGTCCGTTTTCCGTTGCCTGGCACGCTCGCAGATGCGGCGCATGATGAAGCATTCGGAAGCGAAGGGCCAATAATCGGCATTCAGATATTCGACAATGATATTGGCTTTGACTCCACCCTTTTCCAGTCCGTTCTCCAGATTTTCTGTCAGAAGGCTGTGCCAAGGAGTATTTTTTGTATAGGACTGTATGAAAAGTACATTGTACGTACGTTCCGTAGCCGAAAGTGTTCCCGACATCAACCACAACAAGCCTGCAA
>PPYF01114584.1_pt1 | contig 16226 bp, 16 predicted proteins | sample 1559871 | NCBI WGS metagenome assembly PPYF01 (sample SAMN08240021, study PRJNA423297) | Human gut metagenome, whole genome shotgun sequencing project.
ACAGCTTCGGCGGCGGACTGATCTACGCTTGCTTAAGCGACATGGATGCTCAGAGCATCATCGAGTTCGCAGTAGCTGCATCCTGCTTAAAGCACTCCATCGAAGGCGACATGAACATGGTTTCCGTAGACGAAGTTAAGAAATTAGCTGGCGGCGACGGATCCGGACGTGTACAGAGATAATCAAAATCTTTGATCCTGCATCACCTGTATATCGGGTGATGCGATCATGAAATAGTTGCCCAATTTGCCAATAAGGGCAAGTTTATTCCTCAATATATACCATAAAAATAAGGACCTCAGCGGCTGCCAATCGCTGAGGTCCTTGTTTTTTATCTGTTATGAAATTTCCTGACCGTTTCTGGTGCACCGCAGAGCCGCCATGGCCGGATAAGTCCTCTTTAGGTTACTGAATTTCTCTCACCAGGCAATACTGCTTCAGTCCCATGCCTTTCTCCACGATCCCGAACACCTTAAATCCGAAATGCGCGTAGAACGCTACATTCTTCTCATTGTGCGTCTCCAACGAGATCATCATCCGGTGCTCTCCGGCATACCGGATCGCATCATCCATCAGTTTTTCCGCAACCCCGTGATGCTGTACACTCGGACTCACCGCAAGGTAGATGATATGTAAGCGGTTTTCCTGGTGAAGCTGGGCCGTCCAATGGGAGTTTAAGTAGTCGCGGCCCTTGATAAAGTTCCAGAGCGTCTTTAAGCTCTTGTCCTCCTTGATCAGATACTCATCTGTCTTTAAGGACGCCCACGCTTCTGTAAGGTAAAAGCGGACCGGATCATATTCCTCCGCCTCATCGGAGACGACCAGGAGTCCGTTTAACTCCGGGCTGTCCGCAAAAATTTCACATGTCTCATAAAACTCGTTCAGATCACACTCAAAAAGTTCCGGCATCAGCCGCTTTCTCGTCTCGGCATCCGGGATCAGAGTCTCATAAAGCGGGTCTCTGGCAAAACATTCTACCAGCATTTTCTGGAGCCGGGGCAGATCTTCTCTCTGTACCCGGTACAATATCTGGCTATCCATAACTAAAAATCCAACACCTCTTTCGCTTTTTTTAACCCGTCCGTCAGGTTATCCACGGCCTGGGTCATATATCTTATGTCATCGTCAAAGCAGGCAAGCTGCTCTTCCTCCATTTTTTTCAGTGCATAAAGCTCTTCCGACACGTCATGTCCGCCCTCGGCGATCTTCTTTTTGAGGCTCTTGACCTCCTTCGAGAAATCCACATGATGGACGATCCGTCCGGCTCCCCACTGCAGCCGGTCTTTTCCCTGGTTCAGGACATATTCCGTAAAATAGTGATATACTTCATCGTCAAACTGGAACGCATACTGATTGTTGTCCACCAGGTACAAGGCGTCAAGAGCCCCTCTGACGTCCTTATTTTCCAGACTGCGCACTGCATCGCCGATATGGCGCAGATTGCTCTGGGCGGCCTCGTGGGGGAACAGGACCTCATCGTGCCAGTTGAGACGGACAAAATAGTCCTGGCATTTGCGGAACAAATACAGGAGCTGCCTCTGAAGCGCAGCATATTTGTTCCGCAAATTGCATTCATCGTCCCGGGAGATCTCATTAATCTCTTTCACTCTTTTATATACCGCATCCGCGATCTTCTTCGCCTCTGCCGTCCGCTCCAGCAGGATCCTGATGCCCTTTTCATCTTCCCGGCCAGTAACCGGTCTGACGCTCTCCTGGAGCGCCTGAAGCGTCCGTCCGACATTCACCGGAGCTACTTTTACCCGGTCAAACGCCATGACGAGAAGTCCGTAGAGCTCATGGTGAAACTGAAATACATCCGCATTATAATACTCGTCATTATCAAACTGGGAGTGGTAATGTGTCTCCATGAACTCCGCACTGCTGAATTCATTCACCATCGACGGGATTCCTGAGATCGCGATGGAAAAATCATCCGACCAGGTCTCGATCGGGCACTGGACGCCGAGACCTTCCGGGTAGACCTTTTTTGCGTCCACCGGAAACGCTTTTACAAATTCCTTCAGAAAATCCTCATATTCATAGGTAGACCGGATCGCATCCCACGGATTATGCGCATAGGCCGGAAGCTCGAAATTCAGGTCCGCGATCACCTTTCCCTGCCATTCCGGCCGGATCTTAAAGACCTGCTGCCATGCCCCCGTCGACCAGTCGTACTTGGAGTTTTCAATTCCCCACTCTTCCGCCGCCATACAGCAGAATACAATGGTCTTTTCCGGCTGATAACCGATCTCCAACAACGTCCTTGCGATCCCGAACATCAGCGCGATCGCACAGTTGTCATCCTGGAATCCGTCAAAATAGGAATCATAGTGACCGCTGAGCAGGATCATATCGTCCGACTTTCCCGGGATCGTTCCCCATACATTGTAGGCAGGCATATCTTCCTTCACGACAGACTTTGCATCAAACTGCACTGCAATCCGCGGAGTCTCTTTTAACGCAGTCTTCAGGATCTCCGCATCTTTCTTTGACATGGAAAATGCCGGGGCATCCTTTGGGCCCGCGATATCCTGGGCATTGAGCGCCTCGCTGTCGATCTCCGCATAACCGTTATCCTGAACTGCGATCACCGCCGCTGCACCCTTTAAATGAGCCTGATAGACCGGATAGTTGATCCACCACTCATCTCTCTGGTTGATGTCCACCATCACAAGACATCCCGTCACATCCACGCCGTCGTAGTCCGCTTCCTTTCCACGGCCTGCGTAGACCAGTGGATATTCCTTCCATCCATCCGTCACAAACTCCGTCTGATAGGCACCGAGCTGGAATTCATGTTCCTTTCCATCCCGGTCCGCAAAACGCAGGACTGCCTTCTCGAACTCCCAGGAATCCAGGCAGAGTTCATCTTTATGGATATCTGAAAGCCCGATCCGCTCCATTTCCTCTTTCAGAAATTCCCCGGTATCAAATTCCGCTTTCGATCCCGCTGTACGGTAACCGAGGACCGGATTACTCTTAAACTCCTCCATCTTTTTCGCCAGATGGTAGGAATAACCGATATCCACCGCTTTTAAATATGCTTCTTCGATCTTCCTTCTGTCGCTCTCCACAGCTGTCATCCTCCTCATCCCGCGCAATCACAAACTCCGCCGCATCCTGCGCACTATTCCCAGTGACGCGAACACGCCGGAGTCTGATCCCGTAACAGAACCGTTACTTTTATTTAGTTTTCAGTCTTGTTCTCAGCTTCGGCTTCTTCCTGTGCTCCGGCTCTCTCGCTGTCCGCCTTCACTTCCACCTGAGTTGCCTGGACCTCTTCCGGTGTGCCTGCCTGTGCAGCCGCTTCCGGATTCGGCACGGTACGCTTTGTGATCGGCATCTGAAGGTTTACGCCGAACGGGTTTACAACAACGCCCTTTGCCTCTTTTACGAGGATGCTCGGGATCTTGTTCGCTGTAACCGCGATCGCCTTAAACTGGTTTTTCGCATTGAATTTGCCGAACTCGATGATATCTGTAAAGATCGGCTGGTACGCATCGCCGTTTTTCTGTTTTAATAACGGAACGCCGCTGCCTTCCTGGAATGCGGTAATGTAGGTTCCCTTGGTGAAGTCCGCAAGGATCTCCTCCTGCATTTCCTTTAATTCTTCCGGCATTGTCTCAAATTTCTGTCTGCGGAGCTCCTGCATGAAGTACAGGGCTGTCAGATGAAGGCTCGGATTCTCGATCCATGTCTTCTTCTCGTCTTCCGGAGCATCCGGCTTGTTCTGGCCAGGACGGCTTACGAGTTCCGGAAGCTGGATCCGGCATTCGCTATCCATGTACTGGTCCACCATCAGGCAGTTCACGCCCATCGTGTAAAGGTTTCCGTAGAAGTGGAGCATCTGGTTCGCATCCACTTTTGCGATCTGTACCGGGATCTTTTCTTCAACCAGGCGCTTACCTTCGCGCTTAACATCTTCCTCCATGAAGTAGATCAGGACTTCATCATCAAATGTCTCCTTGTCGCATACCACATACGGCATTCTTGTGCACAGAGACATGATCACATAGATCTCCTTCGCGTTTCTTAACTGATTTAAAACCTGCTGTTTATCCATTTTTGTTTTCCCTTCCGGTATTTTCATTCCTGCTGTTTATCCCAACAGTTTTCTATTATTTTTTCGAATTCCAGATGCGCAGGATCCGCTTTCTCAGTTCAAACCCCACTCACTCTCTCATACTCTGCAAATTTCCCTAGTTACAGCAGATGATCGGAATTCCCTTATACGCATTCTCATAGACCTGCGCTGCTACTTTCGGCGGCAGATTGATGCAGCCATGAGAACCATTTGTCTGGTAGATCGTACCGCCGAACTTGCTTCTCCAGTTCGCATCATGAAGTCCGATCCCGCCGTTGAACGGCATCCAGTATTTTACAGGAGTCGCGTAATCTTCTCCCTTTAATACGCGGTCTGTCTGCTTATAATACAGCTCAAACAGTCCCGGAGGCGTCGTATAATTCTTTGACACGTTTCCGGATACGAACGGGCTGTCGATGATCACTTTTCCGTCCTTATAGAAATAGAGATGCTGGGTCGCAAGATCCACCTCGATATAGGTCTGTCCGAAGTCATATCCGTCGTGGGTCGCACCGCGGCTCTCGTAGATCGGTTCCCGCTCAGTCGTCTGGCATGCTTTCACAGCCGCTACCAGCGCATCCGTCTCTGCAGCCTGATTGATCTTCCAGCCGTATTTTCCATATACGACAACGTCGCGGCCGGATGTCGTCTTATATTTGTGGTTTCCGTAAGTGTCATACTTGTCCGCTAACGATTTCACATATGCAGCGGCTTTCTCACGGTCCACCTGAATTTCATTTCCATTTGTCCCGGTCACCCATTTTGCCAGCTCCATACCATCCAGAGTCTCTTTCTTTGAACCGAAATCATAAGTGATCTTGATGTCCTTATACGCATTTAAGGTCGCACAGAGCTGTACCAGAGCTGCGTCATCTGACTTCACCGTGACTTTTTTGTAGCAGTCATGATCTGTCAGTTTGATCTGCTTTTTCTGGTTTAAAAGCGCATCCTTGACAGCTGCTTTCAGCTTGTCCATATCAAGCTCATTTCCCTGAACTTCCGGAACGATCGTAAACGGTTTTCCTTCCTCATAAGCAGAGATATACGCATTCGAGGTCGGTATTGCCGCCGTTACACAGTGCAGATTCGCAAGCGCTGCAGCAAGCTTCTCATCGTCGACCGTCGCCTTCACAGTCACGGTATAACTCTGGTCAGAGCCCGGTCCTGTCTTTCTTCCTGCGTCATTCTGCTCCTTTAAAATATCATCAACGCTGCCGGTGACATCCAGATGATATCCAACATCTGTTCCCTTTAAGGTCTCCAGATTTCCGTCCGCGTCCTGTATTTTAATCTCGTAATGCTCGTTGAAGTAGCCTTCAAGATAGCCTTTCGCCTGTGTCGCTGTCTGCTTTGACACATCTACCGCATTGATCGTTGTGCCGCGCACAAACTTGGCCATGTCCGTATCAACAACAGCCGCCATTGCAGGAAACGCTGTTCCCACCGCCAGCATGCCGATCACAGCGCCGATCGGAAGAAGCATTCTTAATTTTTTCATGTTTCTGTCCTGCCTTTATTATTTTTACAATTGGGCTTATGCATCTTTTCGGATAAAAGCGCTTATGCAAGCAAGCTTGCTTGAGCATCCTGCAACGGGGCGGATTGCTCTCTTCTTGAATGCCTGCGGCCTTCAAGAAGCTCCGGGCGTCGCCCTTATGCAGCTTTTCACCCAGAATTGCTTATGCAAGCAAGCTTGCAACACAATTCCGGGTAAAAATCTGCGCAATCCCAACTGTTACCATCTATTGTAGCTAACCAATAAGAGGGTGTCAAGGTGATTATTTCTTGCTTTTTCCTTGCTTTTCTACGGCAAAAGTGCGGCTCTAAAGTTCATTCCGTATTGCAGAACAAATCCCTGGATTTCCTGTTCCGCAAAAACGAAACGCAGGTCCGTCCATATAGGACAAACCTGCGCTGTTTCGATCAGAATATAACAATTCCGTACCTTTTTCTGACATTCTTATGTAACTGCGAGAGTACTGAACAGTTACGATCTTATTTCTCGATGATACTTTCCACTACATCCGTTCCTGCGCAGAGAAGTGCCAGGAGCAGTGTCTGCTGGCAGCCCTTATAAGCTCCCTCGACTTTAAACTGCTCAGACAGCATATGCGCATGGATATCGTAATCTGCGCCCATTCCGAGGCAGACGGCCGGAAGTCCTGCTTCCAGTGCACGGTTGCAGTTTGTAGAACCGCCGTTTCCGAGCTTCGGCTCCGCACATCCAAGGTACTCTGCTGCCGCCATCGCGCCCTCTACGATCGGTGCATGCGGATCCTGGTGGCCGGCATTGACATCACAGATATGTTTTACGTCATATGTGATGGTGTCCATACCCCAGCGCTCGGTCTCCTCTTTGCATGCCTCATCGATTGCATCAAAGATCTTCTTGCGAAGTTTCTCGAGTTCTTCCTGGGAGTTGGAGCGGAAGTTGAAGCGGATCTGTGCGACCGGAACGATCGCATGGACAGCCTCAAAGCTGCCTGCCTGCATCGTTGTAACCGCAAACGTGGTCATCGGCTCCTTCGGAACCTGGATCTCAGCGATCTTTGCGATCGCGCGTCCTGCCGCATGGATCGGGTTCGCAACCTTTGCAAAAGCTCCGCATGCATGTCCGCCGACGCCATGGAAATTGATCTCATATGTCTGGATTCCGGTTGCCTCGTAGGTGATCTCCTCAAATCCCGGTCCGTCAACGGAGATGCTGGCATCCAGCTCCGGATGATGGTTTACATAATATTGCATTCCCTTTAAAGCGCCGGTTCCTTCCTCCTGGACAGTTCCGACGAACTGGATATCTCCCTTTGTCTGGATTCCGGCTGCGTTCAGCGCACGGATTGTTGAGAGGACCGTCGCACATCCTCTTGTGTCATCCACGATGCCCGGGCACTTGATAAAACCGTCTTCACGGACGATCTCAAGCTTCGTGTCAAGCGGGAATACCGTATCCATGTGGCCTTCCACAAGGACTGTCTTTCCGCCGCCGGTACCTTTCCGGATACCAACGCAGTTGCCGTACTCGTCGATATGGCAGTCGGTGAGTCCTTCTTCCTTAAACATCTCAAGAAGTCTCGCAGCTTTCTTCTGCTCATGGTTTGTCGGAGCCGGGATCAGTGTCAGCTCGATCTGTTTGTCGATCACGGTATCCTGGTCCTCTTCCATGAACTGTAACGCTTTCTGGACCTTTGCATCCTTTGTCAGGGTGTCAAATTTCTTCTGAACCTTTTCGGAAACTTTGTATTCCATATCTGTGTTCCTCCATTTTTTGAATGTCCTGCCGTGTGCACACACGGGCAGTCGTTCTATGCTGTCTGCCAGTGTACCACAAAAAGCTCCTCCTGCGTATTTTTTATACGTACAAAAGTTTTCTTCACGCGCACACGCAGGTGAACAGGCAGATCTGTCACTTTTCACCCTGACAGACCTGTTTTCCTTCGTATTCTTATTCTAATGCCATTCTGCAATTCTGCGAATCCCGGACATCAGAACTACAGGCGAACCACCATCTCATCGATCGGCATTCTATCTGCGTGAAGTCTTGACGGATGTGCCGTCTCCGCCGGATAACCGAGCGGGAGCATCGCTGTCGCAACGAGTCCCTTCATCTCCGAGAATGTCTCATGAAGCTTTTCCTGGCTGAACATGCCGACATAGCAGGTTCCAAGACCGAGATCCGCAGCCTGCAGCATCATCTGGGTCGCTGCGATCGTTGCGTCGATCTCGCCATGATTCTTCATATCGCCCTCACGGTTCCATGCCTTCGCCGGATCATAAGCGACAACCAGGATCACCGGCGGGTGGAACTTGCACGCGGTGCACTCTTCCGCTTTTTCCAGTGCCTCTTTGCTCTGCATCACGAGAATTCGCTGCGGCTGAAGGTTATGAGCCGTCGGTGCATTGTGGCCTGCCTCCAGAACCTTCTCCAGCTTTTCTGCTTCGACCGGACGGTCGCTGAACTTTCTAAGCGAATATCTCTCTGCACATAATTTTTCGAAATCCATTGTTCTCCTCCTGTCAGTTTCTGAACATCTATTTTCCTACTATCTTTGTGCCATTCATTATATCTCATCATTCCCGTTTTGTGAACCCTGAAATGTTCTCTGGATGTTTTTACTATTCCTGTCTTTTTAACAGTCTCCGATACGTCACATCCATCCCGATCGCCCCGAGCGGCGCCGTGATCAGGATCGCGAGAACCGCCACTGAGAGAACAATCTGTCCGCAGGAAAGCCCCATCGCCATCGGAACAGAACCGATCGCCGCCTGGACTGTTGCCTTCGGCAGATACGCGATCACGGTAAACAGGCGCTCTTTCTTGTTCAGCGCGGTTCCCGCCATGCACACGCAGACTCCGGCTGCCCGGAAAATAAGTGCAAGCAGGATCATCACCACAGCCGCGCCTCCTGCAGTCGCCGTATACCGGATATCCACTGCAGCGCCGACCATCACAAACAGGACTACCTCCGCTGCGATCCAGAGTTTTCCAAACTTCTCTGAGAGTCTTCCGGAAACTGATTTCGGACATTTCATTTTGAGGACGCATGCCATGCTGACAACCGCAAGAAGTCCGGAGACGGAGGCATACGGTTTTGCCCATGTTTCCACCGCCATCAGGAGAAACGAAAGCCCGAGGACCACAATGACTTTCATGCTGTTTCTCACATAATGTTCCTTCGCATAAGCAGTCTCAAAGAAAAGGCTGAGAAGATACCCGACAGCAGCGCCCAGCAGGATTCCGAGCACAATGGACACCGGAATATTCAAAAACTGCGTAAAATCTGCCGTTCCTCCCTGTGCCATGCCGGCAAATGTGGAAAACAGGACGATCACGAAGATATCGTCGCACGATGCCCCGGCCAGGATCATCTGCGGGATACTCTTTTCCGTTCCATATCTATTTTCCATCAGCTGTACCATCCGCGGCACAACGACCGCCGGGGAAACAGCCGCGAGGACCGCACCCATGACAGCAGACTCAATTCTCGTTATCCCCAGGATCATCGGAGCGCAGAGAAGATATCCACAGGTTTCAAAACTCGCCGGTACAAAAGCCATCATGACGGCCGGACGCCCGACTTTCTTCAGATCCGCAAGGTTCAGGGAAAGTCCCGCCTTTAACAGGATGATGATCAGCGCGATCTGGCGAAGTTCCGAGGAGATCGATAAGATCTTATCATCGAGAAGTCCCAGGACATGCGGTCCCAGGATGATGCCGGTAAACAGCATTCCGATAATGCGCGGCAGGTGAAGATATCCGCAGATCGCCGCCGCGGAAAGTCCCACCAGAAAGATCAGTGCAAGTGATGTCAACATAATTTTTCTCCTTTTTTCTGCAAAAACGTGCCTTCCACAATTCTGCTTTTATTTGGGAAACTGTTACTCAAAATTCCATTTTTAAGGTTCCTATTCCATACGAAACGATTGCTACCAATTTTATTAATGAGAAAATATTTTCCCGAAAAAATGTGCCTTTTTGCGCGGCAGGAAGTTCCATCGGAATTTCCTGCTGCACAAAAAAAGAGCTGACTCTCCTGTGACTTAAGCCCCGCAGCACACGCTAAAAAGCGCCGTCCCGGACAGCCCGTCATCACAGAAGTCATCAGCTCATCATAAGCGGTTCTGGTTTCCCATGGGAGAACTTCATTCCCGTCGAAGATTATACAATACCTATCTCCGGTTGTAAATCATATTTTTCAGTTTTTCCTATAACTGGGTTTTCCCGATGTTTCACATTCCAGATCGCAAATCCTACAGGATCTCCCCATATCTTCCGAGGAAACTCTTCATTCTCTCATTATCAGAGGAGAATACCTTCTCCGGCGTTCCTTCTTCCACGATCACGCCGCCTTCCATGAAGATCACGCGGTGGGAGATATCTCTCGCAAACGCCATCTCGTGGGTGACGATCACCATGGCGATATTTAAATCTGCCAGGGAACGGATCACCTTCAGCACCTCCGCCGTCAGCTCCGGATCGAGCGCAGAGGTCGGCTCATCGAAGAACAGGATCTTCGGGTTCAGCGCCAGGGCTCTTGCGATCGCCACACGCTGACACTGTCCGCCGGACAGCTGGCACGGATAATAATCTTCTTTGTCCGACAGCCCCATCTTCTTTAAAAGCTCTCTCGCTTCCTTATATACAGTCTCCTTATCGCGCTTCTGAACATGGATCGGTGCGTCCGTGATGTTCTTTAAGACCGAATAATGCGGGAACAGGTTAAAGTTCTGGAATACGAGGCCATACTGGCTCCGGATCTCCTTCATTTCCTTTTTGTCCGCATAAACGACACGTCCGTCCTTGTCTGTCCATGCAGCCTTTTTCCCAAGATAGACGATCTCGCCGCCATCCATTTTTTCTAACATCGTCGCACAGCGAAGCAGCGTTGATTTTCCGGATCCGGATGGTCCGATGATGGATACGATCTCGCCCTCACCGATGCTGATGGAGATATCTTTCAGCACGGATAAATTTTCAAATGATTTTTCCACATGATTTAATTCTAACAGATTCATGATCCGAACACCTCCATCCTACCGGTAATAATCCAGTTTCTTCTCGATCCACTCCATAACGACCGCCACGATCAGGTTGAACACATAATAGAAGATTCCGGCTGCCACAAACGGGATCATGTTTGTCTGGGAAGCCGCCAGCGCCTTCGCGATCGAGAACATCTCGGCAACGCTCAGCGTGAACGCCAGAGAAGTATCCTTCACAAGTGTGATAACCTCATTCGTGATCGACGGCAGGATCCGCTTGATGACCTGCGGCAGAATGATCTTGAAAAATGTCTGTGCTTTATTGTAGCCCAGGATCTGTGCTGCCTCATACTGTCCCACCGGCATGGACTGGATGCCGCTGCGGTAGATTTCCGCAAAATACGCGGCGTAGTTGATCACAAAGCCGATGAATGTCGCTGTCAGACGATAGCTGCTCCCGACTTTGATATGGAACAGATAGTATGGTCCGAAATAAACGACCATCAGCTGCAGCATTAACGGAGTTCCACGCATGATCGAGATATAAAATTTTACGATCATGCTGATCACGCGGTTTTTCGACATGCGCCCGAACGCTACAACAAGTCCGAGCGGCAGGGAGAACAGCAGCGTGATCACAAAGATCTGCGTACTGATCAGCATACCGCTTCCGAGCTGAGCGATCATCTGCCCGATTGTCATTTTACCCATACGATCTTACCTGCTTTCCTTCATGGTTTCACGGTCCATATCATCTGACCGTGCTTTTGTAAAGTTTCTTTTTAAACAAGACAAATTACGGGAACTGTCAACCGGTTCCCGTAATCTGAGTCCTGCATTCATTTTATATGATATTGACATATGTGTCAAATATCATTTATTTATGCGAACAACGAGCCAAAGTCCGCGCTTACGCGGGACCTTGGCGACTGTCGCGATAACAAGGGGAAACTCGCAAAGCGTGTTTTTACTTGTTTCCGATCGTTGTAACGTCCTCACCGAACCACTCATCAGAGATCTTTGCAAGTGTTCCGTCTGCTGCCATCTCCTCTAAAGTTGCCTGAACCTTGTCTCTTAACTCTGTGTTGCCTTTCTTGAAGCCAACACCGTACTCTTCCTCGGAAAGGAAATCGTCAAGGATCTTGAAATCTGCGTTTCTCTGTTTGATCTGATATCCTGCAACGATAACGTCCATCGCTACGGCATCAACAGCGCCCTGTTCCAGATCCATGAACGCTGTGTTGTAATCAGCCGTTGTTAAAAGCTGTCCGAAGGTGTTTGTGAGGTCCGGATTTTCCTTTAATGCTGCCTCAGCGGAAGAATCTGCCTGTACCTCCACATTCTTTCCGGCGAGATCAGCCTGGCTCTTGATATCAGAATCGTTTGCTACAATGAATACCTGCTTGTTTGCCATATACGGCTCAGTCCATGTGTAATCATCCTCACGGCCTGTGATCGTAAATCCGTTCCAGATGCAGTCGATATTTCCGGACTCAAGCTCCATATCCTTGGAGTCCCAGGCGATCGGCTGTGCCTTGTACTCTAAGCCAAGACGTTTTGCAACTTCCTTTGCAAGGTCAAGGTCGAATCCTGTGTACTCTCCATCATCACCAACGAATCCCATCGGCGGGAAATCCTGGTCGAAACCAACGATCAGTGTGCCGCCTGCTGTCTTTGTCTCCTCTGCTGCGGATGTATCTGCTGCGGTTGTATCAGCTGCGGTTGTCTCCTCTTTGGACTCAGCAGATGTCTCTGCTGCGGTTGTCTCTGTCTTTGCTCCTCCGCATGCTGCGAGAGAAAGTACCATTGCGGATGCCATAACTGCGCTTAATAATCTTTTCTTCATAATAATTGTCCTCCTCATATCTGCCTGCCCTTGATCAGGCGGTTTCCGTTGACTTTTTTCCTATCCTAAAACCGAATGTCGCGTTTTTGTATTCGATTTTGTTTCTCTGTTTTCATCGTGTTATCATGTTACCATACTAAAGTGTTTTTGTAAAGCTCTTTTTAATGAATTTTTTCAGGGAATGCGGTATACTGTTACAGTACGGGCATTCTTTGTCCACACGTGCAGCCGCTTTTGCCGTCATTTCGCGTTCGAGTCCAGGCGGATCAGCAGCTGCAGACGATTTCTTACTGATTCGAAACTCATTTCAGAAGACATGCAGTCCATTCTGCACCTTTGGCAGACAGTTCGGTATCTGTCCGGGCATCTGTGCAGTCTTCTATTGGCAGTTCGTAACTGCTCAGTACCCTCACAGTTACGAGCAAAAATCCATTTCAAATCGGCTTCGCCGATGGGATTTTTGCCTTCAAGCCTGTGTTTTATTACGGTCAGCGCAGCAAGTGCCCAGACCTACTGAACAGTTACGACAGTTCTTTGTTCACAACAGGAATGGAGGTTTTCTCTTATGTGTACAGCAGCAACTTACAAAACAAAAGGATTTTACTTCGGACGAACCTTAGACTATGAATTTTCCTATGGAGAAGAGATCACGATCACCCCGCGCAATTACCCGATCCCGTTCCGCCATATGGGCACGCACGACTCCCACTATGCGATCATCGGCATGGCACATATCGCCGGGGATTATCCGTTATATTACGATGCCATGAACGAAAAAGGGCTCGGCATGGCCGGACTCAACTTTGTCGGCAATGCGGCATATGCGGATATGAAAGACGGGGTTGAAAATGTCGCCCAGTTCGAATTTATTCCGTGGATCTTAAGCCAGTGCGCGACCGTCAGCGAGGCGAAAGAAAAACTCGCCGTTATAAACCTTGTCGGGACCCCGTTTAATCCCCAGCTGCCGGCGGCCAGCCTTCACTGGATCATCGCAGACAAAGACGAGGCGATCGTTGTCGAGTCCATGAAAGACGGACTCCATGTTCATGACGATCCGGTCGGAGTTCTGACAAACAATCCGCCGTTTGATATGCAGATGTTCCATTTAAATAATTACCTCAGTCTCTCCCCGCGCCAGCCGGAGAACCACTTCGCGCCGGATGCACCGCTTTCCACCTACAGCCGCGGCATGGGCGCTCTCGGACTCCCGGGCGATCTCTCCTCCCAGTCCCGCTTTGCGCGTGTGACGTTTACCCGTGCACACTCTATCTCCGGTGACAGCGAGGAAGAAAGCGTCAGCCAGTTTTTCCACATTTTAGGGTCTGTGGACCAGCAGCGCGGATGCTGTGAGGTCGCGGAAGGAAAGTATGAGATCACGATCTACACCTCCTGCTGCAGCGCGGAGACCGGAACCTATTACTATACAACTTATGAAAATCATCAGATCACGGCGGTGGATATGAACAAGGAAAATCTTGATTCCGGGAAGCTGATCCGCTACCCGATCATTTTAAAGGGCGAAATTCGAAGACAGAATTAGAGCTCTCAGCTCTCAGCTCTCAGCTCTCAGCTCTCAGCTCTCAGCTCTCAGCTCTCAGCTCTCAGCGTGATTTTAGGCGGCCATTGCCAAAATATCAATGCAACAGCATCTGACTGAAGCATTTTTACAAAATCATCAACTACAAGCCACGATCATCCAGCGCTGCTATGTTAGGCTCCGCAAAATTACCGACTTTAGCTTAAAACAATCCATTTTCAGGAGGAATCTTCCATGAATTCTTATGCACTGATCGACCTGCACTGTGACACTCTCACAGACTGCATCTACAAGAACTCCGACCCGGACACTCTGGATGACCCGGGTCGCGTTCTTTCTTTATCCGCGATCCCGGCCGATGTCCACTGGGCACAGTTCTACGCGGTATTCATTCCTGACGAATACCGCGGGCAGGCCGCGATCGATTACTATGAGACGAACCGGGATAACTTCAACCGGCAGATGAAGAAATTCTGTGACCGCGTCGCTCCCTGCCGCACCGCTTCCGATATGAAGGCTGCGTGGAATTCCGGCAAAACCGCAGCATTTTTGACCATCGAAAACGGCTCCGCACTTGCCGGTGACATCACCCGCGTAAAAAAGCTTGCGGATGATGGCGTCCGCTGCATGACGCTCACCTGGAACGGCGAAAACGAACTCGGTTCCGGTCATACGACTGCACACGGCATGACAGATTTTGGCAGACAGGCTGTCCATGAGATGGAAGACTGCGGAATTCTCGTCGATGTCTCCCACTTAAATGATGCCGGATATGCCGATCTCTTTGAGACCGCCCGCCGTCCGTTCGTCGCGACCCACTCCAACGCCAGAGCTGTCTGCTCGCACAAGAGAAATCTCACGGACGACATGATCCGCGAAATGGTCCGCCGCGGCTGCCTGATCGGTCTCAATTACTGTAAAAGCTTCATCACCGACGGCGGCACTGGCGATTCCCCGGAGGACCTCTATCGCCACATCGAGCACTTTTTCAATCTCGGTGCATACAAAAATCTCGCCCTCGGCTCCGATTTCGACGGTGCGACTCTCCCTACATACCTGAACAGTCCTGAAAAAGCAGCTGCGCTGTATGAATATTTCCTTGATCGGGGAATGTCGAAAGAACTGGCTGAGGGTATTATGTTCCGGAACGCGGAGGAATTTTTCGAGAAGAATCTGTAAAATATGCAAGGCCGAAATGCAGGAGTCTCCTGTATTTCCACTTTACATACAATAGACTGAAAAGAAAGGAGAGCTTTTTATGCCAAACCATGTCGCCCTTCCACCCATCAGCGAAATTTTAATCGAAGAGTTTATGAAACCCTACGGCATTTCCGCCTACCGCCTCGCGCAGGATATCCATGTCCCTGTCTCCAGGATCCAGGACATTCTGCATGACCGCCGTAAGATCACCGCAGATACTTCTCTCCGCCTCGCCAAGTATTTCGGTGTGTCTGACAAATATTTTCTGGATATCCAGACCGATATCGATATCAGAAATCTCAAACTGTCTGAACAGGAAGAACTCGATTCCATTCCCGTCTGCCCGACGATGGTCTGATTTCCAAAACGTTGTTACTCCGGTTTTCAGATTAGCCCGTATATAAAAAAGGGACAGTCCAAAGAGTATACTGTGCTTCATGCGTCAGGTTGTAAAATCTGACTTCTAAGGCAATATCCTCTTCAGGCTGTCCCCTTTTCGTTTCTTCTTAATTATCTCACATAATGGATCCTGCTCTGATCAAACCGATCCTGCTGGGTGCGTTCCTCAGCCGGATAGCCCATTGCGAAGATTCCGAATGCGCGCTGTCCTTCCGGGATCCCGACAATCTCTTCGACCTCTTTCATGCGGTCCTCACGCGGTGCAACACCGAGCCATACGCCGCCGAGTCCGATCTCATCAGCTGCAAGCCACAGGTTCTCCATCGCGATGCTCATGTCGATGTGTGCAAACTCCGGCAATTCGCAGTCCTCGCGATATGCACTCACGATCGCAGCCGGTGCGTTTCCTGCCGGACCCGAGAACGGGCTGGACTCTCCAAGCTTCTTTAATACCTCACGGTTCTGGATCACATAGAACTCCCACGGCTGCTGGTTCTTTGCCGACGGGGCTGCCATCGCCGCTTCCAGGATATATCCGATATCCTCACTGGAAACTGCTTCGTCTTTGAATTTTCGAATACTTACACGGTGAAATAAATCTGCCATCTTAAGACCTCATTCCTTTCCTGTTATATCATCGGCATGATTCGCTGCCATGACAGTATCATTCAGACTTTGGG
>PPYF01221915.1_pt1 | contig 16226 bp, 16 predicted proteins | sample 1559871 | NCBI WGS metagenome assembly PPYF01 (sample SAMN08240021, study PRJNA423297) | Human gut metagenome, whole genome shotgun sequencing project.
AAAGTTATTGATGCAAAATGGATGGATCATATTGACGATATGGATCAGCTCCGTCAGGGAATCGGTCTTCAGGCTTACGGTAACCGTGACCCGAAGATTGAGTATAAGATGCTTGGATATGATATGTTCGGCGAGATGACTCAGGCAATTACAGAGACAACAGTCAGAACTCTGATGCATGTAAGAATCGAGCAGAAAGCTGAGCGCGAGCAGGTCGCAAAAGTAACTGGAACCAATAAAGATGACACAGCTCTTCGTGAGCCGAAGAAGCGGGAAAACAAGAAGGTCTATCCAAATGACCCTTGCCCATGTGGAAGTGGTAAGAAGTACAAACAGTGCTGTGGAAGAAATAAATAACAGACAAATCTAAAAAGGGATGAATCTCCCGTTGCGAAAAGTGACGGGAGAGATGTCGTTATGCAGTAAGTTAAAAATATAAAAAAGAAAGAGGTGAGGCAGTGTGATTGAATTAGAACAGTATAAGGGAATTATGAACTCCTATGAAGAACCTCTTGCCGAAATGAGGGATTCACTTTGACATTTCCGGCAAAGAGAACAGGGTTGAGGAACTGGAACGTAAGATAGAAGAACCGGGATTCTGGGATGCGCCGGAAGAATCACAAAAAATCATGAAAGAATTAAAAGATCTTCAGGAACATTTGAAAGTGATCCATGCATTATATTCGGAGTATGATGATATCTGTACACTGATTGAGATGGTTGATGAAGAGGAAGACCGCTCGATGGTGAAGGAAATTGAAAAGGATATTGCTCATTTTGAGGAAGATTTTGAAAAACTCAGAATTGAGACATTGTTATCTGGAGAATATGATTCCTGCAATGCGATTATGACATTACATGCCGGAACAGGCGGAACGGAGGCATGTGACTGGGTGAACATGCTGTACCGTATGTATACCAGGTGGTTTCAGACAAAAGGATTTTCGGTTCAGGTACTGGACTATCTGGATGGAGATATTACCGGAATAAAAAATATTACATTTGAAGTAGTTGGAGACAATGCCTATGGCTATCTGAAATCAGAAAAAGGTGTACATCGGCTTGTGAGAATTTCGCCATTTAATTCAGCGGGAAAGAGACAGACTTCTTTTGCTTCTTGCGATGTGGTGCCGGATATTGAAGAAGACATTGATATTGATATTTTAGAGGATGATCTGAAAATTGATACCTATCGTGCAAGCGGGGCTGGCGGACAACATGTCAATAAGACATCTTCTGCAATCCGAATCACGCATTTGCCGACAGGAATTGTAGTTCAATGCCAGAATGAAAGATCACAGCATCATAATAAAGAAAAAGCTATGCAGATGTTGAAGGCAAAATTAAAGCTGCTGCAGGAGCAGGAACAGGCAGAAAAAGTATCGGATATCCGGGGAGAAGTAAAAGACATCGGATTCGGTAATCAGATAAGGTCCTATGTTATGCAGCCATACACGTTGGTAAAAGACCACAGAACGAATGTGGAAAATGGCAATGTTACGGCGGTTCTTGACGGAGATCTTGATATGTTTATAAACGCCTATTTAAAATATGTATCAGGCGGTGAAAAGGGAGGAACGGTATGATAAATATAGCAGTGATGGGGTATGGTACAGTTGGTTCAGGTGTCGTGGAAGTTATTGATACCAATGGTGAGCGCATTGCCCAGAGAATCGGGGATGCACTGAATGTAAAATATGTGTTGGACATCAGAGATTTTCCAGAAGACCCGATACAGGAAAAAATAATTCATGATTTTGAGACAATTATCTCTGATGATGAGATCCAGATCGTTGTGGAAGTCATGGGAGGAATCGAGCCAGCGTATACCTTTGTGAAAAGAAGCCTTCTTGCCGGAAAATGTGTCGTAACTTCCAATAAGGCACTTGTGGCAAAGCACGGTGCAGAATTGCTTTCTATTGCAAAAGAAAAGAACATAAATTTTCTGTTTGAGGCGAGTGTAGGAGGTGGTATTCCGATTATCCGTCCGCTTAATTCTTCACTGACAGCAGATGAGATTGAAGAAATTACCGGAATCCTCAATGGCACGACGAATTATATGTTGACGAAGATGTTCTATGAAGGAGCAGATTATGCTTCTGTATTAAAGGAAGCACAGGATAACGGATATGCAGAGCGAAATCCGGAGGCAGATGTAGAAGGATACGATGCCTGCAGAAAGATTGCAATTTTGTCATCTCTGATTTCCGGTCAGCAGGTAGATTTTGAAGATATTTACTGTGAAGGAATTACAAAGATTACAGTAGAAGATATGAGATATGCAAAGGCTATGGGAACTACAATCAAGCTTTTGGCTTCCAGCAAGACGCATGCCGGAAGACTTGGCGCGATGGTCGCACCTTGCATGCTTTATCCGGATCACCCGCTTTACAATGTAAATGGTGTTTTGATTATGATACAAGAGCGAAGAGTTATGAAGACCAGATTCTTCATATGATCCGTATTGAAGATTAGGGAAAGGGAGAAACTATGCTGATCGTTAAAAAATTTGGCGGGACTTCTGTTGCCAATAAAGAACGAATATTTAATGTGGCAAGACGCTGCATTGAAGACTATAAAGCAGGGCATGATGTGGTAGTCGTGCTTTCTGCGATGGGAGATACAACAGATGAGCTGATTGAACTTGCAAATTCCATCAACCCAGATGCAAAGAAGCGTGAGTTGGATATGCTTTTGACAACAGGAGAACAAGTGTCAGTATCATTGATGGCTATGGCTATGCAGGCACTGGATGTGCCAGCGGTATCTCTAAATGCATTCCAGGTTGCGATGCATGCAACATCACGTTATGGAAATGCAAGATTTAAACGTGTAGATACTAAGCGTATCAGACATGAACTGGATTCCAGAAAGATTGTGATCGTAACAGGATTCCAGGGTGTGAATAAGTATGACGATATTACAACACTTGGACGAGGTGGTTCAGACACAACTGCAGTTGCGCTTGCTGCGGTACTTCATGCAGACAAATGTGAGATTTATACAGATGTTGATGGAGTCTTTACAGCTGATCCGAGAATTGTAAAGAATGCAAAAAAATTAGATTTTATTACTTATGATGAGATGCTGGAGCTGGCGAGCCTTGGAGCGAAAGTACTTCACAACCGTTCAGTCGAGATGGCAAAAAAATACAATGTAGAGCTGGTAGTCAGATCTAGTCTCAATCAGACAGAAGGAACCGTAGTAGGGGAGGGAACAGGAATGGAAAAACTGTTAGTAACAGGAGTTGCAGCAGATAAAAATACAGCAAGAATCTCTGTAATCGGAGTAGAAGACAAACCAGGAACAGCTTTTAGTGTATTTGATACATTGGCAGCCAATAACATTAATGTAGATATTATTTTACAGTCTGTAGGACGCGAGGGGACAAAAGATATTTCCTTTACTGTTGCTTCGGATGATCTTGAACATGCGTTAGAAGTTCTGGATAAGAATAAAGAAAGACTTACGATTAAGGATATTACATACAACAAAGATGTGGCAAAATTATCTGTTGTAGGAGCAGGAATGATGAGCAATCCGGGAGTTGCATCCAGAATGTTCGAGGCGCTGTACAATTCCAGAGTCAATATCAACATGATTTCAACATCAGAAATTCGTATTACAGTACTCGTAGCTGAGAAAGATATTGATAAAGCTATGAATGCAGTACATGATGAATTTGTCATGGAAGAATAACAGATGGGATCTCTTCCCAATCTGTTATTCTTCCTGATTATTTGAATTTGCAAGAAAGCCGGTAATAATCTGTCTCACTTCGTCAGAAGCAGCACGAAAAAGAAGTAAAAGCTTTAGCTCTTCATCGGTGAGATAGATGATATTATCGGATTTTTTGCATTTAATATACGGAATTTCGCCCTCGGAAATTCTATCGGGCTGCATGGAATACAGAGGAATCTTGTAGCCGTTACAGAATAAAAGTTCATCAATGGTAATATGATAAAAGTCAGCAATTGATTTGAGTAATTCCAGATCAGGGGTGCGTGTGCCACGCTCGTAATTGGAATATGTCTGACGAGAAATATTCAGATATCTGCTAAATTCATCCTGCTTAAGATTACTTCGCTCACGCAGAATACGAAGATTCTCGGTCAATTGGATATTGGCCATTGATGTTTCCTCCATTGAATCAAAAATATGTTTACATCATAACAATTTGTTCAATAAATAAAAGAATATGCGCCGAAATGTGGCAAAATAAGAAAAAGCAACAATATGTTGCTTTTAAATAAAATTAACAATATAATCAGACTATTTTAAACTAAGAGTACTGTTGTGATATTCGCTGGAGAATGTAACATCTGTTCCAAACCATTCTGGTGGTGTGAAAGAGAGTGCCGAAGCTTCATCTGGAAATTCTACTTCAGCCAGAAGCAGTGGAGCCAGATCGTCTTCAAAGACATCTAATTCAATAGTTAGAGAATCATTGAGTGGAATCATATAACGTTTTTTTCTGATGAGACGTCCGTCAATCTTTGTGAGCAGATGCTGATATGAAGCTTCATCAAGTGGCAGATTATATTCTTCTCTTGCCATGAGACCTTTTGATTTATAAGTGAGTTCATGTTTATTATTGTCCTTCCGGATACGAATAACCGGATCCGTGTTCAGATAAGCCTGTTCGATGTGACGACAGGGATAATCCTGATAATCTTCCGGAAGAGTATCAATAAGATATTTGCGTTCTATTTCCATATTATAATACCTCCATGGCATAATCATAATTCAGTTTACACAAAAAGTAAACAGTGTTACTATTAAGAAAATGAGTCAAGAAAAACAAGAAAAGGAGAGATCCGTTATGAAATTTAGTATGAAAAAAGTAACTGTATTATTAGCAGATGGATTTGAAGAGATTGAGGCTCTGACGGTAGTAGATCTGCTTCGAAGAGCAAAAGTGTATGTGGATACAGTATCAATTACAGATGATTATACAGTGCGCGGAGCACATGGAATACCTGTGCAGACAGAGGATCTGATCACAGAGATTGATTTTAAAGAATCCGATATGATCGTGCTTCCGGGTGGAATGCCGGGAACAACAAATCTGAAAGAAGATGAGAATGTCAGAAAGGCAGTTCAAGAAGCATATGACGACGGAAGATATGTGGCAGCAATTTGTGCGGCACCGACAATTCTCGCAGATATGGGACTTTTAAAAGGAAAGAGAGCGACTTGCTATCCAGACATGGAAAGTGAAATTGAAGATGCATATCTGACCGGAGCACCAGTAGCAACTGACGAAAATATCATTACAAGTCAGGGAGTTGGAACTGCAATTGATTTTGCACTGAAACTGATCGAAGTGCTTATCAGCGAGGAAAAAGCAGTAGAAATTGCAGATTCTATTGTATATCAGAGATAATTTATGAAAACCTTATAAAAAAACGCAATATCCGTAAAATCGAACTGGATATTTGGAAATGTTTGTGATATACTTCTTGAGTGAATGCAATGTAATATGCCCTTTTGCGGATTGCCCATGCAAGGGGGATAGAAATAGGAGGAAAAGGGTAAATGAGTTTACAGGTAGAAAAATTAGAAAAAAATATGGCGAAACTCACAATCGAAGTTTCTGCTGATGAATTAGAAAAAGCACTTCAGAACGCATACAAGAAACAGAAAAATAAAATCAGTATGCCAGGATTCCGTAAAGGAAAAGTTCCGCGTCAGATGGTTGAGAAGATGTATGGAGCAGATGTATTCTATGAAGATGCAGCGAATGCTCTGATTCCACAGGCTTACTCAGAGGCTTACGATGAGTGTGATCTTCAGATCGTATCTCAGCCGGAGATTGATATTACACAGATCGAGAAAGGAAAACCGTTCATCTTCACAGCACTTGTTGCTACAAGACCGGAGGTTACTCTTGGAGAGTACAAAGGACTTGAGGTAGATAAAGTATCTACACGCGTAACACAGAAAGAAGTTGACGCTAAGATCCAGGAAGAGGCTGGAAAGAACGCAAGAACAGTTGCAGTAGAAGGACGTCCGGTTAAAGACGGAGATGAAGTTGTTCTTGATTTTGAAGGATTTGTTGACGGAGAAGCATTCGAGGGCGGAAAAGGAGAGAACTATTCTCTTACAATTGGTTCCGGAACATTTATTCCAGGATTCGAGGATCAGCTTATCGGAGTAGAGGCAGAGAAAGAAGTAGAAGTTAAAGTTACATTCCCGGAGGAGTATCACGCAGAGAACCTTCAGGGAAAAGATGCTGTATTCAAATGTACAGTACATGAGATCAAAGAGAAAGAGCTTCCAGAGATTGATGATGAATTCGCAGCAGAAGTATCTGAGTTTGATACATTAGATGAGTACAAGGCTGATGTAAAAGCTAAGATTAAAGAAGAAAAAGCTAAAGAAGGAAAAGCAAAAAAAGAAGATCAGGTAATCGCAAAAGCTATCGAGAATGCAACAATGGAGATTCCTGAACTTATGATCAAGACACAGGCGCGCCAGCAGATGGATAATTTTGCTCAGAATCTGATGTCACAGGGACTGACAATGGAGCAGTATGCACAGTTCACAGGAATGACAGCAGACAAGATGATGGAGCAGATGCTTCCATCAGCAGAGAAGAACATTAAGACACGTCTTGTTCTCGAGGCAATTGCAAAAGCTGAGAATATTGAGATTTCTGACGAGAAGATCGATGAGAAGTTAGCTGAGATGGCTAAGTCTTACGATATGGAAGTTGAAAAACTTAAAGAGCTTGTAGGAGAGGCTGAGAAACAGCAGATGAAAGACGATATGGCTGTTCAGGAAGCAATTGATTTCCTTGTTGAGAACGCTGTAGAGAAATAATAAGTCACTGAAATATAACAGGGAGGCATATGTATGAGTTTAGTACCTTATGTCATTGAACAGACAAGCAGAGGAGAGCGTTCCTATGATATCTATTCAAGATTATTAAAGGACAGAATTATATTTTTTGGAGAAGAAGTTACAGATGCATCAGCGAGTGTAGCAATCGCGCAGCTTCTTTTCCTGGAAGCAGAGGATCCGGAAAAGGATATTCATCTGTACATTAACAGTCCGGGCGGATCTGTATCTGCAGGTCTGGCAATTTATGATACTATGCAGTATATCAAATGTGATATTGAGACAATCTGTATCGGTATGGCAGCAAGCATGGGATCATTCCTTCTGGCCGGAGGTACAAAAGGAAAGAGACTTGCCCTTCCAAATTCCGAGATTATGATTCATCAGCCATCTGGAGGAGCTCAGGGTCAGGCAACTGAAATTCAGATTGCAGCAGAGCATATCCTGAAGACTCGTGAGAGATTGAACCGGATTCTTGCAGAGAATACAGGACAGCCGCTGGAGGTCATTAGCAGAGAGACTGACAGAGATAACTTTATGTCCGCTGAGGAAGCCAAAGCATTTGGATTAATCGATGAAGTAATTACAAGACGATAGGGAACAGATATGTTCCCTATTCTTTAATGAGGTGTAGAATATTGGGAAGAAATGATGATCAGATAAGGTGTTCATTTTGTAATAAGTCACAGGCTCAGGTGAAAAAATTGATTGCAGGACCGAATGATACTTATATCTGTGATGAATGTGTGGAAGTATGCTCTGAGATTATAGAAGAAGAGATGGCATATGATGAGAATGATTCCTGGACTCCGTTTTCAGATATCAATCTTTTGAAACCGGAAGAGATCAAGGAATTTCTTGATGATTATGTGATTGGACAGGATGAGGCAAAAAAGGTTCTTTCTGTTGCTGTATATAATCACTACAAGCGTATTATGGCACAGAGAGATCTCGGCGTCGAATTGAATAAGAGTAATATACTGATGCTGGGTCCGACAGGGTGTGGTAAGACACTTCTTGCCCAGTCACTTGCAAAAATTCTGAATGTTCCATTTGCAATAGCTGATGCAACAGCTCTTACTGAGGCAGGATATGTAGGAGAAGATGTGGAAAATATTCTTCTAAAACTGATTCAGGCTGCAGATTATGATATTGAACGTGCAGAGTATGGTATTATCTATCTTGATGAGATCGATAAGATTACAAGAAAATCTGAGAACCCGTCAATTACAAGAGATGTATCTGGAGAAGGTGTTCAGCAGGCACTTCTTAAAATTGTAGAAGGCACGGTTGCAAATGTTCCTCCACAGGGTGGAAGAAAGCATCCACATCAGGAATTGATACAGATAGATACAACGAATATTTTATTTATCTGTGGCGGTGCATTTGAAGGAATTGATAAGATTATTGAGAAACGTATTGATCAGAAATCTATCGGATTTAATGCAGAAATTGCAGAGAAGCATGAAGATGATGTAGATAAATTGTTAGCTCAGGTGCTGCCACAGGATCTTGTGAAATTTGGATTGATTCCGGAACTGGTAGGGCGTGTACCAGTTACAGTATCTCTTGAGATGTTGGATCATGATGCTTTGATCCGTATCTTGACAGAGCCAAAGAATGCAATCGTAAAGCAGTATCAAAAACTTTTGGAACTAGATGGAGTGAAATTAGTATTTGACGATTCTGCATTAAACGAGATTGCAGATATATCATTGAAAAGAAAGACCGGAGCCAGAGGACTTCGGGCAATCATGGAAAATACAATGATGGATATTATGTATCGCGCACCGTCTGATGAGACACTGAAAACGTGCCGGATCACCGGTGACGTGGTGACAGGAAAAGCAAAACCAGAGTGTGAACACACTTCTGTGAATACACAAAGCGCATAATGAAAGAGGCGGGTACGAGTAAAATTGTTCCCGTCTCATTTTTGAATTATAGGAGTAAACAGTATGGAAAATGAGTTGATGAGTCTGCCGATGGTGGCACTTCGTGGACTTGCAGTGCTGCCAGAGCAGGTGACACATTTTGATGTGAGCCGTGAAAAATCTGTGCAGGCAATCACACAGGCCATGAAAAAAGATCAGAAAATATTTCTTGTAATGCAGAAGGAAGTTGAAGTGGAAGAGCCAAAGGAGTCAGATCTTTACAGAATTGGCTGTATTGCAACTGTAAAACAGATTGTAAAGCTTCCGGGAAATATGAAACGTGTTCTTGTATCAGGAGAGCAACGCGCAGGACTTTCCTGGATTGAATCTGAAGAACCTTATTTTCAGGCCGCGGTAAAGATATTGCCGGATTTCTGCAAACCGGAAGACAGGGAACTGTTGGAAAATCCGATTAATGAAGAAGGAATGGTACGTGGACTTCGTGATCTGTTCAGGGATTATATGTCAAAAAATCCAAAGCTTGCAAAAGAACTCGCTATGATGATCGAAGAGATAAAATCGCTGCGCGTCATGGTCGATACAATTGCTGCCAATCTTCCAATGGATTATGAAGATACCCAAAAAGTTCTGGAAGAGCAGGATATTCTTCAGAGATATGAAGACATTTCTCTTCGTGTGGTCAATGAGATGCGTGTACTCAGTGTGAAAGAGGAACTGCAGAAAAAGGTAAAAGAGCGTGTAGATAAGAATCAGAGAGAATATATCTTAAGAGAAGAGATGAAACTGATTCGTGAGGAACTAGGTGAAGATACACTTCAGACAGATGCGGAGGAATTCGAACAGGCAGTGAAAGATTTAGATGCATCTTGTGAAGTGAAAGAAAAATTAGCAAAAGAAATCAAAAGATTTAAAAGCCAGATGGCAAGCCCGGCAGAGTCTGGTGTTGTAAGAACTTATATTGAAACGATGCTTGAGATGCCGTGGAATAAGAAATGTGAGGAGAATCTTGATATCAAAGCTGCGAAAGAAAAGCTTGATGAAGAACATTATGGTCTGGAAAAGGTAAAAGATCGTATACTGGAATTTCTGGCAGTTAGAATCCTCACAAGTAAAGGACAGACTCCGATTCTTTGCCTTGCTGGCCCTCCGGGAACCGGTAAGACCTCTATTGCAAGATCACTTGCAGAAGCGCTTGGAAGACCTTATGTCCGTATTTCTCTTGGTGGTGTGCGTGATGAGGCTGAGATCCGGGGACATCGCAAGACTTACGTAGGCGCAATGCCTGGAAGAATTGCGACAGCACTTCGAAATGCAAAAGTAAAGAATCCACTGATGCTTTTAGACGAAATTGATAAAGTTAGTAATGACTATAAAGGAGATACATTTTCTGCACTTCTGGAAGTACTGGACAGTGAACAGAATGACAAGTTCCGTGATCATTATCTGGAAGTTCCAATCGATTTGTCGGAAGTACTGTTTGTTACGACAGCTAATACATTACAAACAATTCCAAGACCACTTCTTGACCGTATGGAAGTAATCGAGATCAACAGTTATACAGAAAATGAGAAAATTCATATTGCCCAGAGACATCTGATTCCAAAGCAGTTAAAAAGTCATGGACTTTCAGAGGAACAACTTTCAATCAGTAAGAAAGCACTTCAAAAAATTGCGACCGTGTATACAAGGGAAGCGGGAGTTCGTCAATTGGAAAGGAAAATTGGAGGCATCTGCAGAAAGTCAGCCAGAGAGATTTTCTGTCAGCAAAGAACATGGTATTGATGAGAAATTTTTTAAAGAACATGATATACATATCCATATTCCGGAAGGAGCAGTACCAAAAGATGGACCGTCTGCAGGTATTACAATGGCAACGGCGATATTCTCAGCTGCGACAGGAAGAAAGGTACGTGCGGATGTGGCTATGACCGGTGAGATTACACTAAGAGGAAGGGTGCTTCCAATCGGTGGATTAAAAGAAAAACTTTTGGCAGCAAAAAATGCCGGGATCCGGATGATTCTGATTCCTAAAGAAAATGAGAGGGATATTGAAGAAATGTCTTCAGAGATCACAAAGGGTCTTAAGATAGTCAGTGTATCTCATATGGATGAAGTGCTTGATTATGCACTTTCTAAAGAACAGGAGGGATAAGATGGTCATTAAAAATGTAAATCTTGAAACAGTATGTGGAATTACAAGTGTTCTGCCAAAGAATACAAAACCGGAGATCGCATTTGCGGGAAAATCAAATGTAGGAAAATCATCGCTGATTAATGCGTTGATGAACCGGAAATCTTATGCAAGAATTTCAGCGACTCCGGGTAAGACACAGACGATTAATTATTATAGTATTAATGATGAAATGTATCTTGTTGACCTTCCGGGTTATGGATACGCAAAAGTGTCTGAACAGGAAAAAATTAAATGGGGACAGTTGATTGAACGTTATCTTCATAGTTCTGCACAATTGAAAGCAGTATTCCTGTTGATTGATATCAGGCATGCACCATCTGAAAATGACAGAATAATGTATCAGTGGATTGTTGATCAGGGATTTCATCCAATCATTATAGCAACGAAACTCGACAAGATTAAAAGAAGTCAGGTGCAGAAGCAGATGAAAGTGCTAAGAGAAGGGCTGAAATTGATTCCAGGGACAACGATCATTCCATTTTCTTCTCAGACTAAGCAAGGAAGAGATGAAATCTGGGATATGGTAGAAAATCAATTTCTAAATCAATAATCACTAGGATATTCCTTTTTACAGATGCTTATGATATAATATACAAAGATGTTGTCTGCCTGTGAGTAAAGTGCCAGATGACAGAAATGATCGAAACAGATCATACAGATATAAAAAAATGAACTGTATGAAATGTAGCGCAAGGAGTAATGAACTATGAAAAGAGTATTGTTAAAGCTCAGCGGGGAAGCTCTCGCCGGGGAGAAAAAGACAGGATTTGACGAGGCAACATGTATTGGAGTTGCAAAGCAGGTAAAACAGCTTGTTGATGACGGTGTTCAGGTAGCAATTGTAACAGGTGGAGGTAATTTCTGGAGAGGAAGAACCAGCGAGACAATTGACCGTGTAAAGGCAGATCAGATTGGAATGCTTGCAACAGTTATGAACTGTATTTACGTATCTGATATTTTCCGTTTTGCAGGAATGGAGACAGAAGTATTTACCCCGTTCGTATGCGGTGCATTTACTACATTATTTTCAAAAGATAAAGCTGTGGAAGCATTGAATCAGGGAAAGGTTGTTTTCTTTGCAGGAGGAACCGGACACCCGTATTTTTCTACAGATACAGGTGCTGTACTTCGTGCTATTGAGATTGAAGCAGATGCAATGCTTCTGGCAAAGGCAATTGATGGAATCTATGACAGTGATCCAAAGGTAAATCCACAGGCAAAGAAATATAACGAAATTAGTATTCAGGAGATTATTGACAAAAAGCTGATGGCGGTAGATCTGACGGCTTCTATTATGTGCCTTGAGAATAAGATGCCGATGCTTGTATTCGGACTGAATGAGCCGAACAGCATTGTAGAGACAATGAGTGGAACATTTACAGGAACAAAAGTGACGGTATAATAAGGAGGATATAGCAATATGAATGAGAAATTAAAAGTATATGATACAAAGATGCAGAAGACAATGGATAGTCTGGACAGTGAGATGGGAACGATTCGTGCAGGACGTGCCAATCCGAATGTGCTGAACAGAATTATGGTAGATTATTATGGAACACCAACACCAATCCAACAGGTAGCGAACGTATCTGTTCCGGAACCGAGAATGATTCAGATTCAGCCATGGGAGAAGAGCATGCTCAAAGTTATCGAGAAAGCAATCATGGTTTCTGATCTGGGTATCAATCCGACAAATGATGGAACTGCTGTAAGACTGATCTTTCCGGAACTTACAGAAGAACGACGTAAAGAGCTTGTAAAAGATGTTAAGAAAAAAGGCGAGGCGGCGAAAGTTGCAATTCGTAACATCCGTCGTGATGGAAATGATGCATTTAAGAAGCTGAAAGGTTCTGATGTTTCTGAAGACGAGATCAAGAATCTGGAAGATGAACTTCAGAAGATGACGGATAAGTATGTTAAAGAGATTGACAGTGCTGTTGAAGTAAAATCAAAAGAAGTTATGACTGTATAGTCTGGAATGAAAAGAAGAGGGCAGCCCCGGCAGATATGCAGGAGGGGTCTGTCCTCATTTAATGTTGATAAGATTTAATGTTGATAAGAAAAAAATTTCACAGAAGAATGCCGAGGCATTCTTGAATTGTGTCAGATTTGAAATGTGTGAGATAATTTTAGTCAGCAGGAGGATAATATTATGAATATACCACAGCATGTTGCGATTATTCTAGATGGTAACGGACGCTGGGCAAAGGCAAAAGGAATGCCGCGTAATTATGGGCATGCACAGGGAAGTAAGAATGTAGAGAAGATTTGTGAAGAAGCATGGCGCATGGGAATAAAATATCTGACCGTATATGCTTTTTCTACTGAGAACTGGAATCGTCCAAAAGAAGAAGTAAATGCTCTGATGAAGCTGCTTCGCAATTACATGAAAACCTGTCTTAAGACAGCAGCGAAAAATGATATGAAAGTCCGTGTAATCGGAGATATTACAAAATTGGATGAAGATATTCAGAAGAGAATTCTGGAGCTTGAAGAGGCAACGAAAAATAATGGCGGATTGAATTTTCAGATTGCAATCAATTATGGAAGCCGTGATGAAATCACAAGAGCGGTACGCACGTTGGCTGAAGATGTAAAAGAAGGAAAACTTATGCCGGAAGAAGTGAATGAGGCATGTATAGAAAGGTATCTGGATACACACGATATTCCAGATCCTGACCTTCTGATTCGCACAAGTGGAGAGCAGAGATTGTCCAATTATCTTTTGTGGCAGCTTGCTTATACAGAGTTTTATTTTACCGATGTTCCATGGCCGGATTTTTCCAAGCAGGAATTGGAGAAGGCAATTGAACAGTATAATCGCAGGGACAGACGCTATGGCGGCGTGAAGGAGGAATAAGATGTTTAAGACAAGGCTCATAAGTGGAATTATACTGGTGATTGTGCTGATTGCGACAGTCGGAACTGGAGGAAATGTTCTTTTTGGTCTGCTTGCGGTTGTCAGCCTGATTGGATTGACAGAATTATATAAAGTGATAGAAGTTCAGAATAAACTTTTAGGATTTGCAGGATATCTGGCAACAGTGGCCTATTATGTACTGCTCTATACTGGGAATCTTCAGTATATGACACTTTTTACGATTGTGTTTTTAGTATTAGTTATGGCGGTATATGTATTTACATTTCCAAATTACAGATCTGAACAGGTGATGACTGTATTTTTTGGAGTGTTTTATGTAGCAGTAATGTTGTCCTACATTTATCAGACACGCATGCTGGAAGATGGGGGCATAGTTGTATGGTTGATTTTCTTAAGTTCCTGGGGCTGTGACACTTGTGCATATTGTGCCGGTATGCTTCTTGGAAAGCACAAGATGGCACCAAAACTCAGCCCAAAGAAATCTGTAGAAGGTGGTATTGGTGGCGTACTGGGGGCTGCGCTTTTAGGAGTGTTATTTGCATTAGCTGTGAATCAGTGGGCAGGAGCACAGGCAGGAGTTCTGGAATACGCAATCATTTGCGGAGTCGGTGGAATGATTTCACAGGTTGGAGATCTGGCTGCTTCTGCAATCAAAAGAAATCATGAGATTAAGGATTACGGGAAATTGATCCCGGGACATGGTGGAATTCTGGACCGGTTCGACAGTGTAATATTTACAGCTCCGATTATTTATTATTTGACCATGGCGCTGGCGGGGAATTTGTAACGAGAAATCATATGATATATTAAAAGGTGGTAATATGAAGAAAATAGCAATTCTGGGTTCTACAGGTTCCATTGGAACACAGACACTGGAAGTCGTAAGAGAAAATGGAGATATCGAGGTACTTGGTCTGGCAGCAGGAAGTAATATTTCGCTTCTGGAAGAGCAGATAAGGGAATTTCAGCCAAAACTTGTAGCTGTCTGGGATGAGAAAAAAGCGGCAGAATTAAAAATAAAAGTACAGGATCTGGATGTAAAAATCGTAACTGGTATGGACGGACTGATTGAAGTATCAGTTATGGAAGAAGTGGAGATACTGTTGACAGCTGTTGTTGGTATGATTGGAATCCGCCCGACGGTTGAGGCAATTAAAGCAGGAAAAGATATCGCTCTCGCAAATAAAGAGACATTGGTAACTGCGGGACATATCATTATGCCACTGGCAAAAGAAATGGGGGTTTCCATTCTTCCGGTGGATAGTGAGCACAGTGCCATTTTCCAGTCACTTCAAGGCAATAAGATGAATTCAATCCATAAGATTTTATTGACAGCTTCGGGTGGACCGTTCCGCGGGAAAAAACAGGAAGACCTTTTGAATATTCAGGTAGAAGATGCGCTAAAGCATCCGAATTGGGCAATGGGACGGAAAATTACGATTGATTCTTCGACTATGGTCAATAAAGGTCTGGAAGTCATTGAAGCAAAATGGCTTTTTGGAGTGGAGGTGGATAAAGTACAAGTCGTTGTACAACCGCAGAGTGTCATTCATTCTATGGTGGAATACGAAGATGGCGCAATTATTGCACAACTTGGTACACCAGATATGAAACTTCCAATTCAATATGCACTTTATTATCCTAAGCGCAGGTATTTGCCGGGAGACAGGCTGGATTTCTGGAGCATGGGAAAACTGGATTTTGAAAAGCCGGATATGGATACATTTTACGGACTGGCACTGGCTTATGAAGCGGGAAGAACAGGTGGATCGCTTCCAACTGTATTCAATGCGGCAAATGAAATGGCAGTCGGACAATTTTTGAACAGGGAGATTAAATATCTGGAGATTATAGAGATTATAGAGGATTGTATGAGAGCACATAAGAATATTGAGAACCCGACACTTGACCAGATTCTGGAGACAGAAGCTGAAACTTACGCACGAATCAAAAGCAGGAGGTAATCGTTAGATTTGGGTATTATATTTGCAATCTTAATTTTTAGTTTTATTGTGTTCTTTCATGAACTTGGACATTTTACACTTGCAAAGTTAAACGGCATTGATGTACAGGAATTTGCTATTGGCATGGGTCCGACATTATTTTCAAAAGAATACAAAGGGACAGTTTACGCTGTACATTTGTTGCCAATCGGTGGATTTTGTGCAATGGGCGAAGACGATGAAGAGACAGAGTCACCTGGAAACTTCAATAAAAAATCTGTATGGGCAAGAATTTCAGTCATTGCAGCGGGACCGATTTTTAACTTTATTATGGCATTTGTTCTCGCTGTAATTTTGACAGCAATGGTCGGATATGATAAACCAGTTATCTCGAGTGTAGAAGAAGGATATTCTGCGGCAGAGGCCGGCATACAAGAGGGAGACACCATTGTTCGGATGGGTGGAAAGAA
>PPYF01602962.1_pt1 | contig 16223 bp, 36 predicted proteins | sample 1559871 | NCBI WGS metagenome assembly PPYF01 (sample SAMN08240021, study PRJNA423297) | Human gut metagenome, whole genome shotgun sequencing project.
TTCAAATCCTGTACTCTCCTTATTAGTACCCTTTTAGAAGGTTTTATGAAACGTCGCAAAAGTGGCTGACACCTTGGAAACACTGGTGTTAAGCCACTTTTTTGTTAGATAGAATAAAATGAGAATATTATATGAAAAATGCACCTCGGTGCTACTCCGGTGCTATAAAATTTTTCGCTCATTTTTTGAATTCAGTGAAATCTTATCAAGTGATCTTTCAATACGTAGATCAGCTTTTTGTTTGTATTCGTCAATTAGATATGAATATACTCGACTGGTTGTTGATATATCAGAATGACCTAATCGCTTTGATATGATAAACAAATCGACGTTTTCGGATAAAAGATACGCTACATGCGTATGACGTAACGAATGAAAGTGAAAACTAGGTTTATCGATTCCACAATGGGCTAATGATTCCCGGAGTGTTTTATTTACGGCGCTGGAAGAGGGCACCGTACCATATTGATTAGTGAATATCTTGACGCTACTGCTCTTAGGCTTTAGCTGTTTTAGTAACTGTGCTAAATCGTCGTTAATCTTAATGATTCGCACCGACGATTCGTTTTTAGTCGGTTGAAATTTTTGTTCTTCATCATTCCAAGACCGTCGGATAGAGATGGTATTAAAGGTGGTGTTGATATCTTTCCAAGTTAAGGCTTGAATTTCGCCCAGACGAGCACCAGTATAAATCGCAGTTAAAATCATGTACTTGCTTGTAAAATGCTTATTTAAACTACTACGAAGATAAGTGGACAGGGTGTTCATCTCATCAATGTTTAAATAATCTATTTTGCGAGTCTTGCTCTTGTTGAAGACCATGGAAACGCCGTAGACAAAATCTTTTTCGATGGCTTTATCGTAGAGCGCATCTTTGACACACGCATGAATTAACGAATTAAATTTCGTTACAGTTGACTTAGCATGTTTCTTACCAAAGGCATTGATGAATCGCTGGTAATCTTTCCGGGTGATCTCGCCAACCGGTTTTTTAGCAAGCAACGACTCCTTTAAAACGTTATATAGTTGCACGTAAGTAGCTTTAGTCCGATTAGTTACTGAGGGTTCTTTATACGTTAGGTACCAATCATAAAAATAAGCAGGAAAATAAGTTTCGCTATCAATATCCCGTTTATTTAACTGGAAATCTGCTGCCCATAATTCTGCCTCAGATTGCGTTTTAAAATTATACTTGCTCTTGTAGTGACGTTTTCCCTCCTCATCTCGCCAGGTTATCCTAGCTGTCCATTTTCCATTTTGTTTTTTAATACTTGACATAAAAGCGAACCTCCGTTCTGTTGTTGGAAGCAGGCTTCAATGTTAAAATAAGCGTACATTAAAGGAGCCACTTCCGTGGTTTTTCTAATTTGGTAGTCACATCCCAAACTTTGGTCGGTGGGGGATGTGGCTTTTTTGTTGTGTAGTTAAATCTATTAAGTTAACTACTATTTCCCACATACAGAGTCGGACTGTATCTAGTCACCGGAGTGGAAAGAGGATATCATCTAAGCTGAGGGCTACCAAGTATGATTAAAAATAAGCCAATGCAGATAAAGATAATTCCCCAAAACATCTGCGTAAACATACTACGATCACCAAAAAAGAAACGTAAGATATTTAAAGTTCGACCAAGACTTATTATTAATGCTCCAATAAAAAATATAATTATTCCAATGATAGCCATAATATTCGTTTCCATAAACTAGTCGCTCCTTTGTAAATAAAGTATTAATGTAACGCAGTATAGAATGTAAAAAATCCTAAGAAAATACCAGGAATGTTAGCTGCAATGATCGGCCAATCACGTTCTAACATCTTACTTGGCGGTTAGGGGATGTGGCTTTTTTATTTGGTGTTAGCAGCATCTTCGGAACGTTGCCAGTCTCCTTCGGTAACGTTGTCTGGAGCACCGTACATCATGCCACCTTTAGCATGAGCTGCCTTATTCTCAGCACTATTTGGATCGTCCATTGCCGATTGAGTAGGGCCGTCTGTTCCGTTATCTTGATCTTGTCCTTTTACCCAGTCGTCTTCATTTCCATATACATTACTGCCTGGTGCATGGTCTTGACCAGGCATTACTTTATTACCCTTAGGGTCGTAACCCTGTTCTCTGTTTTTTTCTCCTTGAGTTTTTTGTTGTGTTGCACTCATATTTTTATTTTTATTACTAGCTTCTTCATTAGTGCTATCCTGAGACTGTGAATTAGAATCACTTGATTTTTCATCTTTTTGAGACAACTGATCACTAGCTTCATTTGCATAAGCCTTTTTTAACTCTTCAACTAAATCATTAGTAAAATGTTTTGAACTAAGTTCATTGTACTTGATAATGAAGTTGTCTTTACTCATATCTACATCAGTATCAGATTTATTATGATTCCCAACTTGAACTTTTATGTTTTCTTTTGATACAGGAACAATTAACTCTCCACCTAATAAATTAATTGATTTACCAGGTTCTATTTTATCCTCGCTAGAACGATCTGACTCTTTTCCGAACACATTATATTGAGCTACAGCATCGTTGTAAGCATCAGTGTTGTTATCACTAACCGAATCATAATTAGCTTGGTCCGCACTTAGAATGTAAACGTCTGGGCTAGAGATACTTTTTTCACTATTTCCATTTTTTTGAAAGTATGTATGAGTTCCCTGGTCAATATCATCAGCGGTTAATTGTTTTTTTGATGTATTGGTAAATTTCCACTCAACGGCATATGCGGGTTTTCCTTTATAAGAAAGTGATTCAAATCCTAAAATTTCCATCTTTCCTTTACCCGGATTAACAATTTCATTTTTAGCAACGTGGATTTGATGTGTTTTAATGCTTGAGTTCTTAGTATTAGAACCGATATTCTTTGAAGTATTTGTAGCAGATGAAACTGTGCTACCGTTTTTGTTATTATTGCCACAAGCTACTAAGGCAATAGATGCTAAGGTAATAGCGCTTAAAGTATAAACTTTTCTCATTATTCATCCTCCAAAAATATGTACAGCTTTTAACGTCAATCAGTATTTGGACGTAGGGTTAATAATTAATCGTAAATAAGTTCCTTAACTAATGGTTCAAACCAACTAGGAAGATTAAATTCACTCATAAAGTTTGCCCAATTTCTGCGTTCATTTGGTACTTCATTGTAGATTAATTTAGCAATCATTCGAATAGCTCGTATATTAGTTTCTCGTTCTTCCTTGTTTTTAATAAAAGGGGAGAATGTATACAGGAAGGTAGGCTGTGAGAATTGAATATGACTTATCTCATGAGCAAGTCTAAATGCAACACTAATATTACATTCAAAATTATTGTTTAAATTAATAATCCTGCTTTTGCAAAACGCAACATCAGGATCTGCAGAGTTACCTTCAATGTTTTCTATCTTAATTCCTGCTTTATCCGCGATATAAATAAGACGAGCCAATAAGTCATCATGTAAATTATTGTGCATAGTATACTATTCACCACTATTCTTATTAGCTCTAAGCATAGCTAATAGAGCTTTTTTATATTCCTCTGATAATGGCTTTCCATCAAACATAGCCATGCCTTCCTCGGACAGAACTTTGTCTAAGTCAACAGGCTCATTCTTTTTAATAGTAGTAATCTTTTCTTCTTTACCCAATAGATAATCAACAGACACACCTAAGGCATTAGCAACAGATTCAAGTTTTGATGAATCTGGTGTTCTACGTTTCCACCCGTAGATAGTTGTTTCTCCAAGTCCTGCATTTTTAGCAAGCATACGCAGACTTATACCACGTTTTTTTGCCATATTATTTATTCTTTCAAATGTTGTCATAATAGTATTCTCCTAAAGCACTTAAAAAAACTTGTATTAAATTGAATGCAAGTTGTTGACGTTTTGTATTCAATGATATACAATTGGTTTTGTTAAGAAATATTGTTAATAAAAAGAGCAAATTAAAAACACCAATCAACACAGCTGGCAGGCATAGTTTAGTGGTTTTGATTGCTTATTTATCTATGCATTCATAGTACGACATTGAATACAAAATAGCAAATTTTTCTTAACAAAGTTTAATAATTAATACAAAAAGGAGGTGATCGATTTGTTTATCCACATGGAGACTAACAACAAAGCCGAAGCTATCAAGGCTTGGTTATCAAATAATCGACGTCTTGAAACACAAGGTTCACTTGCTAAGAAATTTGGAAAGTCTCGAAGCTTTGTCAGCTTATCACTCAATAAGCAATCAGTGACACGTGCTTCTGAAAACCTAGTTAATGAAATTTATGAATATTTGCATGAAAAATACGGAATTTAAAAAGGAGATTAAATATGAACGAATTACAAGGTTTTGATTTTGAAGGAAATAGCGTACCAATGAAACTAGTTAATGGTCAGTTAATGTTTGATGCTGAGACGGTAGCAAAGAGTGTAGGATTGGTATCTTCATCAAAGGGCTATGTAAATGTTCGTTGGAATAGAGTGAATGAATATATCGATTCTGCCAAAAGTGGCAGAAAAATTAAATCTGGTGATTTTATAACTGAACCTCAAATGTATCGCTTAGCAATCAAAGCAAATAATAAAGCAGCAGAACGTTTTCAAGATTGGGTAACAAACGAAGTTCTGCCATCAATCCGAAAGCATGGTGCTTATATGACGGATGAGAAGATTGAAGAGGCTTTGCTGAATCCTGACACGATTATTAATTTAGCGACACAACTAAAAGAAGAACGTGAAGGTAGATTAATTGCTGAACAACAAGTTAAAGAATTCCAGCCTAAAGTTTCATACTACGACAAAGTTCTATCTAATGACGCGTTAATGACTATCAGTCTAATTGCTAAGGATTATGGGATGAGCGGAGCTGGTATGAATAAATTGCTTCATAAATTGGGTGTTCAATACCGACAAGGTGGTACATGGCTGTTATATGCAAAATATCAACGAACAGGGTGGACACATTCAGAAACAACGATGGTTTCTCGTAAAGACGGTACAGAAAAAGCAGTGCTTAATACTAAATGGACACAAAAGGGACGTTTGGGATTGTATGAATTACTGAAAGCTAATGGATATCTACCATTGATTGAACAAGAAGATGAACCAGCGGTTTAACGACTTGCGATTGACGGAACTGAAAGAATAACTAGTTTTAGATATTTAGAAAGGACGGAAGCAAGATGAAGAAATTAATTAACGTTTTATGGGCAATAGAAAAAGACCTCCGTATTATCGCAAGTAATACAGAAGCCTTGAAAAATAATAAGGGATTCATTGGATTTGATTCGGTCACAATTAAACCAAAATTTAAATAGTCTTAGAATGTTCTAGAAAATATTTAAAAGCCGAATCATAAACTTCAACTACACTAACAAAATCTTCTTCGTTTTTCGATCCATTGTTTAAAATTGTTTCAATTTCTCTAACAGCCGAATCTTGATTTAAAGAATTTAGATAAGTTTGGGCAGTCAACATAGCAAACTCATGAGCTCGTTGTTCCTTATTCATCAATATCACCTCTATTTAACGGAATGCCTAATTATACAACTGAAAGGAATGATCCATATGCAGGAAATAACACAGGAGGGGCGAATTCCAGAAAGTTTTCATGGAAAAAGTGCTAAAAGAGCGGATTTTATAAGCCTAGAAAGTTTCAAATTGTCACAGCAAATTTCTACTGATTCAAAATACGAATATCCAGTATTTTTAGGGGCACTAACCGTTAATATCCAGTTTAGCAACTCTGAAACGTCAAGTGACCCCCAGCAGGCAGTGCTGGAGGCCATCGAGAAATTAATTAATACTGGTTCAGCTAGGATTACGGGTCTTGTCCCTGATTCCAAATCCTAAAATACGATCGCTTTTAAAGTCTTTGTATAACTTGTAAGTATATTTGTCAGCAGGTAATTGCTCCAATGAGTCTTTAATGTCAGCCAATGAATACATGTCAAACAATTTTGCAACAGACTTTGTGTATTTTGTTCCGACAGTCCGACTAGAAGAAGAGTTCAGAATGTTTAATAGCTTATCAGTAAATTCTTTATTTTCAGTCATCAATATCACCTCGATTAATTGGAATAAGTCAAGTATACAGCTAAGCCAGCATAGGAGGATTAGCGGTATGACAAAAACACTAAAGCAACTAGTACGCGTATTATGGGCAATAGAAAAAGACCTTCGTATTATCGCTAGTAATACGGAAGTCTTAAAAAGCAATAAAGAATTCATTGGATTTAATTCGATCACACATAAACCAAAATTTAAGCAGTTTTAGAATGCTGTAATTTGAATTTAGATCGGCTCAATTTTGAGCAGATATTTTCAGAAGGCGTTGTACCTGATTCTTATGAAGGAGGGAGTAAAGGTGACTCAAATTGTTGAGGCAAATATTAAGTTCGAGATACCGGCCGATAAAGTTTTAGTTGACCGCATCGAATGGGAAACCACCAAGAAGAAAGCGGAGGCTCACGAAATTTGGAAAATGGACGACTTGAAGGCCTATATGCTCAATAAGAGCACCCAATGGATTACCGCTAACGTTTTGGCTAACCCACATTTATACAAACAGCTACAAGAGCTTCGCGATAAGGGAGCGCTTGGTGGCGGTGGCAAAGGTGGTACATGGTGGATGTTTGCCGATGAAATCAAGGAATTTATTGATGATAACAAAGAAGTGATCATGAGGGGGAATTAGCAATGAGAATTCTGATAGCAATGATTGTAATCGCAGGAATGTTCTACATGTTTGGACGATTTGGATTTAATTCGTTTTTCGAGTAAGGAGGTGTGAAGACAATGAAATATCTAAGTAAAGAAGAGGTTCTTGCAAATCTCCAAAAAGAAAACCCCTACAAAGTAGAGGTTTTAAAAGTTATTCACATAACCACCAGAAAAGGAGATGGATCAACAGAAAATCCAGTTAGGTTTGTTGAACATTATTACTCAAGTGAAGATGGTCAATTACTTTTTGAAACAGAATGACCACGTCCAACTGGCGGGTTAGCAATTTTTAATTGTAGCAGAATATTTTGAATTAAAATATCTAGATAAATTTTAACTTCATCCAGTGTTCTGCGCGCGTCAAAGTCTTCTGGTCTGTCCCAATGAGTGAAGTCATTTCCAAAATAACGAACTACATCAGATGCATTAAAAGCTGCTATGTTTCCATTAAAAAAATGTGATATTGCATCGTTTAATTTGTATTTCGAAATTTGCTCTTTACTTTCTCCAGAATATTTCAATGCCCAATCTTTTATTAATATTTCAGCACAAGCGCGATAACCTGAGCCGGCCAAATCTAGATAACCATTTTGTTCTGCATTATATGCAGCATTGTAAGATTCAACGAAGCGAGGTGAGCACTTGGTTATAGCAGAATCGAATTCTCTTTTTAGACTATTTGGTGATACTGATAAAAGATTCCAGTGATGATTTTCGCCTTTTTGAATCACAATAAATGACCAACGTGAGCAATAAGAACATTGTAGTGATATGAAAGCGACATCACCATCTTTAAACGCTCTGTGTCCCTCAATATAAAAAATAGGGTTATTTGAAACCGAGCACCTAGGACATAATGATGGAATTTCAATTTCCGCAGAGGGCATCCATTGTAGTGTTGATCGATAATTAAATACTTTAGTTTCCAAAAAATTTCACCTCCTTTCTATATCGATTATACAAGAAAGAAGGAACCTATAAATTATGAATCAAAATAAAAAGCCTGCTACAGCAATAGCAGGCCAAAAATAATAAAACACCTTAGGGAGAGTGTACCACATGAACAATAAACAGTTAAGCGCAAGCTTAGAAAGAGCTTGGGAAACAGAACGTGAAAACAAGGAGACTGAAGCTTTATTTGAAAGGGATGAGCCTAATGAAGATTGACGAATTAGAAGCTAAACGTAGTGAGCTCGATCGTAAATTGCGCAAGTTAAAGCACGATAAAGAAGGGATCAATATTCAAATTGATGAACTTCGCGACCAAATTAGTGAGGTCGAACAAGAGGAGCTCAACTTATTTCAAGGACGTGAATTACAGACCGCTACTTGGCGCTATGTTCGAACTGAAAGCAATCCTAGCAAGCCAACGTGGTGGCAGGTTACGAAAGCAACTGATATCAAACCTAAGAAGATGGTTGAAATCTTATCCGGCATTGATGAAGCGCTTGTAAAGCAAGAGCCCAATCTTTCCGCCGTTAAACGCATGGTTGCTGATGGTCGGTTCGTACCAAAAGGTGACAAGCTGGTTGATATGGAGACAGGAGCATTACTACCGTACACAGCAGTGCAAAAACCAGACAAGTTATCGGTTAAGGCGGTGGACTAAATGACAACGACTAAAGCAGAACCAAAAGAAGAGGTTAAACCTAAAACATTGTACCAAAAACTACAGACAATCCATGCCAGTGCAAAGTATGTGCAGAAATCGCAACGTTCAACTCAATACACATATGCCGGGTCATCGGACGTCTTGGGACAAATCCATGAACTAATGGACCAAGAAGGCGTGCTACTGATTCCTCGAATTACGAGTAAGAATGTAATGACGATTTCGAACAAGAAGGGCGCGGTGGTGTACTTTACCGAATTAATTATGACGATGACGTGGGTCAACACTGATAATCCCGAAGAAACAATCGAATGCCCATGGTATGCGCAAGGTGTTGATACCGCCGGTGAAAAGGGCGTTGGTAAGGCACTAACTTACGGTGAAAAGTACTTTTTACTTAAGTTTTTCAATATCGCCACCGACGACATGGATCCCGATTCGTTTCAAAAAAATGTTGAGAGCAAAAAACAACCTGACCCGATTTCTAACGAACAAAACGAAACATTAACGAAACTATTTAAAGCAATGGCGACCGCCACTGGTAAGCCAGAGACCGTAGTTAAATCGGCGTATTTAAGCAAGGCACACGTTGCCCATATCAACGACTTAAATTACGAGACAGCTAACCAGATGATCGTACTTGTAACCAAGCAACTGGACCACGTTAACAAAACACAGGAGGAACTACATGATTAATCGAACAGTACTAATAGGACGCCTAACTAAAGATGTTGAGCTTCGCCACACAGCTAAAGGCGATGCGGTAGCTAGTTTTACCGTGGCAGTTAACCGACAGTTTACCAACTCACAGGGTGAACGTGAAGCGGATTTCATCAACTGTGTAATGTGGCGTAAGGCAGCAGAAAACTTTGCTAAGTATACACAAAAAGGTTCGTTGGTAGGTATTGAAGGGCGGATTCAAACCCGTTCATACGAAAACCAACAAGGGCAACGAGTTTATGTAACTGAGGTTGTAGCGGATAACTTCTCGTTGCTAGATTCGAAACCAAAAGGCAACCAGCAAAATAACACACGGCAAGCATCAACGCCAGGAGATCCATTCGCTAATGGCGGGCAGTCAATTGATATTGGTGACGATAGTTTGCCTTTCTAAGGTGATGTAAATGCAGAGAGCGAGAGCGGAGCAACGAGGCAGAGATTTGATAATTCATCTTGATAGACCACTGAATCAAGATCATTTAGAGACAGTCAGTGGCAGTCAAGGCGAGTTCTACGTTGATTTCGAGGTAGCAGACCCGCGGAAAGCACGAGTACAACAGCGACGGTTATTTTTCGCCCTACTCCATGATATTGAAACGTATTTCGTAGTGCCGAGTGAATTTTTAAAATCGATGTTCTATACCCAGTACGAGTTTTATACCGCAGGTAAGTCTATTAGCTTATCAGACACCACAGAATCGTCTGTGAGCGATGCTAACACATTACTAGACCTAGTTATCGATTTCATGTTCGAGTGGCATGTGCCGTTTAAAAAAGGCTATGAGTTGATACCACGAGAAGAACAGTATTTTATCTACCAATGCTGTAGACATCGGGTCTGTCTGATTTGTGGGGAACACGCTGACATTCATCACGTCGACGTGGTCGGACGAACGAATCGAAACAAGATTGACCATTCAAAACGGCATGTACTGCCACTATGCAGAGTGCATCATGGTGAAATCGAAAGCATTACGCCAGCTAAGTTTTCCACTAAGTATCACGTGCCCGTTGATGGTATCAAGTTGAGTATTGAAGATTTAAAACGATTGAAAATTAAAGGAAATTATGGGGGTGATTGATTGGCACAACGAAGGATGTTCAGTAAAAAAATAACCGACACAGACACTTTTCTAGACATGCCGCTATCATCACAGGCATTGTATTTCCATCTCAACATGCACGCCGATGATGATGGGTTCGTCTCGAATGCCAAAACAATTAAGCGAATGATTGGTTCAAGTGATGATGATTTGAAATTGTTGTTAGCCAAGCAATTTATATTTGCCTTCGAATCCGGGGTCGTAGTTATCAAGGATTGGAAAATTCATAACTACATTCGTAAGGATACTTACAACACCACGATTTATGGCAATGAAAAGGAACAATTAGAGCAGGATGAAAATGGTGCGTATACGTTACGTCCACGGTCCGTCGACGAACCGTCACCACAGGTTAGGTTAGGTAAGGTTAGGTTAGGTAAGGATAGTAATATATATAGTTCATCTAACGATGAACCGCATATCGACTTGAAAACATTTAAAGAGATTATTAGCTACCTGAACGAAAAAGCAGGAACTAAGTACCGAGCTAGTGGATCTAAAACACAACGATTAATTAAAGCAAGGTTTAATGATGGCTTTAATGATGAAGATTTCAAGAAAGTAATCAATATTAAAGTAGCTGAATGGAGTGGTACAGATATGGCTAAATATTTGAGACCAGAAACTCTTTTCGGTACTAAATTTGAAAGCTACTTAAATCAAGAAGTTAAACCAAAGGTAGAGAAAGGGACACAATCTTATGGCGGGGTTGAATTTTGAGTTACTAAAGCATGTGAAGAAAACAAGTGAATATTGCCAAATCCATCCCGACCAAAAGTTATTAATGTTGGCTAACCATGAACCTTTCTGTCCTAGATGCGTTGAGGAGAAACGTAGGCATAAAAATAACGAGTTAGTCACGATAGGCGCTATGCGGAACTACAAGCGTGGCTTTCATGATGTGTTACGAAAAGATTCGATTATTGATGATGAGGACTTGTGGAAAGCGAGCTTTGATAACTACGAAGTCAAATCTGGTAGTGAAGCGGAAGTGAACCTGAAAAAGGCTAAGCGAATCGCATACAGGTACATGGACCGTAGCTACCAAGCTAACACCATCATTACAGGCAAGCCGGGGGTCGGTAAGTCACACTTAGCAATTTCGATGCTTAAGGGCGTCAATGAGAACATCAAGCCTAACGCGTCCTGCTTGTTTATATCAATTAACGAAATGATGCGAAAAATTAAGGATTCGTTCGAGCATCGAGATAGTTATTACACCGAATCTCGCATGGTGGACTTGCTCGGTAAGGTTAGCCTACTTGTGTTGGATGATTTGGGCAGTGAAGCCTCGTTTAGGCGCGAATCAAGAGAAGCAAGTGAATATGTACAGCAAGTGCTTTTCGGCGTCTTAAACAAGCGGAGCCGGACAATTATCACTACTAATTTGAGTAGTAAGGAACTATCGGAAATATATAACCCAAAATTATTAAGTCGGATGTACAAAGGTGTCGTCAAGAACGACGCGATTATCAAATTTGAAAAAACAGAAGATAAAAGGATGGCAATTTTCTAATGTGTAAATTATGTGGCGGTACGCAGGTCGTGTACCAAACGAGTGGAGCAATTATGCAGGTGAAACCCTGCCCGAATTGCAATGTGGAATACCGAAAAGCAAAGGAGCGTGAAGCTAATGTGGCAATTGGTCGGGGTTAATAGCAAGGAAGTATACGGTGAAAGCAAACATAAGTCGGACCTGCATAAGTGGATGCTTAAGAACTACACAAAATATGAGGGTGACCGTAAGGATAGCGTTTACATGGACATGCCTGAACCGATGCGTTATGTAAGGGTTGGTACGGCTGTTAAGCAAGCCGATATTGAGCAAGAGCTATTGGATCGTGGCGACTACGAAGGCTTCCGTAAAGCTCGTAGATTGAGCATCTCAAAAGTTAAAAAGCGTAAGTATATTGGCGAGATTAGTATGATGAAGCACAAGATGAAGGTTTCCCGGCAGAAACTAATTCCAGAAATGCTTGATAGGAACCTTAGCTATGCTGACATTGCTTGGAAGTTAGGTGTAGAGCTCCAAACGATTTATTCAGATTTGCGGGAACTCGGGATTGAAATTGAAAAAGAGACTAGTAAAAGGACACCTAAGACGTGGACCAAAAAAGAAGATGCGTTTCTAATTGCCGAAAGAAACAAGGGTACAAAGTTTGATGAAATTGCCGAAAAATTAGGCATGGAAAGATCTAACGTTACCAGTCACTGGTACAAGCTATGTAAAAAGAAGGTGTCCGCAAGTGATTAAGCTAGTGATTGACGGTGAGCCAGTAGCCGCTAGTAGACCGAGAGTAACGCGGAAAGGTTGGGCGTACATTGCGCCGAAATATAAAGTCTATAAAGATAGAGCTCACTTAATGGTTAGAAAGCAATACAAAGGCGAACCACTTATGGGCGCGTTGAAAGTTAAGACCACATTTTATCGTTCTGTTCAGAAAAGTGTGTCAAAAGCCGAACACAACAGAAGGCTTTCTAACGAGCATAGACCTATCTTTAAGCCGGACATAGATAATCTATTTAAAGCAGTCACAGATGCGTGCACAGGCGTTGTCTGGCATGATGACAACCAGATTGTGAGCGTCGAGATGGAAAAGATGTACGCCAAAGAGCCTAGAGTTGAAATGGAGGTTCATGAATTATGACAACAGAGGAAATTGTTAGAGAAATCTACGGTAATAATTACACGATTGAAGACGTAAAACGTATTGAAAAAGCAGTAGTCGACGAACAGGAACATTGGCGGAAAAAGAAGTTTAAAAAGGGGCTATGAAGCTATGAATTTTAAAAATTTAACTAGTGAAGAACGCATTGTGGCTAATTTTATTAACAAAGCTTTTGAAGAACGCAATCAAAACATGGTAAGCACTCTTGTTTGGATTAATAACCACGTTAATCATTTAGCTAGTCAGCGTCCAGACGTACACAGAGCGATGAACAATTTAACAAATAAGCAATTTAATCATGTGATTGCAGAAATATTATTACCATTTTAGGGGGAATTAAAACAATGTACGTAATCAAGAACACAGCAACTAACAAATATTATCGTAGGCTAGGAAATCAAGCTCACCAATATGTGGGTATTGAAGATGCCACGGTGTTTAGAAAATGGAAGCAAGCCAAACAGAAAGCTGACATCTTACACGCTGCGATTAGTCCAATTGGCGAACAGGTCAATTTTGAAGTTAAGCAACACAAGTTTTACGTGTTAAAAAATAGAAATGATAAAGGATATATGAATCAAGTTTCATGGAATGCGCCGAAAGAAGAAGCCAAAATGTTTGCTACTGAAGAAGACGCTAAGCGTGAAGCGATTAATTTAGCTACTGCTATGGCAAGAGTTGGTGTTGAACTTAGTTTTAAAGTAGAGGAAATCTAATGACTGTTAGTGAATTAATTTTGGAATTAAATAAGTTTGATGGAAACTTAGAAGTCGGAATTGAATGGGATAAAAGCTTTGATATCCATAAGATTACGGAGATTTATAACCCTGATGAGACAGTTAAGCAAGTAAGTATTGTATGGAGGTAGAAGACTAATGGATTGGGAAACAGAAATGCAGAAATTACAGGATGAACAGGCAAAGTTAATGAACAAGTTTGAAAGAGTATTGCGTAACATTAACCGGCATGATGATGATTTCGCGAAAGAATTAAGACAGATAACGGAAAAATTAATCAGTAATAATGTCAAGATAAATGCGATGTACCGCTAATTATAGAGAGGGAAGAAAACTAGCAGAAAAATTGGAGGACGAACAATGCTAAAAGAATATCGTAAGACAGCAACGATTAAAGCAGAACAATTCGATGGTTCGGCAGAGATGATAGAAAAATATGGAATTGTGAAAGAAAACTTTGTAATTGACGGTTGGGGTCCTACGTTTTCAATACCAACCCTTGAAGGCGGTTTGGCTATCAATATAGGTGATTGGATTGCTACAGGCGTCTATGGTGAACATTGGCCAATCGCGGATGACATTTTCAGAAAGACGTACGAAGAGGAGGTTCAATCATGACGGTATATGTACTTTGTTGGTAGGAATATGATGAAGTGCAAATAATGGGTGTGTATTCCGACCGAAAGAAAGCAGAAGACGCGATTTGTGACGATGAAATCGATGATAGAGGATATGAATGGTTTGGTTATCACATTGAAGAACATATATTAGATTGTTAGCGGAGGAAAACAAATGTGGTTTGAGATTGTAGTAATAATTTTTTTATTTATCATAACGTGTGTATTGGGTGATGTGTGGAGCGTTTTAAAATCAATACTTGCGCATTTGATGATACATGATCAGGTTAAGATGACAACGAATGAATTTCAAGCGATGGCTAATTTAAAGAAAATGTGGAAGAAATTCGACGATGAATGATGGCAATAAAAAAGAGCACCTCGCAGACATGCCCTCGATCTAATAATCTCAACAACATTATTATAACAGGAGTGACGGGGCATGACATTATTACCAGAATTAGATGATGAAAAGACAATCAAAAACGTTAAACGTTTCTTCGAAAAAGAATTTCCAACCTTGCAAAACATGGCCCATATTTCATTTGTCGACATCAAGTCGCCGGTTATTAGTGGCATGCCGGCAGCTCACGGCATGGATAATGGATCGGAAACTAAAGCAACTCTGCATGTCTATGCTAAGAACGTGTTACACAAAGTAATAATGGCGTGTGGTGGCTTAGATTGTCGGCATCGCAAGATTTTAGAACTGCGCTGTTTTAAAGAGTTAACGTGGATCGAAATATATGAAGTAACAGGCTATGGAAAAACTAGGGCGCAGGAGCTGCTAAATGAATCGTTTCTACAATTCGCGTGGGCGTTTGCAGACGTTGACGATTTGCGAGTGTTCAAAAACGAACGCTTAGCGACCAATTAGCGGACACAGGGCGACCGCAAAAGGCTGTATATTGGTAGTATCGAAAGATGTAATACAGATGGTTCGACAGATTTCCGTTTCAACAAATTCAATCAGGGAAGGCATGTTACGTTTGTCGCAAGGTTCGATTCCTTGCTGTCTTATTACTGGTGTATTTGACGTAGTTGGTAGCTACGGAAATATAAATACAAAGGAAGTCCAGTGATATATCGTTTTGGGATATATTAAAGGCTGGCATAAGTCCTACTCGGAAGCCATCGGGGACAACTACCAGATGGGATGTGGCGGAATAGGTAAAGCCGCAGTGAGATTGATAGCTAATCGGGAACCAACCTCACTGAGTTAGCAAAAATACCAAGTGGCTAGTTGTAAGGTGCAAATCCTTACCATCTCATAGTTATAACGCTAGGGTCACATAACTTAATTGTTGTGTGGCTTTTTATTATGGGGGTAAATGGTATGGCAGTAATGATTAACAGTAAATACGGGTACGAGCCGCCAGAGTGGGTGCAAGTTGATGCTCGGCTAGATAAATGGTACAAGGATAAGAAGCGTCGTGAAAAGAAACGGAGGAAACAACATGCCAAGGACAAGAAGATGCCGCTATCCTAACTGCCATGCAATGGTTGCGTTCCCTCACTACTATTGTCAGCAGCACTATGAGCATGAAGCTGAGTACCTGGCTAGTCGGCAACGTTGGGCACGCAGCAATGACAAACAATACACACACAAGTACAACACGGTCACTCGTTATCGCAATGAGGACAAGCGCCAGCAATACAACTTCTATCGGACAAGGCAATGGTCACACCTAAGGCAACGGGTCTTGGAGCGTGACCATTACTTATGTGCTTACTGCAAAGTGCAAGGCGTTATCACACCTGCTAAAACAGTGGATCACCTTGTGCCAATTGAGGTTGATGAAACATTGAAAGCTAACGTTGATAACTTAGCTGTTATCTGCAGGAGTTGCCATCGACTCAAGACAGACTGGGAGCAAGCAACTTATGGTACTGGTCAAGGCAACGAGCTTAAAAGTATCAAACCAATTAGAGATATATCAGCAATCGTTGTGTTAATGAATAAAAAATAAACTCAATCGATTTATTGGTGCCTGTCGTGCGATTTAAGCGACTTTAAATTTATGAGTGTAATTGTACTCAATGATAATTAAAACAACCCCCGCCCCCTTATAC
>PPYF01114585.1_pt1 | contig 16222 bp, 16 predicted proteins | sample 1559871 | NCBI WGS metagenome assembly PPYF01 (sample SAMN08240021, study PRJNA423297) | Human gut metagenome, whole genome shotgun sequencing project.
TGGCTGCTGTCAAGTGGTTTTTTCTTCCCACTCTCTGGCGCAGTCTCCACCGCGCCGACAGCTTTGTTAGAATACCAAACCATCCACCATTTGTCAACACCTTTTTCCCGATTTTTTAATATTTATTATTTCCGGCTCTTATCTCCCCGTTTCTCTACAGGAAAAGCGCTGGGCAAACAGGGACACTGGTGTTATAATGTCCATACCATCATCCATTATACATATATAATTAGGAGGGATCATTCTGCGGATCCATCGTATGACCGCCACTTTTGGAAAGCTCCAGGGCCAAACCCTGGAGCTTCGGGACGGCCTGAATATTATCGAAGCACCCAACGAAACCGGCAAATCCACCTGGTGTGCTTTCCTCACAGCCATGCTCTACGGCATCAACAGCCGGGAGCGGGACCGGGCCGGCTTTATTGCCGAGAAAAACCGCTACGCCCCCTGGGCGGGCACTGCCATGAGCGGCCGGCTGGACTGTCTGTCAGACGGCCGGGAGCTGACCATCACCCGCACCACCCGGCGGCAGACCGCCCCGCTGGGTGAGTTTCAGGCGGTATACGCCGGAACGGGAGACGCGGTGCCGGGCCTTACCGGCCAGAACTGCGGCGAAGCCCTGTTGGGTGTCGGCCGGGAGGTTTTTGAGCGCAGCGCCTTCATCCGGCAAAGCGGACTGACCGTCACCCAGGACGCGGGGCTGGAGCGGCGGATCGCCGCCCTCATCACCTCCGGCCAGGAGGACACCTCTTATACAGAGGCCGCCGACACCCTGAAGAAGCACCTCAACCGCCGCCGCCACAACAAGACCGGGCTGCTGCCCAATCTGGAGGGAGAGCTGTCGGAGCTGGAGCGCCAGCTCCAGGAGGTCTCCGCTGCGGAGGACCAGCTCTCCCAGGCCCGCTCCCAGGCCCGGCAGCTGGAGGGCCGGGAAGCGGCGCTGACGGAGGAACTGGCCCAGCACGATCGCTGGGAATCCGCCCGGAAGCGCCAGGCCCTGACTCAGGCGGAGACAGCTGCCCGGGAAGCGGAGGAACACGCCGCGTCGGTGCGCCGTCAGCTGGAAACGGAACAGATCCCCGGCAACGACACCATCGGCCGCCTCCGGGGCGCCATCGTCAACCTGGAGACCGTGCGCAAAAGTGTGGACAAGGCCCGGGGAGAGCGGGACGAGGCCATGAAGGCCCTTTTGCGGGCGGAAGCCGCCGTGAACGAGAACCCCTTTGCCGGACAGACGGCGGAGCAGGCCTGGAAATCCGCCACCTCCATCAGCGATTCCAAGCCGTGGCCCCTCAGTGAGCTGCTGCCATCTATCTTTTTGGGGATTTTCACCCTGGTTTTCTATGCCGCTCAAATTCTCGGCATGGGTGACGGCTTTGTAGACGCCCTTTGGGGCATTCCCTGCGCCCTCGCCGCATTGTTGATTCCTTTTTATAAAAACCGGAAATGGAAGCAGGAAACGGCTGCGGCCCTGAAGAAGCACAATGTCTCCTCCGCCGCGGAACTCCGGGAGAAAGCCGTGGCTTACGCAGATCTCTTAAAGGCCCAGGAAGCCGCCCAGGCGAACGCCAATGCCAAGGCCGCCACTGCCGACGCCCTGTACGCCTCCCTCACCTCCAACGAGCAGGGCATTTTGCTGGAAGTCCGCCGCTTTGCCCCCGCCGCCTACGACATTCCCACGGCGGACGCCCTGCTGCGCCAGTGCGCCGTGCGTCGCCGGGAGCTCCAGGAGGCGGAGGCCGCTGCCCGGGAAGCCCGGATGCGCAGCGACCTCCAGGCCCAGGAAGCCCCCCAGGCCCCGGAGGATCTGGAGGCACAGCCTCCCGCCCGCAGCCGGGAAGCGGTCAGCGGAGAGCTGGACGCTGTCCGGGCCGCTCTGGCCCAGGCCCGCTCGGCTGCCGACCGCCTGACGGGTCAACTCCACACGCTGGGCGACCCGGGAGCGCTGCGGGAGCGCCGGGCCCGGCTGGAGGAGCAGCGTGTGCAGCTGGAGGGGGAGTACGATGCCATCCGAATGGCCATGGAGACCCTGGAGAGCGCCAACACCACCCTGCAAAACCGGTTCTCCCCGGCCCTGGGACGCCGGGCGGCGGAGATCTTCCGCCAGCTCACCGGCGGCCGCTATGAGGGCGTGGTGCTGGATCGCCAGTTCCGTTTGAGCGCAGAACCGGCGGGAGACGGCGTCTACCGGGACGCACAGCTGCTCTCTGCCGGAGCGCTGGACCAGCTGTATCTGGCGGTGCGGCTGGCCATCTGCCAGCTGGTGCTGCCCCAGGAGCGGGAAGTCCCCATGGTGCTGGACGACGCCCTGGCCAATTTTGACGATGCCCGCTGTGCCGCTGCCCTGGACTATCTGACCCGGGAGGCCCAAAACCGGCAGATCCTCCTCTTCACCTGCCACAGCCGGGAGACAGATTTCCTGGAAAACCGCCCGGAAGTTGCCGTCTGGCGGTTGACGGAAGCCCTTTGACGGTATAAGATACCTTGTGCGTACAAGAATATTCCCGCGCAAGCGGAAAAAGGAGATCAGACAATATGAGCGAATGCACCCATAACTGCTCCACCTGCGGCGAGAACTGCGGGGAGCGGCAGGAGCCTCAGTCCCTGCTGAAGGAGCACAACCCCAACGCCCGTATCGGCAAGGTATACGGCGTGGTATCCGGCAAGGGCGGCGTGGGCAAGTCCATGGTCACCAGCCAACTGGCCGTCACCATGCGCCGCCGGGGCTATGAAGTCGGCGTTCTGGACGCGGACATCACCGGCCCCTCCATTCCCAAGGCCTTCGGCATCCACACCCAGGCGCTGGGCAGCGAGGAGGGCCTGTATCCCGTGGTTTCCCGCACCGGTATCCAGGTGATGAGCACCAATCTGCTGCTGCCCAATGAGACGGATCCCGTCATCTGGCGCGGCCCCGTCATCTCCGGCGTGGTGCAGCAGTTCTGGACGGATGTGCTGTGGAACTGCGACTACCTCTTTGTGGATATGCCGCCGGGAACCGGCGACGTGTCCCTCTCCGTGTTCCAGTCCATCCCGCTGGACGGCATCCTCATCGTGGCCAGCCCCCAGGAGCTGGTGAGCATGGTGGTGGAAAAGGCCGTGAAGATGGCGGAGATGATGGAAGTGCCCATCCTGGGCCTGGTGGAGAACATGAGCTATGTGGCCTGCCCGGACTGCGGCAAGAAAATCCACCTCTTCGGCGAGGGCAAGACTGCCCAGGCCGCCGCCCGCCACAACCTGCCGCTGCTGGCGGAGATGCCCATTGATCCCGCCCTGGCCTCCCTCACCGACGAGGGCAATATCGAGAGTTTTCAGGGCACCTGGCTGGACGGCGTGGCCGACCGGCTGGAAGGCAAGTAAAATCCCATGGGCCGCGTGTGCATTTCTCCGCACCGCGGCCCTTTTTGGCAGTTTTTGTCCATCCTGCACAAATTTGTGGGGGAAGGCTTTGGGTGAAGAATCCCTTTTTGTGTGGAAAAACAGTTGCAAAATCCGCCTGGATTCGAGATAATAAAAGGTACTTCAATACTTCCGCATACGGAATATCATAATTTTTGAATAAGACGCAAGGGGGACGAAACACATGCAGGAACTGAAGGACCGCATCGTGAAGGAAGGCAAGGTGCTGCCCGGCAACATCATCAAGGTGGACGGCTTTTTGAATCACCGCATTGACACGGAGCTGATGACCCACATCGCCGAGGAGTTCGGCAAGCACTTCAACATGGATGAAGTCACCATGATCCTCACGGCGGAGGCCTCCGGCATCGCCCTGTCCGCCATTGTGGCCCAGCACTTCCACAAGCCCATGATCTTTGCCAAGAAGGCCAAGAGCGACAACATCGAGGGCGGTCTGTACCAGAGCGACATCTTCTCCTACACCTATAAGAAGAAGGTCACGCTGCTGGTGTCCAAGGAGTGGATCTCCTCCGACGATAAGATCCTCATCATCGATGACTTCATGGCCAACGGCGAGGCTATGCGCGGCCTGTGCGACATCGTGGATGCCGCCGGCGCCACTCTGGTTGGCATCGGCTGCGCCGTGGAGAAGGGCTTCCAGGGCGGCGGTGACCGCCTGCGGGCTGCCGGCGTGAATCTGAAGTCCCTGGCCATCATCGAGTCCGCTGAGCCCGGTCATATCGTCTTCCGGGACGAGGAGTGATCCTTTCACACCCGGCCCGATGGGGCCGGGTGTGTCCGTTTTCCCGGGCAATCTGAAACCCCGCACCACTTTTTCCGTCTTTCTTTGTAACCAAACAAAAGGGAGGCTTACGGTATGAAAAAGCATTGGCGGATCCTGCTTCCACTGATCTTGGTACTGCTTTTGCTTCTGGTTCTGCTGCTCCTGCATCCGCATTCTGCGGCTGAGGAAACGCAGGATGAGGACGCGCTGCTGGGTGCCAAGCCGGTGATCTACCTCTATCCGGAGGAGGAGACAGCCGTCAGCGTCAAATTGGATTACGACGGCCAGCTCACCACCACCTACCCGGCCTATAACAATGGCTGGAGCGTCACCGCCCTTCCCGACGGCACCCTGTATGACGCGCAAGGGAAGGAGTACAGCTACCTCTTCTGGGAGGGCAGCAGTGACATCGCGTACGATTTTTCCCAGGGCTTCTGCGTCCCCGGTGAGGAGACCGCGGAATTTTTGCGCTGCACTCTGGAAAAGCTGGGTCTAACCGCCCGGGAGTTCAACGAATTCATTGTCTACTGGCTGCCCCAGATGGAGGGCAATGCCTATAACCTCATCGCCTTTCAGTCGGACGATTACACGGACCACGCCCGGCTGACCATCTCCCCGGAACCGGAGAGCATCCTGCGGGTCTTTATGGCCTGGCAGCCCCTCCAGGAGCCGGTGGAGATCATCCCCCAGGACCTGCCCTCCTTTGAACGCACCGGCTTTACGGTGGTGGAGTGGGGCGGTGTCCGGGTTTCCTGACAACAACCCAACCTGAAAAGGAGGAGTCAATTTGTCCCATCAAACCGTCATCGTACTGGACTTCGGCGGCCAGTACAATCAGCTCATCGCCCGCCGCGTCCGCGAGTGCGGCGTCTACTGCGAGGTGAAGCCCTACACCACCTCCATGGACGACATCCGGGCCATGAACCCTATCGGCATTATCTTCACCGGCGGCCCCAACAGCGTCTATGACCCCAAGTCCCCCCAGGCCAACCCCGAGGTGTTCCAGCTGGGCGTCCCTATTCTGGGCATCTGCTACGGCTGCCAGCTGCTGGCCCACAATCTGGGCGGCAAGGTCATCGCCGCCACCGACGACTCCGCCCGGGAGTACGGCAAGACCGAGACCTATTTCAATACCGACTGCAAGCTCTTCAAGGGCCTGCCCGCCCAGGGCATCACCTGGATGAGCCACGGTGACTATATGGAGAAGGTGCCTGAGGGCTTTGCCCTGGTGGCCCACTCCGACGCCTGCCCCAATGTGGCCATCTGCGACGAGGCCCGGGGCTTCTACGGCGTGCAGTATCACCCCGAGGTGAACCACACAGAGCACGGCACCGACATGATCCGCAACTTCCTCTATGAGGTCTGCGGCGCCCAGGGCGACTGGACCATGGGCGATTACAAGACCACCGCCATCCGCACCATTCGGGAAAAGGTAGGCAACGGCAAGGTGCTGCTGGCCCTCTCCGGCGGTGTGGACTCCTCCGTGGCCGCCGCTCTGGTGGCGGAGGCTGTGGGCAATCAGCTCACCTGCGTCTTTGTGGATCACGGCCTCATGCGCCTCAACGAGGGCGACGAGGTGGAAGCCGCCTTCAAGAAGTGGGACATCAACTTCGTCCGGGCCAACGCCGAGGAGCTGTTCCTTTCCAAGCTGGCCGGGGTCACCGAGCCGGAGCGCAAACGCAAGATCATCGGTGAGGAGTTCATCCGGGTCTTTGAAGCGGAGGCCAAGAAGATCGGCCAGGTGGATTACCTGGTTCAGGGCACCATCTATCCCGATGTCATCGAGTCCGGTGCCGGCGACGCCGCCGTCATCAAGAGCCACCACAACGTGGGCGGTCTGCCTGACTACGTGGACTTCAAGGAGATCATCGAGCCGCTGCGGATGCTCTTCAAGGACGAGGTCCGTCAGCTGGGCCGTGAGTTGGGTCTGCCGGAGTATCTGGTGATGCGCCAGCCCTTCCCGGGCCCGGGCCTTGCCATCCGCGTCATCGGCGATATCACCAAGGAGAAGCTGGACACCCTGCGTCTGGCGGACTTCATCTTCCGGGATGAGATCGCCAAGGCCGGCTTGGAGGGCTCCATGAGCCAGTATTTCGCGGTGCTCACCAACATGCGCTCCGTGGGCGTCATGGGCGACGGCCGCACCTATGACTATACCCTGGCCCTGCGTTCCGTCACCACCAGCGACTTCATGACCGCCGACTGGACCCGTATTCCCTACGATGTGCTGGACCGGGTCAGCGTACGGATTGTCAACGAGGTTCCCAATATCAACCGCATTGTCTACGACATCACCTCCAAACCCCCCGCAACTATTGAGTGGGAATGATTTCAGAGAGCTGAAAAGGCCCGTGATTACTGGGTTTTTGAGGGGTTAAGGCCCTCTGTGGCAACGATTTGGCAACACTTTTTCATTATTCGTAAAAAGAGAGCTAACTGATTTTGATTAGTCAGTTAGCTCTCTTTTTCTTTTTATTATTATTCTGTGCAACAAACGGCCTCTCCTGTGGCCTACAAGTGAGAGGGTCAAAAGAGATCCTGGGGCGGCACCTTCACATAGGTTTGAGCTTTATCAAACTCCGGATAGTGGTAGCGCCACTTGTCATAATCCTCTTTGGAGATCTCGCCCGCCTCCAGCATGGCAGCGGCCTGCTGCCAGGAACAGAGCATCTCGTGCAGCCGGGCGGCGTCCTTGTTCTTCCGCACATCGACCTTCAAGCAGACTTCTCCATCCGCCTCGCTGATCTTGAGCCCGTAGTTGTCCTCCAAGGTAAACAGGGTGTGCATGAGCCCCACATAGGAGTCTATGTCCGGGACGGAGAGGGCATGGGGCGAGACATCCAGTACCTGCGCCAGGGCAGCAGTCAGGTCTGCCTTAGGGGTTCTTGATCCTGTTTCGTATTGAGCAAGTCGCACATCGGCGGACTTTTCCGGAAAGCCCAGCGCCATGCCAAGATATTTCTGAGTCATCCCCCGCAGGAGACGGAAAAAGTGAATCCGTTCGCCAATCGCCATATCATCAACTCCCATCATTGGTTGTCCTAAAAAAAGCGTAGCAGAAATGCTTAGGAAAGTCAAGAGAATCCTAAACAATTTTATTTAATTTATTTTGCGTCCTCCGATTGACACAAGCTATTTTGCTTAGTATAATGACAATAGACTAAGCATAATAGCTTAGATTCAATAAATAAAAAAGAACTGCCGCAATTCCCGGTTATACATCACGTGAAAAAGTGGCGGACGAAAGTGAGGAGGCATTTATGGAACACAATATCCAGCCGCAGCAGCCATCAATGAGGAAAGGAAGGTATTATCCATGCAGGCACAAAACTTTATGCGCGTGGAGGAAGTGGCCCAGGAGCTGGGCATTTCCAAGTCCCACGCCTACAAGGTAATCCACAAGCTCAACGCCGAACTCCGGGACAAGGGCTATCTGACCATCTCCGGGCGGGTCAACCGGAACTTTTTCATGGAGAAGTTTTGCTACGGCAAAGCGGAAAAGGAGGGCTAATCATGGCGGTCTACAAGGAAGAAAAGACCAATACTTGGCGGGCAGTCTACCGCTACACGGACTGGAACGGCGAGCGCAAACAGACCCAGAAGCGGGGTTTCAAGACCAAGCGGGAGGCGCAGGCATGGGAACGGGAACAGCTCAACAAATCCACCGCCGATCTGGATATGACCTTCAAGAGCTTCGTGGACCTCTATACGGCAGACATGAAAACCCGGCTCAAGGAAAACACCTGGGCCACCAAGGATCACATCATCCGCACCAAGTTGCTGCCCTACTTTGGCAAGCTCAAGATGTGCAACATCACCGCCCAACAGATCATCACCTGGCAGAACGAGATGCTGAACTACAAGAACGAAAATGGAAAGCCCTACTCGCCGGTGTACCTGAAAACCGTCCACAATCAGCTCAGCGCTATTTTCAATCATGCGGTGCGTTACTACAACCTTCGGGAAAATCCCTGCAAGAAGGCGGGCAGCATGGGCAAGAAGAAAAACCGGGAGATGATGTTCTGGACCAAGGAGGAGTATCTGAAATTTGCCGAGGTAATGATGGATAAACCGCAGTCCTTCTATGCTTTTGAGATGCTCTACTGGTGCGGCATCCGGGAAGGCGAGCTGCTGGCGCTCACGCCCGCTGATTTTGATTTTGAGAAAGGCACTGTCTCCATCAATAAATCCTATCAGCGGTTGAGCGGTCAGGACCTGATTACCACTCCAAAAACGGAGAAAAGCAACCGCGTCATCACCATGCCGCAGTTTCTGACGGATGAGATTCAGGACTATCTCAAAATGCTCTATGGAATCGGGCTGGATGACCGGATGTTCACCGTCACCAAGAGCTATCTCCACCGGGAGATGGATCGGGGAGCCAAAGAAGCCGGAGTGCCGCGCATCCGAATCCATGATATTCGTCACAGCGCGGTATCGCTTCTCATTGACATGGGCTTTTCAGCTACGGCCATCGCAGACCGGGTGGGCCACGAGAGCATTGACATCACTTACAACTATGCGCACCTGTTTCCGTCCAAGCAGACGGAAATGGCGGATAAATTGAACATGGAAAGGGGCAATTAAAAATGTCGGCAAAGAATTTGGACAAGCACAACCGCTGGCGGAACAAAACGGTGGCCTTCCGGGTCTCCCCGGAGGAGGATGAGCAGCTTGAAATCTTCGTCAAGCTGTCCGGCCTGACAAAGCAGGACTACATCACCCGGCGGCTGCTGGAACGGGATGTGGTGGTGCAGGGTAATCCCAGAGTCTATAAGGCGCTCCGGGACGAACTGGCCGCTGTGCTGGACGAGCTGCGCCGGATTGAGGCCGGGCAGGGCGTGAACGACGAGCTGCTGGACACCATCCAGATGATCGCTACGATTATGAACGGAATGCAGGAGGAAGCTGCCTATGGGAATTGAGCCAAAAGAAAAGACTGCCCGAAATACATCTGTTGGCGCAGATGAGAGGCAGTCCATTCAAAAAGATTCTGACAACAGTATACCCGCTTCGGAGGCAAAACGCAACAGGGAAATGGATGATTTGGAGGAAATGTACCGCAGGATGCAGCGCATGGCTGACCCGCGCTATCTGCACACGCTCACCATGACCGAGCTGTTTCAGACCTCCTACAAAAGCCGCCCGCCTATCATTGAAAATCTGCTCCATTCGGGAGCATATCTTCTGGCGGGCGCGCCCAAGATCGGCAAGTCGTTTCTGGTGGCGCAGATCGCCTACCATGTCAGCACCGGGCAGGAGCTGTGGGGCTGCAAAGTCCATCAGGGAACTGTACTTTACCTCGCGTTGGAGGATGACTTCCAGCGCATCCAGAACCGGATGTTTATGATGTACGGCGTGAACGACACGCCCGATCTGCACTTTGCCACCGCTGCCGGAAAAATCGGGAACGGTCTGGACGAGCAGTTGGAGAATTTCATGCGGGAACATTCAGACACTAAACTCATTATCATTGACACCATGCAGAAAATTCGGGAAGTGGGCGGCGAAGCGTACAGTTACGCCAGCGACTATGAGATTGTCGGAAAGCTCAAGCAGTTTGCAGACAAGCACTGCATCTGTGTGCTGACTGTCCACCACACCCGGAAGCAACCCGCCGGGGACGCCTTCGAGATGATCTCCGGCACCACGGGCCTGCTGGGCTGCGCGGACGGCTCCCTGCTGATGCAGAAGAAAAAGCGAACCGCGTTGGAGGCCACTATTGATGTGGTGGGACGCGATCAACAGGATCAGATTCTCTACTTGAAAAAGGACCCGGAAACGCAGATTTGGAATTTGGAGCGCATGGAAACGGAGCCGCACAGGGAACCGCCGGACCCGGTGCTGGAAGCGGTGGCTAAGCTGGTCTCCGTTGAGCGTCAGGATTGGACAGGCTCACCCTCGGAGCTGGCCGAAACGGTGCAGGTGGGAATGGCGGCAAATGCGCTGACCAAGTATCTGAATGTCAAATCCGGCAGGCTGCTGGAAGAGTATCATGTAGGCTACGAGAACAGGGCGCGGCACGCCGGGCGGCAGGTGAAGCTCACCTATATGTTGGTGGAGGCTCCGTCTTTTGAGGTGGTTGAGGATGGGCGCGACGGTTGCGACGGTTGCAACGGTGAAAATGCTACCGCCCAAACAACCGTCGCTATCGTCGCAGCCGTCGCGGAGAGGAACGGAAGCGAATGAAGAATGTGCAGATTCCCTACGACCTGTTCGTGGCGCTGGTGGAGTATCACCTCGGCTATGATGACGAATACGAGGCTGAAATCCGGCAGGGATTGGAGCAGAAGCCGGACGCCCTGATGCGGCACGAGCTGTATGCCAAATATAAAACTGCTCCCAGCGCGGAAGAACGGGAGCAGGCCCGGCAGGAGTATCTGGACCGGCGCGGCGTATTCCCGGATTTTCGCTGGTAACAGGTGTTTACTTTCATACTAATCTCGCGGATGAAATCAGCACAAAAGTCAATCTTCTCTCTGTTGGCATATACAGGAGCGTGACACGCTCCTGTGGCTGGCAGACAAGGCAAATTGGCTGGCAGCACACGCTTTCCGCATCCCCGTCCCCATCGAGAAATCCGCAGATTTGGCGATGGCTAAGGCCGGGAGAATCCGGTGGATTTTCCCGGCCGGTGGGCGGCGGAATGGAAGCAAACGCAGTTGCGAAAAGAACGCCGGTCACACCGCATTTTGAGGCTGTGGGTATCACCTGCAAGCCGAAAAAGGCGGCGAGGCTCCCGCAGGAGCCGCATACCCCCTCGGAGAGCCCACGATACTTTGCAGCCGCAGGATGAAAGTATCATAGTGGGTTATTACACTTCCGCAGAAGTGCATCCCCCAAAAGCTACCCGCATCTCAACCGCCCCTTGTGGGGCGAGAAAGGAGTTCTATGGCAAGAGGCGACGGTATCCATCGTACCAGTGCAAGAAATATGAGACTTACCACACCCAAACTGAAAAACGCGCAGCAACACAACGAGCGCGAAAAAGAATCGTATGTCAATCAGGATATAGTCCCGGAACGCTCCCATCTGAATGTTCACTTCAAGCAACCGGATGGCGGCTATCTGGAGCAGTTTGAACAGATGGAGACAGACGGAATCATCTCCACACGCGGTATCAAAGAGGACGCTTTCCGTTATGGCGAGCTGATCTTCGATGTAAACTCCGCCTACTTTTTCAACCACGGCGGATACGACTTCGCAAAACAATTTTACCACGATGCATACCAGGCTGCAATCAAAATCGTGGGCGGCGAACAGTACATTCTGTCGGCAGTTATGCACGCCGACGAGCGCAACCGGGCAATGTCCGATGCGCTGGGGCAGGATGTATACCACTACCACCTTCATGTGGTCTATGTGCCGGTGGTGGAGAAGCAGGTCCGATGGTCCAAGAGGTGCAAGGACAAGTCGCTGGTAGGCAAGGTAAAAGAAACGGTCATGCAGGTCAGCATGAGCAAAAAGTGGGCTTCCAAGCCGGTGCTGGATGAGGCCACCGGCGAACCACTGAAAACGGCGAAGGGCAAACCTGTTCTCAAAAAATCGTACAGCGTGTTGCAGGATGATTTCTTCCAGTATATGCGTGAGGCCGGGTACGCCGATGTGGAGCGCGGTGAGCGCGGCAGCTCTGAGGAACATCTGACAGTCACACAGTTCAAGGTGGAAAGAGAACAGGCGCGGCTGGCAGAGCTGCAAACAGAAAAATCAGAGGTTCAGGCGGAGATCGGCCAGCTTCAGGCAGAGAAGGCCGAGGCGGAAAAATCTGCCAAAGAAGCGCAGACGGAACTCCGGCTGCTGGCTCCCAAACTCAAGAGCATGGAGAAGCTGGCGGCTGAGTATTCTTCAGACCCGGAGGACTTGCTGCCGTTACCCGATCGAATGGAGTCTGCCAAATCCTACCGGGAGAAAAAGTCCAAGCCGCTGCTGGAAAAGATCGTCAAGGTGGTGCGCTCCGTTTACCGGGCTTATCTGGATGTCTGCCAGAAATTCGAGCTGTTGCAGCGCAAATATGATATGGAGGTCCCGTATTTGAAAAAGCAGTTGGACGAGGTCAAGGGTAAAAATGCAGAATTGCAGGAAACTGCCAGAGACTATCACCGGCTGTGCCGGGCCTATGGGCCGGAGCGGGTAGCCGAAACGGTGGCGGCTGTCAAGCAGCAAGAACAGGCGGAGAAAGAGCAGAAACGCAGTCAAAAGCGGCGGCATGACCGGGATGCGCGGTAATCCCGTGTAGAGCTGAGAAAACAGGATTTTTGCGGATAGCAGCATCTGAACTGAATCTTGTATCGTTTGGGCGCTTTCTATCCGAAAATCCGCTTACTTTTGCCGGTGTAGAGCCGGAGAAAATTTATGAAAATGCGGAGGTTTTATGAGAACAGGTCTTTCCAAGAAGCAAAAGACAACCAGCATCTTTTTTGACGAGGCAAGCTCTATCATTGAGGTGTGTACCTACAATACATCTCTTAAAAACCGTTTAAGCGATTATGCGGGAAAGTATCCGGACGCGTGCCGGTTGGTGGACGATGATGAAAACGGCTGTCTGACATTTGAAATCAGAAAAGGGCGGTTCAGTTTCAAGCTGAACGCACCATACAGCGCGGAGCGCCGGAAAGCGGCCAGTGAGCTGGCTAAGAAAAACATCAAGAACTTGCAGCAAGGTAAGAAGTGATTGCATGCCGCCCGTGGGGGAGAATACTTCACGGGCGGTTTTTGATCTTTCTTCTGTAAATTGCAGGTCAGGGCTTGCTTTATTTCGCTTAAACGAATATAATATATTTGGTGTAGTGTTCGCATCCATAGTGATTATGAGGTGTCGCAAGTGAATGGATATATAACGGTTCAAGAAGCCGCCGAAAAATGGGGTGTGACCCCGCGGCAAGTTCAGATATTATGCAAAGAAAACCGCATAGCAGGCGCATCGCGCATGAGTCGTATTTGGATTATCCCGGAAGACGCCGAGAAACCGACAAGCGATAAACGAGGACAAGGTAGGGAAAGAAATGATTCTTCAAAGCACCGTGTATCAAAAACAGAATATTGACCTATCTTCTGCTCCTTGGACGATGCATGAGTTTTTTGCTGGTAGCGGCCTTGTGGCGTATGGACTAAGGGGTATGTTCGCGCCTGTTTGGGCAAACGACATCAGCGAACAAAAGGCCGCCGTCTATGAAGCCAATTTCGGGTGCGAACGGTTTGTTCTGGATGACATCAAGAACATCAAGGGGATCAATCTACCGTTCGCTCATCTTTCATGGGCCAGCTTTCCATGTCAAGACTTATCTCTGGCGGGTTCTATCGGCGGAATCCATGCGTCCCGCAGCGGTTTGGTGTGGGAATGGTTGCGCGTGTTGGATGAGATGGACGATAAACCGAAAATTCTCTTGCTGGAGAACGTGGCGGGTCTGCTTTCGACAAACGGCGGCGATAATTACCGGGTTCTTCATTTGGCGCTTGTGGAAAGAGGGTATCGCTGCGGAGCTGTTTTGCTGAATGCGTCCCACTTCGTTCCACAGTCCAGACCGAGAGTATTCATTATCGCCGTGCAGGAGGATTGTCCCATTCCAGAGGAATTGGTGGGTGACGGGCCATGCTGGCTCCATAACAGCGCCGCAACGCAATTGGGCCGCGAACTGCCGGGATGGGTCTGGTGGCATACGGAAAAGCCCCCACGTCGCGCCGTATCCCTCAAAGATATTGTCGAGGATAACGCAACCTTTGATAAAGACGATGTTTTACGTTTGGTTCCCGAACGGCATTGGGACAAATTGCGGGCGCACGACACTGTGTACGCCACAGGCTATCGCAGGACAAGGAACGGAACGCAGCAGTTGGAGCTGCGCTTTGATGGGATTGCCGGTTGCCTGCGGACACCGGAAGGCGGGAGCAGTAAGCAGTATCTGGTAGTCAAAAAAAATGGCCAGACACACGCGCGGCTTTTGACCGTGCGCGAGGCTGCCAGATTGATGGGAGCGCCAGACAGCTTTGAACTTCCCGGAAGTTATAACGACGGATATAAAGCGATGGGCGATGCAGTGGCTGCGCCAGTCGCACGGTTTATAGGGGAGCGATTCCTAACCAAAATTGCGGAGGCGGTATATGATGATTAGTCCTAAGGAACGCTTAGAAGCGTTTCAATCTGAAAACCATATTACTACGAAAGGGCCTCTCTCTTTGGTCGTGCAGTTTACCCGCATGGTGAGAGATAAGGCTTTTCCGTTGAACCCTGACGACTTCCAGACAAGCAGCAAAGGACAGGTCGCTGGGCTTGGCGGAGCGAACTTGAAGAAGATTTTGAAAGAGCACGGCATCACCCAGCAACTATCCTCCGAAGGCGGGAGAACCAGCAGAGGCAGTATGGGGCTGATGATTAAATATGTGGACTTCCTGAACGCATGGAACGCGGAAGAAGCCGTGGACTTTTCCATAGTTGAGGACTTTTGGGCCGAACAGGTGCGCGAATACTTTAGAAACCAGCCTTTTGTCCTAACAGCCGACACATCCAAAACAATCGGCGCAAACCTGGACGACTTGTTTGAGCAGGCAAAAAAGCGTCAGAAGCAGAACGCCGGGACACAGTATCTCGGCACGGTATTGCAGCATCTTGTGGCGGCGAAACTCTGCTTGATCCTGCCGGAAGGTTCTTTTGAAATTCATGGAGCCTCTGTGGCGGACGGCCCCACAGACCGCAACGGCGATTTTGTCATCGGAAATACAGTCATTCACTGTACGACCATGCCCGGCGCGTTGCTGATTGAAAAGTGCAAAGCAAATCTCCGCGCCGGTTGTCACCCCGTCATCATCACGATTTTTGAGCGCGTACATACCGCGCTCAATCTTGCCGAGGACGCTGGTCTGGCCGGACGCGTTGAAGTGTGGGACATTCAGCAGTTCTTGTCCGCCAACGTCTACGAGCATAGTCTCTTTGACGAGTCCAAGAGAAACTCCACGCTCTCCGGCATCATTGACCGATACAACAAGATCGTGCTGGAGGCGGAAACCGATCCCAGCCTCCGCATAGAGTTTGAAGCCAGGTGAGTCGCTGTGGCTGATGTTTTCGATGCGGAGAAGCGATCTGACATTATGCGTCAGGTCAAGTCTAAAAAGAATAAGTCCACGGAACTGCGACTGATTGAAATATTTAAGGAGAACGGGATTACAGGCTGGCGGAGAAACTACCCGGTAAAAGGGCATCCCGATTTCGTATTCCCAAAGAAGAAAATCGCTGTGTTTGTGGACGGTTGCTTCTGGCACGGACATGACTGCCGAAACACTCGTCCTGCCGATCATCAGGAGTATTGGCAGAAGAAGCGTGAACGGAACATGAAGCATGACAGAGAAGTCACGGCCATGTTCGAGGCGCGAGGTTGGACAGTGTTGCGGATTTGGGAGTGCGAGTTGAAAAAGAAAAATGAATCCACACTTGTGGATCAATTAAAGTCATTTATATAATAAGCGTTTTTCTCTATGTTTATGAGAATTTTCATGCGCGGCAAGGGGGACTAACAATATATGCCTTATGCTGCAATAGATTTGTTTTGCGGTGTTGGAGGATTGACTAAAGGGCTAGAACAAGCCGGGATTAATGTCGTTGCAGGAATTGATTTTGAGCCTAGCTGTCAATACGCATATGAAGAAAATAACAACTCTGTATTTATTCAAAAAGATATTACAGATGTTACGCCGTCTGAACTTCAAGCGCTCTATCCTGCAAATGCCGACATACGCATATTAGCAGGATGTGCTCCATGCCAACCTTTTTCAAAATATACACAAAGATATAGAAAAGACGGCTATAAGGACGAAAAGTGGCGGCTCCTATACTCCTTTGGTAAATTGGCTAAGGAAGTTCGCCCTGCCATAGTTGCTATGGAAAATGTGCCGGAGCTTGAGAAAACTCACGTCTTTAAAGATTTTATAGATAAACTTGAAGATTGCGGATACCACATATTTCATAAAACGGTATACTGCCCGGACTACGGGGTTCCGCAAAGCCGAAAACGGCTGGTTTTATTAGCGTCTTTGTTAGGCGATATATCACTA
>PPYF01114625.1_pt1 | contig 16218 bp, 9 predicted proteins | sample 1559871 | NCBI WGS metagenome assembly PPYF01 (sample SAMN08240021, study PRJNA423297) | Human gut metagenome, whole genome shotgun sequencing project.
TGCGCCCCAAAATTCAAGCCTTCCGACCCTACTCCATTTTCATAGGGCGGAGGAGCGGTCAAAAAGGAGGAACGCCCGCCGGGCCGGCGGTGCGGCAGTGTGGAGACCTGCCGTAACGTCCGCAGAGTGACGCTCTCTGCGGGCAAGAGGGTATTTGCGGAGGCATTGCCCTTACGGCCCTGAACATGGCAACTGTATCCCTGAAGAATGTGAAGAAGATCTATGACAACAAGGTGACCGCGGTTCACGACTTCAACCTGGAGATTGCGGACAAGGAGTTCATCGTCCTGGTCGGCCCCTCCGGCTGCGGCAAGTCCACCACGCTGCGGATGATCGCCGGCCTGGAGGATATCTCCGAGGGCGATCTGGTCATCGGCGGCAAGCGGATGAACGACGTGGAGCCGAAGGACCGGGACATCGCCATGGTCTTCCAGAGCTACGCCCTGTACCCCCACATGACCGTATATGAGAACATGGCCTTCGCCCTGAAGCTGCGCAAGGTGCCCAAGGAGGAGATCGACAAGAAGGTGCGGGAGGCGGCCGAGATTCTGGACATCACCCAGTACCTGGACCGCAAGCCCAAGGCGCTGTCGGGCGGCCAGCGCCAGCGCGTGGCCATCGGCCGCGCCATCGTCCGTGATCCCCAGGTGTTCCTGATGGACGAGCCGCTGTCCAACCTGGACGCCAAGCTGCGCAACCAGATGCGTGCGGAGATCATCAAGCTGCGCCAGCGCATCAACACCACCTTCATCTACGTCACCCACGACCAGACCGAGGCCATGACCCTGGGCGACCGCATCGTCATCATGAAGGACGGCTTCATCCAGCAGATCGGCACCCCCCAGGAGGTGTTCGACCAGCCCGCCAACCTGTTCGTGGCCGGCTTCATCGGCTCCCCCCAGATGAACTTCTTCGACGGTGAGCTGGAGAAGAAGGACGGCAAGTACCAGCTCAAGGTGGGCGAGGCCACCGTGGTGCTGGGCGGCAAGGCCCAGGAGCTGCTGGTCGGGAAGGGCGTGGGCGAGCGCAAGGTGACTGTGGGCATCCGTCCCGAGCACATCGCCTTTGCCGCCGCCCCTGGCACCGATACCGTGTCCAGCAAGGTGGACGTGTCCGAGATGATGGGCAGCGAGGTGTACCTGCACGTCAACGCCGTGGGCCGCGACGTGGTGCTGCGCATCCCCACTGCTTCTATGTTTTTCTTTGGTTACCCCGGCATTCGCCCTGGACGGAATATGGCACAATCCCTATGGCATTGATGATCTCTATGACCATGAACCCACCGAGATATACCCTCTGACTCCCATCGCCGGTGAGATGATTTATATCAAGAGCACAACATGGCCGGTGGAGGCAGGACAGTCAGTGTGGCTCACCTATACGAAGAATGGGGAGCCCCAACCGGATATCGGCGCAGAATGGAAGTACAACAGCGGAAACAACAGCTATTGGGAGGCTGCTATTGGTCCTTTTGAAAAGGGTGATGTTATTGAGTATACCGTCTTTGCAGACAAAGATGGGCAGAACACGCAGTCTATTGGCCCGTTCTCTTTCCACGTAGTGGAATGGGAAAGGGCGCAGTCTGTAGAACTCGGTTCACAGGAAGATGGCCTTGTTGTTCTGAATGTAACGTCTGACCAAGGGGATTCTACGCCTAAGCTGGGGCTCAGCTTCCCATCTGCTGATGTCCTGCGCTTCCAGTTTTCCCCGCTGGGAGATGTGGCCTTCGAGGCAGGGGCTGCTGACTACAGTATTGAAGAGGACAGCAATAGCATCATTATTTCCACCAGCGCACTTGAAGTGACGGTTACAAAGTCGCCTTATGGCGTGGAAGTGCGGGATTTGGATACCGGCAAACTTCTGACGCAGAACGGAGGCACTGGCAGCGAGCTATCCTGGCTGACGGATGGCGCCGGCCTCGTGAAAAATTTCCGTGGCAGGTATGAATCGCCTTCCAGTGAAAAGTTTTACGGATTTGGGGAGCGTTATAACGGAATTGAAAAGCGTGGAGAAACGGTGGATATTTACGTTTATAACCAGTACCAGAATCAGGGCGAAAGAAGCTATCTGGCCGTACCGTTTTTCTATTCCAGCAAGGGATACGGCTTGTATCTTGATTCCACCTATTACGCTCAGTTCGATATGGCAGACAGCGATCCGAACCAGTATACCTTTACCGTGAATACCTCTGGTGATGATCCTGTGCTGGATTATTATATTATCAGCGGAACGCCGGAAGAGGTGATTGGCGGCTATTCCGAGCTTAGTGGGAAGCCCCAGGATATGCCCAAATGGGCATTTGGGCTTTGGATGTCCGCCAATGAGTGGGATAGACAGTCCGAGGTGCTTTCGGCCGTAGAAAACGCAGAGGCCTATGACATTCCGGCCTCTGTAGTGGTCTTGGAACAGTGGAGCGACGAAAACACCTTCTATATCTTCAATGACAGCACCTATACGGCAAGGCCGGGCGGAGAGGCGTTTTCCGGCAGTGACTTTACCTACAGCGAGAAATGGCCTGATCCCGCCTCTATGGTGGATACCATCCATGACAATGGGATGAAGGTGCTGCTGTGGCAGATTCCTGTGCTCAAATACACCGATTATGCCTGGGAGCAGAAGGACAATGACGAGGCATACATGATTGAGCAAGGCTACGCCGTCGGAGACGGCGAGGGAGGCCAATACCGTATCCCATCCTCCGGGTGGTTCGGCAATAGCCTGCTTTTGGACTTCACCAATCCGGACGCGGTGGACTGGTGGATGTCTAAGCGTGCTTACCTGTTCGATGATATTGGAATTGATGGCTTCAAGACCGATGGCGGTGAAATGGTCTGGGGCCGCAATACCTCCTTCTACGACGGAAGCGATGGCCTGGAAATGCGCAATGAGTATCCGAATGCCTATATCGAAGCGTATTACGACTTTACAGAGGAAAACACCGGTACCGGTATGACCTTCAGCCGCGCCGGCACCGCAGGCGTCCAGTCCACCGGCGTATTCTGGGCTGGCGATCAGTCTTCCACCTTTGATGCGCTTCAAGATTCGATCAGCGCCGGTTTAAGTGCTGGTATCTCTGGCATCCCATTCTGGGGATGGGATCTGGCTGGATTCACCGGCGATTTCCCAACCGCAGAGCTGTACAAGCGCAGCACCCAGGCAGCGGCGTTTGCGCCTATCATGCAGTTCCATAGCGAGAAGGCAAATCCCAGCCCCAGCGAGGAACGCAGTCCCTGGAATGTGCAGGAGCGCACCGGAGATGATACCATCATCCCCACGTTCCGGTATTATGTGAATACCAGAATGAACATTCTGCCCTATATTTATAGTGAGGCACAGCAGTGCACAGAGGATGGCACCCCGCTGATGCGTGCCATGATGATCGACTTCCCGGAGGATCCGGAAGCCTACGACTTAGAAGAGCAGTATATGTTTGGCCGGTCGCTTCTTGTGGCACCTGTCCTCGAAGAGGGGCAGACCGTAAAGGAAATCTATCTGCCCGAAGGCGAGTGGATTGATTTCTTCCACAACGCTCTTACCGCCGGAGGCGGCACAAAGAATTATTACTGCGATGTGGATTCCATCCCTGTCTACGTTCGCAATGGGAGCATTATTCCCCTGAATCTCAATGAAGATTATGAATTGGGTGGCTCCATCGGTAACGATGTGGACAACTACACGAATCTGACCTTCCGGGTATACCCGAAGGGTGATAGCAGCTATACGCTTGTCCACAGCGACCGGTCTACGATGACCGTAAACGCAAGCGAGGACTTTGAGAACGGCCTGGTATCCGTCTCTATCCCCGCTGCCGCTATTCCAGTCACCACGCAGGTGTTCGGCACGGAGCCGACTGGTGTCACGGTCAACGGGCAGGCCATCCAGCGCGCTGCTACCTTGGATGAATTCCAAGCTGCTCAGACGGCCTATTACTACAGCAGCAGCGAGAAGCTGGTCTATATCAAGACCGCCGCCGGTGACGCTTCTGAAATTGAGATTGAGGGGATCTATCAGGCTCCCTATGAAGCGGAACATGCGGAGCAGGCCAATGTAGCCGTAAACACAGATCACGAAGGCTATTATGGTGAGGGCTTTGTGGACCAGTTTGCCTCTGAAGGCTGTGCGGTCACATTTACTGTGAACTCTGACGGCGACACCGCTCTGCTGGACGTCCGCTACTCTGCAGGGACTGAGGCGGCCCAGCGGACTCTGCTTGTAAACGGAGAGTCCATAGTGCTCGATCTGCCGAAAACGCAAGACTGGGATAGCTGGAACACAGTATCTGTTCCTGTCGAATTGGTGTCGGGGCAAAATACAATTACAATTTCCTATCAGGCGGGGAACTTCGCCGGAATCAACCTAGACTGTATCTCACTTCGGAATCAGTGACGACTTGAACCAACACAGGGAGGTGCATGGGGCTTCCCTATGCACCTCCCTGTTGTCTTATTAAGGAGGAACTGTATGCGAACGATAAGAAAACGGCTGCTTGCCCTCTTGCTGACGGTCGCTATGCTGGGTACCCTGTTTGCGGGTCTTCCGATTGCTTCGGCCGCATCGGAGGCGCTCGGAAATGTGACGGACGCCGCAGTAGATGGAAATACGCTTTTACTGACGATTGACAGCGGCGGGAGCGCGTCAGATCTGCTTACGTTGGAAGTATGCCAAGACAATATCCTTCGGGTAGATTACCAGCCAGAGTCTGTGGAACCCAGCCCAGACACCCCGATTATTGACCCTGAGCTTACTTGGGATACCACTACGGCAACGGAAATCGACATTACCGGCGATCCCATTGTGATCCAGACAGACGGCATGCGCATTGAAATCAGCCGTACGCCATGCCGCATGACGGTGATGCAGGCCGACGGAACTACGCTGTTCTGGGAACCAGAGAGCGGAGGCATCTACCACGACGGGGTGCGCTTCGTACGCGCTGAATCCAGCAATATGTATGGTATTCATGGATTTGACTGCTTCAGCGATAATGGGAACCTTCTGCGGAACGACAACAGCTCTACGGCCGCAGCAGGGCAGCAGGGAAATTCCGGCGGCCCGTTTATGTGGTCAACTGCCGGATATGGTATTCTGGTGGACTCTGACGGCGGCTATCCCTATACAAACTCCACCGACCGCAAGATGGAATTCTATTATGGGGGAACGCCGGCGGAGGGCCGCCGCTACGAGAAAGAAGACGTAGAATATTTCATCATGCTGGGAGAGCCGAAGGAGATTATGGCCGGCTTCTCCAAAATCACAGGGACATCTCCCATGATGCCAAAGTGGTCTTTGGGATTCTCCAACTTTGAGTGGGATATCGACGAAGACGAGTTCTATGAAATGGTAGAGCTGTACCGGGCCAAGAATATTCCGATTGACGGTTATGCTTTTGATTACGACTGGAAACGTTATGGCGATGATAATTACGGGGAATTCACCTGGAATACGGATAACTTCCCCTCTGCGGCCTCCACGCAGCTAAGGGAGGATATGGAATCCAAGGGTATTAAGATGATTGGCATCACCAAGCCCCGTGTGGTGACCAAGCTCTCTGACGGAACACCGACTGAACAAGGTGTGGACGCAGAGGCCGGAGACTACTTCTATCCGGGCCACTATGAATACACAGACTACTTCCTGCCTGTGACTGTGCGCAGCATTGATCCCTACAAAGCAGCGGAACGGAACTGGTGGTGGCTCCACTCCCAGGATGCTTTCGATCGGGGCATCGTTGGATGGTGGAACGATGAGACGGACAAGGTCTCCTCAAATGGTGCAGATTACTGGTTTGGCAACTTTACCACCGCCTTTATTTCTCAGGCCATGTATGAAGGGCAGCGGGAATATACCGATGACAGCGTCCGTGTTTGGCAGACTGCACGCAATTACTATCCTGGTACGCAGAGGTATGCCACCAGCATCTGGTCCGGTGACGTGGCAACCCAGTTCTACAAGGGAGAACGGGTATCTTGGGCGGCTGGACTAAATGAGCAAAAGGCTGCGATGCTGTCCACCATCAATAACGGGCAGCCCAAGTGGGGCAGCGATGGCGGCGGCTTCAACCAGAACGCCGGGAACATTGAAAACCCCAGTCCGGAGCTCTACACCAGATGGCTGCAATTCGCTTCTATGAGTCCGGTTTTCCGCGTCCATGGAACAAATCATCAACAGCGCCAGCCTTGGTACTTTGGTACAACGGCGGAAGAAGTGACCAAGTCCGCCATTCAGCAGCGGTATTCCCTGATCCCGTACATGTATTCTTATGAGCGGGAGGCCTATGACTCCGGTTTGGGGCTGGTGTATCCCCTGCTGTTCGACTATCCCGACGACGAAAACGTGGCTGACTACTCCGATGCCTGGATGTTTGGAGAGTGGCTGCTCGTTGCCCCTATCACAGAACGTGGTCAATCCGTGAAGTGGATCTATCTGCCGGAAGGCACCTGGATTGACTATAATCGCGGCACTGTTTATGAGGGCGGCCAGTATATTCCCTACAGCCTCAATAGCGAGTCTTGGACCGACATTCCGATGTTTATCAAAGAAGGCGCCATTATTCCGACGCAGGACGTGCAGGACTATGTCGGACAGGAAACTGTGGATCATGTGACGGTAGACATCTTCCCGAGCGGCCGGGAGACCAGCTTCCGCTATTATGATGACGATGGAGAAACCTATGACTATGAGGACGGCGTGTATTTCACACAGGAAATCTCCGCGCAAGGTACCGGAAATACCGAAGTGAAGATCGGTGCAGTCGATGGAAGCCACAACTCCGGATTGGACTACTATTACTTGGCCGTCCATGGCCAGGCGGCTACCGAGGTTACCAGCAACGGGAGCCTGCCCTATTATGATGACTATAATGCGCTGTTAGCGGCACCTGGAGAAGGCTGGACAGTGGGCAAGGATGTGTATGGGGATGTAACCTATATCAAGGCCTATGCCGCTTCTGACAGCAACAGCACTTACACGCTCGAAGGCAGCAGCCCTGTCGATACGGATGGTCAGACCTATGAGACGGAGTATGCCTCCCTCTTTGGTGCCTCTACAGACACGCAGGCCTCTGTGAATCAGAATCACTCCGGCTACTCCGGAACGGGGTTTGTGGACAAGCTGGAAGCCGACGGCGCTGGCGTTACTTTCTATGCTAAGGTAGCCAATGCAGGCGATTATGACGTCACCTTCCGGTATGCCAACGGTGATGCAGCAGAGAAATCTCTGTCTGTCTATGTCAACGGTTCTTATATTGGCAAAACCGCTATGCCCTCCACCGGAGACTGGGACACCTGGGCGGATTGCCTGATGCAGCTTCCGCTGGCGGCAGGAAACAACATCATCACTCTTAAGCATGAGGATGCCAGCGGAGACACCGGCTATGTCAACTTGGATTCTTGCACCGTGCCGTTCTATCCGGAAGTGATCACCGCAGAGGCCGAGAACGCCGCGCTCTACGGCACCGCCGGCACAAATCAGGATCACTGGAATTACAGCGGAAGCGGCTTTGTTGACGGGATGACTTCCGCCGGTGCGGGCGCTGAGTTTGAGATTACGGTTCCGAAGGACGGAAGCTATGAGGCCTCTATCCGTTACTGCAATGGCACCCAGGCCACGAAAGACCTGAATCTGTATGTCAACGGTTCCTATATAGAGACAATCTCTTTTGGAAGTATCGGCGGAAACTGGAACGAGTGGCAGGAGCTTACCCAGACGCTGGAGCTTGATGAAGGCCGGAATGTCGTTGCGCTGCGTTACGACAGCAGCAACTCCGGCAATATAAATCTGGACAAGCTGTCAGTGAAGACAGAGCCAGACGCCACAATTTCGATCCCCTTGGTGGACAATGGCGGATTTGAGCGGGACACCTCACAGAGCAGCGCCTGGACAGAGTGGCACCCTGATGGTCAGGCAGTGGCCTATGGAGTAGACTCCGGATCCGGTACCAACCCGCCGGAATCCCCATACGCTGGCGACAAGCGCGCCTATTTCTACAGCGGCAGTGCATACCAGCAGAGTATCCACCAGGGAATCAACCTCCCGAATGGAACCTATACCGTTCAAGCCTGGATAAAGGTTTCCAATACGGCTCCAGACATTGGACGCATGGAGGTCACTGGTTATGGAGGCGACAGCATCTATGTTGATATGCCTTATGCAGGAACCGGGTGGAGGCTGGTTGAGACGGATATCACCGTTACAACAGGCTATCTGGACATTGGGTTCTACTGCTCCAGCCTAGGCGGTACAACTGTGCATATAGACAATGTTAAGATTTTGAATAAATAGCGGAATTTAATGAGTTAACTAAAAGATTATTATCTAAATATACTTAAATCGAAGAACATACCCGAAGAGGGACGGGCCTCCGCAAAAGCGGAGGCCCGTTCCTCTCTATCGGATTCGCATGTCAGGAGGGGGAAAGCTAGACAAATGCAAGAGAGAGCGCTGGAACAAAGGACAAAATCAACAGCAATACACAGGAGACCAGGAAAAATGGTACGACCCATTTGAGCATGCTCTCCATCTTGATTTTGGCTACGGCCGCACCCACGAAGAGGTTGCAGCCATAAGGAGGCGTACACAGACCAACAGCTAGGTTTACCGACATGACAACACCGAAGTGTATGGGATTGATGTTGAACGCCTGGATGGTAGGCAGCAGCATAGGCGCGATGATGATGATGGCGGGCACGGTATCCAGAAAACAGCCCACGATCAGCAGAAACACATTGATGACCAGCAACAACACTACAGGGCTGTCGGACAGATTGGCCATAAAGTTGGTGATCATCTGGGGGACCTGTTCGAAGGTCATGAAGGTGGAGAACACTGTGGAGGTGCCCAGCAGGAAGGAAGTAACGCCGTTGAGGACAGCGGCGGACACAAAAGTTTTATACAGGTCCTTCCAAGTCATGTCGTGGTACACGAACAGGGACACGATGATGGAGTACACAACGGAGACAGCGGCGGCCTCAGTGGGAGTGAAGAAGCCAGAGTAGATGCCACCTAGGATAATAAAGGGAGAGAGCAGAGCCCAGAACCCGTCCTTGGTGGCCTTGCCTACCCGGTGTAGCCGTTCTTTCCAGAACTGGATCATGGGAATCCTTTCTCCGACGGGCCCAAGCTCGGGTTTGTGGACCTCGGTGCCAGTGCGCTTGCAGATGATGATGTTCACCATCAGAAACACCAGGCCGATCATAACGCCGGGGATGATACCGGCCTTGAAGAGATCAGGCACGGAGGTTTTGGTTGAAGCTCCGTAGAGCACAAAGGACAGGGAGGGCGGAATGATGGGCCCCACGATACCGCCGAAGCAGACCAGAGTGGCGGCGTAGGAGGAATCATAACCCTTGCGCTTCATTTCGGGGATCATCATGCCGCCGATGGCAGAGGTGGTGGCCATGCCGGAGCCGGTAAGGGCGCCGAAGAACATGCAGGCCAGCATGGAAACGCACCCCAGGGCGCCGGTCACAAAATCGATCAGCGCAGAGGCAAAGTCCACGATCCGCCGGGCGATGCCGCCAGTGGACATGATGGTGCCGGCCAGCATGAAATAGGGGATGGCCATGACCGTAAACGAGAAAATACCTGAATAGCAGTATTGTGCGTTGACCACCATGTTCAGATCCGAGAAGAAAAACATGGAGATCATGGTTGCGCCGCCAATGGCGAACCCCACAGGTACACCGATCGCCAGCAGGACAAACAGCAAAATCAACAGGACAATGACTGCATCCATGCTTAATCCCCCCCTTCCCGGGCCTTGGTGTCAGCGGGTAATTTGCCATTGATGAGGGTGAGGGCAGAGCGCTTGATGCTCACCAGTGTGCGGAGAATCATCAGTCCGCAGCCCAGCACCACCGCCAAGTAGCCCCAGGAGGTGCTGATCTTGATGCCAGCATAGGGCACATTGCCCTGAGCGACCACCAGTTCCACGCCATAGTAGAAGATGACGGCGCAGATGATAATCACGACGATATCGGAAATGATGTTGACGATCTGGGCCAAGCGGAAAGGCAGCCGATCCGTGAGCATAGTGATTTTAATATGCTCGCCTTCCCGCTGACCTAGACTGATGCCCATCCAGGAGATCCATACGAACAGGAATTTCCCCAGCTCTTCCGACCAGGACAGAGAATTGCCGGCCTTCCGCATGATGACCTGGACGAAAATGATGATGACCATCAAGGCAAACATGGAGACGATGATGACTTCTTCAATGTGATTTAGGATTGAAAAAAATCTGCTTTTTGCTGAATTCATAGACAAATTAGATGTATCACTGAAATACACCTTTTCCCCCTCTCTCTACAGCATATTATAGGTTCCCAACCAGGCCGTACCGATGGCTTAGGCGGGCCTATATATAGTTTCCTCTAGGGTCAGCTCTGGGGAACGGTGGCTAGCCAGCGGTCCATCAGATCGTCGCCGATCTGCGCACGCAGATCGTCATACACAGGCTGCACCGCCTCCTTGAAAGCAGCGACCTCTTCATCGGTGAGCTCCTCCACAGTGGCGCCTTCCTCCTTGAAGCGCTCAATATACTCCATTTCGTTGGCGCGCTCCTCCTCGCGCTGCTGCTCGCAGGCCAAGGCCACGCCCTCCTCGATCAGCGCCCGGTCCTCAGGATCCAGGGACTCGATCCATTCCAGGGAGCACACAATGGGGAAGGGGGAGCTTGCGTGGTTGGTAATGGTGATGTAGGGCGCGATCTCATGGATGTTGAAGTCATTGAACACACCCAAGGAGTGGTCAAGTGCCTCGATGGTGCCTGTGGAGAGGGAGGTCAGCACTTCGTTCCAGGACATGGGGGTAGGACTACCGCCCATAGCGTCCCAGGTCTTGATGTCCAGATCGTTCTGCGCCACGCGGATCTTCTGGCCATGCAGATCCTCGGAATTGTGGTAGGTACTGGTGCGGCTGATCACCTGACGCATTCCATTATAGAACATGCCAACGCAGTAATAGCCGGAGGGTGCCAAGGTCTCGTTAAACAGCTCCAGACCGCCATTTTCAAAGGTGCCCTGCACCCAGTCCTCATAGGTGGGGTACAGGTAGGGTAGGTCTACCGCGCTAGTCGCGGGTCCGGACACGGAACTTACCACGGAGGATAGGTCGAACTCCATGGTGAGAGTGCCCAGCTTTACACCGGCCACCATGTCGGGGGAGTCGCCCAACTGGCCATTGGGGTAAACCTCCACTTTGAAACGGCCTGGCGCCTGATCTTCCAGCCACTCGCCCAGCCAAACGCTCCACTTGTGAGTGGAACGCGTATCAGAGTCGGTATGGCCAATTTTGATCACAATGGGTTCCTCAGAACTAGTGCTGCCAGTGTTGTTGGCAGAGGGGTTATCATTACCGCCACTGCTGGCACTGGGGCGGCTACAGCCGGAGAAAAGAGCCAGGCTCATGGCTGCCGCGAGAGTAAGCGCTAAAAATTTTTTCCGTTTCATAGTTCTCTCCTTCCTGTTCATTGCAGATGGTTCTATCTTTCAGCGGATAGGCCGCAGACATTCGCCGTTTAGGCCAGGGACAGGATCCTGCGGGCCTCGCCGGGGTTGGCGATCTCGCGGCCCAGCTCCTTGGAGAGGCGTACCACCTTGGCCACCAGCTCACCGTTGGAGGCGGCCTTGCGGCCCTTGCCCAGGTAGATGTTGTCCTCAAAGCCAACGCGGACATTGCCGCCCATTACGATGCCGGCGGCGGCCATGTCCCAGGCGCTGCGGCCGATGCCGGTGACGGTCCAGGTGGAGCCGGAGGGGATTTGCTTGACTAAGTAATTCAGGTTGCCCACCGTGGCGGGGGTGCAGCCGGACACCCCCAGCACGAAGTTGAACTGCATGGGGGCGCCGGGCACCAGGCCTTTCTTGGCCATGTTCAGGATGGTGTCCAGATGGCCGATCTCAAAGCACTCATACTCGGGCTTGATGCGGTTCTCGATCATCCGCTGACCAAAGGCCCGCATGGTAGGCATATCGTTGACGAAGATGTCGTCGCCGAAGTTGCAGGTGCCGCAGTCCAGGGTGGCCATCTCGGGGAAGAGCTCGGTGGGCTGAAGGCGCTCCTCCGGGGTCATGCCGGTGGCGCCGCCAGTGGAGGGGATCAGGATGACGCCAGGACAGGCCGCCTTGATGGCTTCCAGCACTACGCGGAACCGTTCCCGGTCCTGGGTGGGGGTGCCGTCGTCCCAACGGACATGCACATGAATGACCGCCGCGCCCGCATCATACGCGCTCTTGGCCTCTCGTACCATCTCCTCCACGGTGTAGGGGACAGCGGGGCTGTTTTCCTTGGTGACCTCCGCGCCGCAGATGGCTGCGGTAATGATGAGTTTTTCCATCATTCTCACTTCCTTTCTTAAACAAATTTTATTTGCAGTAGCGTTTTGTGAAGGAATCTCGTAGCTTCTCCTCCCTTCGCACAGCGTCAAAGGCAATTTCGGCATGGCCGGGGTAATATCCATTTCCGATAAGCATGGGCACATATTTCTTGATGCCCTCGGCCCCCAGAGACGCTTTGGCAAAATCAGTACTCATGCTGAAAAAGTAGATCATTCCCGTATCTTTAGTTACAAGCACCGTGGCCAATTCCGTGTTAGGTACACTCACGGTGTTGACCGTGAAGTCCGCCAGTTGGTCACCCAATGCATTCTGGTAAATATCCAGGGCCTCCAGAGGCTTCTTGGCATCGGCTTCCAGCACAACGTCCGCAATGCCCAGGCTACGCACAATCTCACACTGCCGGGGGGAATATTCCATGCAGATCACCTTGCCAGTGGGAGCTACCCGTTTTTTAGCCTCCGCCAGGCAGAGAAGCCCGGCCTTGCCGGCACCCACCACTACCACGGTATCTCCCGCCTTGACGTGGACTGCGACTTGGGCCGGGGCACCGGCCACATCCATCAACGCCAGGCTAAGCTGGTCGCCAAGGTCCTCCGGAAGCTTGGTGTAAATGCCGCTCTCGAACAGTATGGCGCTGGCTTTACAAAAGACCTGCTCGGTGTCCACGTCAATAGACGTGATCTCATTAATTTTTAGAGGAGTGAGTGACAGGGACACTAAAGTGGCGATCTTATCGCCCACCTGGGCGTCTGTAGAGCCAGCCAGATCGGCGCCAATCTCCTTGATGCGACCGATCAGAATACCGCCAGATTTTGTTACCGGGTCTTGGAACTTTCCGCGCTCGTCCACGATCTTCTGGATCTCCTGGGCGATCCGGTTCACATCGCCGCCACACTCTTGCTTGATGCGGCCAAAGGCTGTGGCCGTTGGCTGGAGCGCGATGACGTCGATCAGAATCTCATTGGAACAAATAGTGGGGGAGTTGTCCACCCGTTCTGCTGCCTGCGGAAGCAATCCTTTGGGGGAAATGACACGATGGCTTCCGTATGGATCTCCTCGCATGGTAGAGTCTCCTTTCTGTAGCGAAATACTATATTTTTGAACTGCAAGCTGCGTGCCAACTCATTTTTTGATATTTTTACTAGTTTTATCTTTAGTGAAACGGGAATTCGAAGTCCATTAACAGAAGAGCGAACCATAAATTGATCGAACGATCAATTTATGGTTCGCTTGTGATTCAAAAAAGGTTCACTTGTCTTCCGATTGAAGACCGTACAGATTTAATTTTCGGACTACAGAGGATTGACTAATCCCCAGCATGTTGGCAATCTTTCGAGTGGACTTGTACCGTTGCTGGTATAACTGGAGGATTTCCCGTTCCCGCTGGCTCAACATTTCCTTCAGAGAACCGCCGGTGGTCTGCTTGTGAAAATCCGGAGATGGAACGGCTGCTGCTACAGAAGGCGGCTCCACGCTGTCCATGGAGAGGACTTGGAGCACGTCCCGCGCCTCAATGATCCGGTTATTTGTCATAATCATCAACCGCTGGATCAGATTTTGCAACTCGCGGATATTTCCGCGAAAGGACTGGTTCTCCAGAAATTCCAGTGCTTTTGCGCCTAGCGACTTTTGAAGCCCGAATTCCAGGTTGTATCGCTCTACAAAGTATTTGGCTAAGGGGATGATGTCTGCCCGGCGCATGCGCAGAGGCAAAACAGTGATGGGATAGACGTTCAGCCGGTAGTAAAGATCCTCTCGGAATTCCCCGGCCTGCACCATGCGAGCTAGATTTCGGTTGGTGGCAGCGATGATCCGTACATCCACCTTGATGGGAGTTAGCCCACCGACACGAACAATTTCTTTTTCTTGGATCACGCGCAGCAACTTGGCCTGGAAAGTAAGGGGAAGCTCGCCCACCTCGTCCAAGAATAGAGTGCCGTTCTGTGCAGCTTCCCAGAGGCCGATTTTCCCCTTGATGTTTGCTCCGGTAAAGGAACCCTTTTCGTAGCCAAACAGTTCCGACTCCAGCAGATGCTCCGGAATCGCGGCACAGTTGATTTTGACCATTGGGAAGCTTTTTCGCTCGCTGTTCTGATGAATAATTCTGGCAATAATTTCCTTTCCGACACCGGATTCGCCATAGATCATGACGTTGGAGGTATAGCGGGCAACTTTAAGCGCCTGGCGCAGAGTGGCCTTGGCCTCCAGGCTATGGAAGATATATCCGCTCGCACAGTCCTCGTCCGCTTCACTCTTTGCGTGCGGTGTTTCGTCCGAGTTCGGGATAGAGATAGTCTCCGGCACACCGCATATCCCGCGCTGGATGTCTGTCTGCATTTGCGGGAACCTGCGCATTAGACCCAAAGTGTAGTCTGCGTGTCCCTCCAAAAAGCCTGTGTAAGGGATGACCTGAATCTCTTTGCCGATACTTTCTGCGGTCAGCGCCACGAATTTATAGTCGCAGCATATGGTGGCAAAGTATATGGTTCCATGGTTTTTGACTGCCAATAGGCTTGCAGCCTCAGTGTCTGCTGTGTTGATACAGTTGATGACTACATCAAAGCGCTGGATGATCTCCGCGTGTGGAGTGCCGCATAAAGCGCTCAAGTTGGTGGCGTCCAGTTCCAACACCTCGTCGAACACGCTGCATGGTTCCATTTGAATACGGCTTTCCTGATCTCGCACGATACCTACAAGCCGTCCGCTGGAGCCCATCTTATCCTTGGCGGCATAGCCACACATCAGACCGATGCGGCCGCTGGCACCGAGTATCAGTACATCCTGCCCAGGTTGCACGATCTGATAGGAGCGAGTAGGGGCGCCAGCCTCATCCATAGCTGCAATCACGGCTCGCAGGGGCAAGTCCGGCGGTTTTTTGACGACTGGAGAGTTGGCATATAGGATGGCCTGACCCTCTACCTCCAGTTGGGCGCTTTCGCAGTCAATGCGGAGGATCTGCGTAATGTGCAGAGGGGTTACCGTGAGGGAGGACAGAGATATGATCTCGTCCTTTGGCCGGATATGGTAAATATTTGGGTAGCTGGGACCTAACTCCACCACGGTGCCATATAACATTCCTCCACTGTTGGTTACCGGATTGTGAAGTTTTCCCCGCTCGCGGACAATTTCTAAAACGCGTTGACACAGCAAGGCTCTGTCCTCGCCTGTTTCGTCCAGAATTTCATTGAAGCTGGCCAAATTGATATTGATGATTTTGACGTCGATGAGAACCTCGTCCGACCGAAGCGTCATCGTATTATCTATTTTCCACGCCTGTTGGGCCAGGGCGTGCCGCGGCTCTATAGATCGTTCTAGCCCAAAGCTATCCATTATAGATGCCCTCTTCTGTCGCTTAATTTGATAGAAAGCGGACGGGCCCCATTGGGGACCCGTCCGGCAACTGTTTATTTCCGCTTGCAGTTCTTTGGGACCACACAGGTGCCGCTGGCTCGGCAGACCAGAACCGGCTCATCCAGAACGTCGGCCGCTGAAGCGCTTACGTCCGGCCTAGCTGTAATGACCTTGTACGCGGTAAAGGTCATCTTGCGGGACGTATTTCCGATATAAGTGATCTCGCCCTTCGCTTCGATGTAGTCTCCGGCGTAAACAGGAGCCAGAAACTCTATATTGTCGTATGCGCAAAACAACCCCTCATCGCCGTCGCAGCGGATCAGCAGTTCGGTAGCCACATCGCCAAAGAGGTGCAGCATATGTGCGCCATCTACCAGATTTCCACCATAGTGTGCATCTTTGGCAGACATTCTTACGCGCAGTTCAGAAACAAACTTTTCCATAAACTTAGTCTCCTTTCTATTACAATAGATTTACGGTTAAAGGCACGGCAGCCAGCCATGTCTTTTTTCGTATCGTTGCCTAAGCTGTT
>PPYF01103164.1_pt1 | contig 16216 bp, 17 predicted proteins | sample 1559871 | NCBI WGS metagenome assembly PPYF01 (sample SAMN08240021, study PRJNA423297) | Human gut metagenome, whole genome shotgun sequencing project.
CATAAATACGACGATATCATCAATCTTCCTCATCATGTTTCAAAAAAGCACCGGCAGATGTCCATCCATGACAGGGCAGCCCAGTTTGCGCCGTTTTCGGCTCTGACAGGGCTTGATGAAACGCTCAGAGAGACGAAAGAAGAGCATATGCAAAGAGAAGATAAAAGATAAAAAATATCTCGAAAAAAATATATTTTTATATACTTTTTTGTCGAAATGTGTTATATTTGTTTCTGGAAGAAAAGCAACGGTTTTTCCTGCCGTTGCTTTTGTTTTCAAACAAAGGTTAGTTAAAGCTAATGCCAGAGGAGGAAAATAGAAAATGAAATTAAGTGAACTTGCCATTGGAAAGACGGCAACGATAAAAGCAGTTGGCGGTTCCGGGGCTTTGCGTCAGCATTTTCTGGACATGGGCCTCATACAGGGAACAGAAGTTACAGTAGTGAAATATGCGCCTATGGGTGATCCGATTGAGCTGAGAATTCATGGGTATGAACTGACAATCCGGTTGGAAGATGCAGACAACATTGAAATCGGAGAGGTACATAAACCGAAAAAAGAAGAAAAGAAAGAAAAGAAACAGGAGAAACACCATCCCGGATACGGCGAAGGCGGTAAGTTTCATGACAGTAAGATAGAAAATCCGCTTCCGGACAGTGAAACTCTTACCTTTGCCCTGGTGGGAAATCAGAACTGTGGAAAGACAACTCTGTTTAATCAGTTGACAGGCTCCAAACAGCATGTGGGAAATTTTCCGGGTGTTACAGTGGACCGTAAGGACGGAGCAATCAGAGGGTATGACAATACACTGATTACGGATTTGCCGGGGATTTATTCCATGTCTCCTTACAGCAGTGAGGAGATTGTGACAAGAGAGTTTGTTATCAGGGAGAAGCCCAAGGGGATTATCAATATTGTAGACGCCACCAATATTGAGCGAAATCTGTATCTTACCATGCAGCTTTTGGAACTTGGTTTTCCTATGGTTGTGGCGTTAAATATGATGGATGAGCTTCGTGAAAACGAAGGTTCTGTACTTGTAAATGAGATGGAAGAGGCTCTGGGCGTTCCGGTTGTCCCTATTTCTGCGGTAAAGGGAGAAGGTCTGGAGGAGCTTATCCGCCACGCAATTCATGTGGCGAAATATCAGGAATGTCCTCTGGATACGGATTTCTGTAAAAAAGAAGAAGGCATCCACAGAGGAATCCATGCGGTGATGCATCTTATAGAGGATCATGCGCAGAAAGCGGAAATTCCTGTTCGATTTGCAGCCAGCAAAGTGATGGAAGGCGATGAAAAAATCCTTGAACAGTTAAATATGACAGAGCATGAGAAGCATATTCTGGAAGAAATTGCCGGACAGACAGAAGAGGAAACAGGAATGGACCGCGCGGCAGCAGTGGCGCAGATGCGTTTTGATTATATTGAAGAAATCTGCAGAGAGGCTGTTATTAAGCCAAAAGAAAGTAAGGAACGTGTCAGAAGCCGTAAAATCGACCATTTTCTTACAGGCAAGTATACGGGAATTCCGGCTTTTATCGGTATCATGGGGCTTGTCTTCTGGCTTACCTTCAATGTTATCGGCGCATTTTTGCAGGGAATTCTGGAATCCGGAATCACAGCGCTGACAGATGTCACAGCAAGGGCAATGGAGGCGGCAAATGTCAATGAAGTGGTGCAGTCTCTTGTGATTGACGGCATTTTTAACGGGGTCGGCGGAGTATTGAGTTTTCTCCCGATAATCGTGACACTGTTCTTCTTTCTGTCTCTTCTTGAGGACAGCGGATATATGGCGAGAGTTGCTTTTATCATGGATAAGCTGCTCCGTAAGCTGGGGCTTTCCGGCAGAAGTATCGTGCCGATGCTGATTGGATTCGGATGTACAGTACCCGGGGTTATGGCAAGCCGTACCCTTCCTTCTGCCCGTGACAGAAAGATGACAATCCTTCTGACTCCGTTTATGAGCTGTACTGCCAAGCTTCCGATTTATGCGTTCTTTACAGCAGCTTTTTTTAAGGAACACAGAGCGCTTGTAATGATCGGGCTTTATGTACTTGGAATTGTAGTGGGAATTATCATGGCAATCCTCATGAAAGCAACCGCTTTTAAAGGAGAAGCAGTTCCCTTTGTTATGGAGCTTCCGAATTACCGTATGCCGGGAGCAAAAAATGTGCTGCATCTTTTGTGGGACAAGGCAAAGGATTTCTTACAGAGAGCTTTTACAGTTATCTTTGTGGCAACAATCCTGATTTGGTTCCTTCAGAACTTTGATATGGGACTTAATATGGTTTCTGATTCTCAGGACAGCATTCTTGCAATGGCAGCAGGTGTGCTTGCCCCTGTATTTGCTCCGGCAGGATTTGGGGACTGGAGAATCGTAACCTCCCTGATTTCCGGATTTATGGCAAAGGAGAGCGTAGTTTCTTCTCTGACCGTATTGTTCGGAAGCACTGCGGCTCTTCAGGGGGCGCTTACCAGTGTAGGAGCTGCGGCTCTTCTTGTATTCTGCCTCCTTTATACGCCATGTGTGGCAGCGATTGCCTCTGTGAAGCGTGAGCTTGGAGGAAAATGGGCTGTGGCAATGGTAGTGGGCCAGTGTGTCATTGCATGGATTGCAGCCTTTGCAGTGTATCAGATCGGACTTTTGATAATCTAGTCAAAAAAAATAAAAAATTTTATAAAACCTGCGATAAAAAACACTTCCTTTGCATTGTACTTATAGAAGGGTACAAAAAGAGGAGGTGTTTTTTGTGTATAAAAAACGAAACAGAATATATGCAGCTTTACTGGCAGGAGCTTTATTGGGAAGTATGATTTCAGGCGGATGCAGCCGTGCAGAGGCGATGCCGGAAAGCGGAGCGATTAAGGTGACGCTTCTGAAGGTGGGAAAGGCGGATGCCATTGCGCTTTTGACAAAGGGAAAAGCAATGGTCATTGACGCAGGTGAGGAAGAGGATGGAGAAGAACTGGTAACCTTTCTTTCACAGCAGGGGATTACAAAGGTGGATACGCTTATCATCACCCACTACGATCAGGATCATGTAGGCGGCGCGGATACTCTGATTGAGGAAATGGAAGTGGGACAGGTTCTTCTTCCGGCATACGAGGGAATGCACAGCGAATACTCTGACTTTATGAGGGCATTGGAGGAGAAAAAAATTACGCCTGTAAAGCTTAATGAAAAGGTGGAATTTGAATTCGGAGACGCAGAGGTTCTTGTTGAACCGCCGTTATCTTATGATGCCGGAAATGCAGAGGAAATGGATAACAACTTTTCTTTGATAACAACCGTGACTCACGGAGAAAACAAATTGATTTTTACAGGAGACGCACAGAAGCAGAGAATCAGGGAATGGCTGGAAAATACAAAACCGGATTCCTGCGATTTTCTGAAAATGCCGCACCACGGCGTTTATAATAAAGCGCTGCGAGAACTTCTCGATGCTGTAAAACCCGAATATGCAGCAATCTGTTCCTCTCATAAAAATCCGGCAGAGGTAAAAACGCTGGAGCTTTTGAAACAGAAGAATGTTTCCGTAATGGAGACAAAGGATGGGGATATCACTGTAATCAGCGACGGAAAAAAACTGGAAATCCATCAGGAAAGAGAAAAATAAGGGGGAATACTCATGGCACAAACAGTATTTAACCGCTATGAAAAGAAATATCTGATGCCTGAAATAGTATATCAGGAATTGAGACAGCGCTTAGAGCCGTGGATGAATGAAGATGAGTACGGGCTTCATACAATCTGTAATATTTATTATGACACACATGAATCGGATTTGATCCGGCGTTCTATTGAAAAACCGGTATATAAAGAAAAACTCAGACTTCGCAGTTATGGAATTCCGGAAATGGATTCAACGGTTTTTCTGGAGATTAAAAAGAAATACAAAAAGGTGGTAAATAAACGCAGAATCCCGCTGACTTTACGGGAAGCTTACGATTATGTGGAAAAGGGTATCCGTCCGCAAAAGGACAGCCAGATTCTTAGAGAAATAGATTTCTTTTTGCAGAGATATTCTCTTGAAAGGGGGATTTATCTGGCTTATGACAGAATCGCATTATATGGAAAAGAAAGCCCGGATTTCCGTGTGACCTTTGACAGGAGAATCAGAAGCCGCCATGAAGAGATGGGGCTTGAGAAAGGGGATTTTGGAGAAATGCTGCTTCCGGAGAGATATTATCTGATGGAGAGCAAAATCATGGGAGCAGCGCCACTTTGGTTTACAGAAATCCTGTCTGGACTGGCAATTTATCCGGTGTCATTTTCCAAATACGGAAATATCTACAGGAAGGAACACGATACTTTTCATTTCAATGAGATGATGGTTCACAGAACAGAAAACTGGAATAAACTTGGGAGGAAACTGGTATGTTGAGAAGTATTTTTCATGCAGGAACATTTTATATAGAATCGGTTGTGCTGGCTATGATCACAGCGCTTGTTTTAGGACTTGTAATCGCATTATTGTATAAAAAATCAGGAACATCTATCAGCAGCTTTGCTGTGATTCTGGCTGTATTGCCACTTCTGGTCATGTCTGTTATTATGATAGTAAACGGAAATCTGGGAACTTCAGTAGCTGTGCTTGGGGCGTTTGGTCTGGTGCGTTTCCGCAGCGCGCCGGGAAGTGCGAGAGAGATTGGATTTATCTTCTTTGCAATGGCGGCAGGACTTGCTGCAGGAATGGGATTTCTGACTCTGGCAGTTATCATGACTGTTCTGATTGGCGGGGTGATTTTTTTGCTGGAGATGATTCATTTTGGAACAGAGTTTTCTAAAGAAAGAGAGCTGCGGATAACGATTCCGGAGGATTTGAATTATACGGGAATCTTCGATGATTTATTTATGGCATACACGAAATATGCACGGCTTGAACGTGTAAAAACCACGAATATGGGAACGATGTTTGAGCTTTCCTACAGGATAGAGCTTCGAAATGTGGAAAAAGAAAAAGAGTTTATTGATGAACTGCGGTGCAGAAACGGAAATCTTTCCATTATACTGGGGCTTGTCCAGAGAGACAAAAATGAACTGTGACAGCAGCGGATTTTTACATACAACATTTTCTGCTGCGACAGGAAGGAAATGAGGGGAATGTACCATGTTGGTATTTGCTGCGGTGGCTGGTGAGAAGCCACGGGAAAAGGAAACGAATTTAATAGATGAAACAGTCTTTTATAAAATAGCGGCAGGAGAAAAAAGTGCATTTTGCGAATTGTATGAAAAGACCGGAAATATGGTTTTTTCGTATGCGCTTTCTCTGCTCAGAAACAGGGAGGATGCAGAGGATGCCATGCAGGAAACGTATTTAAAAATCCGTTCTGCAGCACATTTGTATCATCCCATGGGCAAGCCTATGGCGTGGATTTTTACCATTGCGAGAAATGTCTGTCTTATGAAGCTGCGGCAGCAGAAGCATTATCTGGGCGTTCCCATTGAGGAGATAAAAGAAGACTGCGGCTGCAGCCAGATTAAAGACAGAGAGGACAGAATCGTACTGGAGACGGCATTTCAGATTTTATCAAAAGAGGAATGTCAGGTAATTGTTATGTATGCAGTGTCCGGTATGAAGCACAGGGAAATCGGAGAAATCTTAAATCTTCCCATATCCACTGTTCTGTCCAGATATAACCGTGGAATAAAAAAGCTGCGAAAAGAGCTGGAGGGGAAATTATGAGCAAAATGACAGATTTCGATATAAAAAAACATATAAAAAACGGGGTACATGAGATTTGCCCGGATAAAGCGGAAGAAATCTGGAGTCAGCCTGTAACCAGGGCGTCAGGAGACGAATGGTTTCTAGACGGAGTGAAAAAGCCGGGACGCCGCCCGGGGAAAGCCCTGTGGATGGTTCCGTCTTTTGCAGCCTGCGCTATGGTATGCTTTTTGTTCCTTCATATATGGAATTTCAGGACGGAGGCTACGGTTTATCTGGATGTAAATCCGAGTATTGAACTTGAAATCAACAGGAAAGAAAAGATTCTGAGCGCACAGGCAAATAATGAGGACGGAGAAATTGTTCTGGAGAATATGAACCTGAAAAATACAGAACTGGATGTTGCGGTTAATGCGATTCTTGGTTCTATGGTTAAAAACGGCTATCTCAATGAGGCGAAGAGTATGATTCTTCTTTCTGTGGATGGAACGAATCAGGAAAAAGCAGACAGAATCCGCGAAAAGCTTTCAGAAGATATGAATAGCTGTCTGACCTCTCTTCTCGGTTCAGGGGCAGTCTTTCATCAGGATATTAAAGCAGATAAAGAGATGAAGATGTTGGCTGAGGAATATGAAATTTCCCCGGGAAAAGCGGCTCTTCTGCAGAAGATTACAAAGGATCATCCGAAGCTTTCGTATGATTCTCTTGCCAAAATAACGATGAATCAACTGCCGCTGTATCTGGAAAAACAGGGTGTGGATATCAGGGATTATACTTACTATACAGGAAGCAAATTCCCTGAAAAAGAAGAGGACGAAGATAAAGACGACGCTGCGGACAGTGATGACAGAAAAGAAAAAGAAGAAAAAGAGGAACCGGATGACGACAGTGACGATGATGATGAGCGGGCGAAACCGGAGAAAGAGACAGCTTCTTCCGGAAGTGTAAACAAACCGGGAACAGGAGGTTCTTTTGGTGGTAATGCCAGACCTGAGATGGGAGAAATTCAGGACAGCGCAAATAAACCCGAACAGGAGGAGCCTTCTGAAGATATAGAAGAGAATAGCGAAGATACGCCGGAACAGGAAGAGGATTCAGGAGAAGAGGCGTTTGATGACGATACAGAGTCTGATGATTCTGATAATGAGTCTTATGACGGGCAAGAAGCGGAAGAATCAGATGGTGAAGAAGAGGAGGATGATTAACAGATAGGAAAAATGAGAAAAAGAGAATTGTAAATAAAATAGAACAGAAGTAAAAATAGTGTTTCCCCTGAGAAATATATCCGGTTGAGAGTAAGATTGAGATATAATCTCAGGGGAAAATTTTATTCCATCTCAGCAGTCAGACTGCGCAGAAGCCACTTCCCATCGCTGGCTGCAATTCCACGGTAGGGGCCGCGGGAGAGGAGGAGTTCTCCGGTGGGCCAGGGGAAGCAGCTAATATCGGTATCTTTGTAAATAGGAGTACCTTCTGGACCAAGGATGGTGGTTTCGGAGAGGGAAGGGGTTAAGAGGTCTGCTTCATAAATAATACAGGAATCCTTTCCCAGCTCGAAGGTTGTGGAGGCGCTGTCAGTCCATGAATATTCTTTTAGGACTTCGCCTGTTTTCCGATAAATGAGGCTGCTGTGATAATTGTCTGATGCATCCGTATATTCGCTGACACGATAATAGTCATTAAACGAAACAGGAGATTCATAGGGAGCGAGTGTGAAATGCACCAGTTCCTTATTTTCTTTCAGGATGATACAGCCATCCTGAGTACGCGCATAAGGAAGCCAGATATTCCCGTTGTATCTGACGAATCCGGCGCAGGGGAGGTTGTTCAGTTCAGAGTATGTAAATACCTGCCACATAGTGATTGGAACAGGCAGGGTAGTGATTGTCGCTGACAGGGAGGTATCCGTGAAGGGTAAGAGTTGTGTCGTAAACCTCCATATGCTCCTGATTGTTTCTTATGAGCCATTGGGGCACATAGGGAGCGCTGTGTGCATAAACAGTATAATTATAGGGAAGGAGCGTACTGAGAACCTGCTCCATTACCGGAGTTCCGTCCAGATTGTAGATGGTTCCGTCACCGTTTTCGAAATCTGAGACAAAAAGATATTCTCCGAAAGCGGAAAGACTCCAATTGACAAATGCATTGGCAAAAACAGGGGAGTTCAGTTCCCGGATTTTGGTTCCGTCCGCGCTGATCCAGACAGGAGCACAGGGGGTGAAGGCATTTTCGGAAAAATACCGGACAGGTCCGAAAACCAGACCGTTTTCAGTAGGGAAAATATTCCCCATTCCGTCGCCGGGTATGTCCCAATAGGCTTCCTCTCTGGAATATTTCAATTCTCCTTTGTTATTATAAAGCTGAAAGCTTCCGTTTTGATGGTTAACTGCCAGTGTATATCCCTGACAGGTGGAGACATGGTAATCCTCAAAGGGAAGCTTTAGAACAGTCTGAAGCGTTTCCAGACTGAAAATTTCCCAGTTGGTTCCGTCAGAGAATGCCGTCACATCGGATTGCTTCATTGTAGTGACACCATAATACTCATCTGTGAAATTCATTCGGCAGTTTCCGACGAAGCTGCCGTTTTTGTCGTAAATATCCATATAGGTCATTTCTGTCATAACTAAAATATATTCATCGTCCCCGCACAGTGGAGAGGATTGGTCTGATTCCGCCCGGCAGGTGACAGAGGACAGGAGAAGCAGAAATGCCAGAATGAAAAATAACGGTATTCTTTTATTTAACTGACGCATAGCCACACTCCTTTACAAAATTCTGTCCGGAGTCCGTGAGAAGCCAGTCCTGAATGAGGAGAGCTTCTTTTGAGGAGTGTTCTCCGGTCACACAGTAAAATTCATTAATAAGCGGATATTCGGCAGACGCAATAGTATCGTTGCATGGTTCAATTCCGGAAATTTTAAGCAGTTTCAAGTCTTTTTGCCGATACATATTGGCTGCGTAATAATAGACGGAGTAGCCAAGGGCATTGGATGAATTGTCGTATTCTTTCAGGGCGTTAATGATATCATCCATGCCTGCAGAAATTTTTTCTTCCGGGATTTCCGGCATTTTTGCATCGCCGAGAAGAAGTTTGCGCATCATAGTCTGGCTTCCGCTTGCTTCAGGTCTTTGAAAGGCTTCAATTACTTCATCTTCACCGCCGACTTCTTTCCAGTTCGTGATTTTTCCGGTATAAATGTCATAGAGCTGTTCCGTTGTCAGGCTGTCTACGGGATTATCGGCATTTACCAGAAAGACGAGGGCGTCACGGCCTACCGGATTTACAGTGAGAGGCGGGTATTTCTTCAGTGTTTCCACAGTTTCTTTTGATGGTTCGTATGCAAGAATGAGATCGCGTTCTCCTTCAGCCAGTTTCAAATAGGAAGGGTCTGTTTTGCTCAAATCAGAAAGAGTTCCCTCGGCTTCAATCTGACTGCATCCTGTAACTTTCTGAGCGAGAGATTCAAAGAGCGGAATACAGGCTGTTGAGCCGTCAGTGCGCGGATATTCTTCCAGGGACATTTGCGGACATGTTTCAGAAGAAGCCATTACAGAAGAACAGACAGAAAATGTCAGCAGGAGTGCGGCAGCGATAAGTTTAGAATGAGATTTCATAAAAAATACCCCCCTTTCAATATGGAAAATTAAGGAATAAGTAAAGTATAACATATGAAAAAGGAAAAATGTAATTTTCGGTTTTCGATTTTGCATCTTCCTTTGCTGGACTTATATTGCGTTTAGGTGTACAATAAGGCAGAATATTGTCTAAAAAAGAAGAAGAGGAGGAAGAGTGGTTTATGTACTTGTTGTATTTTATCCTGTGGGTGATTTTTAACGGTAAAATAACTCTGGAAATCTGCCTGTTCGGGATTGTGATTGCAGGAGCTGTTTTTGCATTTACCTGTAAATTTATGGATTACAGTATTGAGAAAGAAAAGCATATCGTAAAGAAAAGTTTTCAGATGCTTCATTATATCTGTGTCCTTGTCGCTGAGATCGTTAAGGCGAATTTCGCAGTTATCCATCTGATTCTGTCAGAGAAAGAAGAAATCGAACCGGCTCTGGTAAGCTTTGACGCAAAGATGAAAACAACTACCGGAAAAGCTTTTCTTGCCAATGCAATTACCCTGACGCCCGGAACTATCACAGTATCTCTGGAAGATTCCAGATATCTGGTTCATTGTCTGGATGAAAGCATGGCAGAGGGAATGGACTGTTCGGTATTTGTTGATTTACTTGAAAATATGGAAAGAGAAGAGAAATAAAACAGGAGGGAAAAGAAATGGGAAAAGGAATCCCCGGATTGGAACAGGCATACCACATACTGTTTTTGGCTGCGCTTATTTTTCTTGCAGTGATGGTTGTGCTCTGCCTGATTCGTGCTATAATCGGACCGAAAATCGCGGACCGTATTGTGGCGATCAATATGATGGGAACTATGGTTATGGTTATTCTTGGTATTCTGGCTCTGATGCTGGAAGAAGGATATCTGGTGGATATCTGCATCATTTATGCGATGATCAGTTTCCTTGCAGTTATCGTTCTGACAAAGGTATACATGGGCGTTTACCAGCAGAAAAAGATTGAGGAGGAGAAAGAGAATGGCAGTATTTGAATGGGTGCGTTTCCTTGCCGGAGCAGTGTTTCTGCTTTTGGGGCTTGGGATTTTTTTAATTGAAATCATAGGCGTGTTCCGTTTTAAATATGTACTGAACCGTATGCATGCTGCAGCCATGGGCGATACTCTTGGAATCGGTTTTTCGCTGATGGGACTGATTCTTATGAGCGGATGGAATTTCACTTCATTGAAATTGCTGCTTGTGGTTGTATTTTTATGGTTTTCTTCTCCGACATCGTCGCATCTGATAGCCAGACTTGAGGTCACGACGAACGAAGATGAGGAAAAAAATTACAGAGAAATCTCTCTTCGAAGTCTGGAGAAGGAGCTTCAGGAAAAAGAAATGAGAGAAAAAGATGAAAAGGAGGAAGCTTGATTATGGAACTGTTCAGAATTATCCTGTTAGGCTTCCTGCTTGTCTGTGCAGTATCTGTAAGCCTTTCAAAAAAACTGCTGAATTCTATTCTTATTTATATGTCCTACAGTCTTGTTGTTTCCATTATCTGGGTTCTGCTGGAGTCACCGGATCTTGCGATTACAGAGGCTGCGGTAGGAGCAGGTATCACCAGTGTACTGTTTTTCGTAACACTGAAGAAAATTCATGCAATTGTAGGAACAGAAAAAAAAGAGGAGGGGGAGAAAAAAGATGAGCAGAAAGATTCCTGAAAAAGAATATAAAAAGACCCATTCCTTTAAATTCAAACAATGGCTGGACGGAACAAAAGACCCTTATCTTGATGAAGTAGAGATGAAACCGCAGAAAGAATTCTGTGAAAATAAAGAGATTATAAAGAAGAGAGAGGAAGAAGATAAGGAGATTTTTCAGCGAGTTTACGATGTGGAACACAATGCAAAAATACGGTTTTTTAACAGGGCTTATACGGTTTTCAGCGTACTGTTCTGCATAAGTCTTGTGTTTTTGCTTCTGACAGCAGTGTCACATCTCCCGAAATTCGGACAGGGAAATAATCCGGTCAATAACGAGGTTTCTCAGAGATATATCGAGAAGGGATTACAGGAAACCGGCGCAGTAAATATTGTGACAGGAATGATTCTTGACTACCGTGCCTTTGATACTCTGGGCGAATCCCACGTGCTTTTTATCGCTACCTGTACGGTTCTGATTCTTCTTAGGAGTGACAGGAAGAAGGGGAAAAACAGTATCGAGGATATGGAGGATAACGACCGTATCTACGAACCGAAAAACGACATTATCCTTCAGACAGTTGCAAGGATTCTTGTACCTCCGATTATAATTTTTGGTATCTATGTAATTCTCGGAGGACATCTGGGACCTGGAGGTGGATTTTCAGGCGGAGCTGTTATAGGAGCGGGTCTGATTCTTTATCTCAATGCTTTCGGTTTCGCAAAAACAGAGCGTTTCTTTACTGCCAAAACTTATAAATGGATGAGCTTTGGTGCGCTTGCATGTTACGCTCTGGCAAAAAGCTACTCTTTTTACACCGGAGCAAATCACATTCACAGCATTATTCCGATGGGAACCCCGGGAGCTATTTTGAGCAGCGGCCTGATTCTGATTTTGAATATTTGTGTAGGAATTGTAGTGGCAGGAACAATGTATACATTTTACGCCATGTTCCGGAAAGGAGGGTACTGATATGGATTTTTCCAATCTTATAACGAATTACGAAGAAGCCGTGGCAGTGATACTTTTTGGAATTGGATTTTCCAATCTGCTGCTGCAGAAGAATCTGATAAAAAAGATTATCGGATTCAATATTATGGATACAGCCATGTATATGTTTCTGGCGTTTAAAGGATATATTTCCGGTCGGAAAGCTCCGATTGTAGTAGATGGGATTCAGAGTATGGAAGCGTACATAAACCCGATTCCAAGCGGACTTGTACTTACGGGAATTGTGGTATCTGTCTCTGTCACAGCGCTGATGCTTTCCCTTACTATTCGTCTGTACAGACGGTATCATACTTTAGATTTGGATGAGATTTCTACCCGTCTTGAGAAGGAGGGCCTGTGATGCAGTTTGTTCAGAATTTTCCGTTTATGAGTATTATCCTGACCCTGTTTTCCGGTCCTCTTTCATCTATTCTGAGCGGGAAAAAAGCGAAATATCTTAATCTTGCAGTGATTTCAATTGTAGGTGTGATGTCTGCAGCAGTGCTTGCCTTTACGGTTAGTACAGGAGAGCCGTATGTATATATGATGGGGCATTTTCCGGCGCCGTGGGGAAATGAAATCCGCGTAGGCGTGCTGGAAGGGCTGATGGCTGTTTTCTTCTGTATTATTATGCTTTTGTCCATGCTGGGTGGAATTAAGGAAAGGGAGAGGGAGATTGAGGAATCCAAGCAGAATCTTTATTATATTATGGTAAATCTTCTGCTGTCTTCTCTTTTGGCGCTGATTTATACAAACGACCTTTTCACTGCTTATGTGTTTGTGGAAATCAATACAATCTCTGCCTGCGGACTGATTATGATCCGTCAGAACGGACGTACTTTTGTTGCTGCGACGAGATATATGATTATGAGTCTTCTGGGCTCAGGTATGCTTCTTATGGGAATTTGTTTTCTGTATGGACTTACAGGACACCTTCTTATGAGCAATATTCAGGAAGCAGTAGCAGCGCTGAATCAGACAGGGGCGTATCATTTGCCGCTGGTGATTTCGCTGGGTATGATTTCTGTTGGTCTTGCCGTGAAAAGTGCGCTGTTTCCGTTTCATGGATGGCTTCCGGATGCATATGGATATTCTACTGTTTCTTCTGCATCCATTTTATCTTCCCTCGTGTCAAAAGGCTATATTTTCCTTTTGATAAAAGTAATGTTCCGCGTGTTTGGATTTGCAGTTGTATGGGACAGTAAGGTTATCAACGTGCTTTTTGTGTTCGGTATTGCGGGAATGATTATTGGTTCTATTGATGCGATTCGCTCCAGAAATATCAGGAGGATGATCGCATATTCATCGGTAGCGCAGATTGGCTATATTTACATGGGCTTCGGACTGGGCAGTATGGAAGGCTTTATTGCCAGTATTTTTCATGTCCTGTCCCATGCGGCGACGAAATCCCTGCTCTTTGTATCTGCGTCCGGTTTAACGGAAGCGTCTGGAAATAACGCTGTTTTTGGTGAACTTACAGGCGCAGGATTCAGAAATAAGGTGGCGGGAGTTGCGTTTACAGTAGGCTCTCTGTCCATGGTAGGTCTTCCGGCATTTTCGGGATTTATCTCCAAGCTTTTGTTTGCCCAGGCGGCTGCGGGACACCATGACTGGAAGGTACTTCCGACACTTATTGCTCTTGCTATCAGTACTGTGTTAAATACGGTATATTTCCTGAAAACAGTGATTCGTATTTACACGCCTGTGCCGAAAGCAGAATGTAAAAAGAAGGAGTATATGACGATTACCATGAGACAGCAGCCTGTGAAATTTGCAGCTCTTGTCTGCTTTATCATTATAAACCTGATACTTGGTCTGTTCTCACAGCCAATTGTCACGCTGATTTCAGACGGTCTGAAAATGTTTGCATAGGAGGAAGAGAGATGAGTTTGATATTATTGTCGGTATTTCTCCCGACTGTATCGGGAATACTGCTGGTGGTGTCCTCTTTTTTGGAGCATTTAAAGACGGGTACTGCGGCGGAAGAAAGAAAAAAAGGAAGTCTTAAAAGGCTTCATTTATATGTGGGAATCATTCTGATTCTCACAGCGCTTTTTGCTCTTGCAGCGGCATGGACAGGAGAGAAGGAGTTTAGACTTTTTTATCTTATGAAGGATATTCCAATATACTTTAAGGTGGATAATCTGGGAAGATTCTTCGTTACTTTTGTAAGTATTGTATGGGTGCTTGCAGGTATTTACTCATTTACCTATATGAAGCATGAGGGAGAGGAGAAGAGATTCTTCGGCTGTTATCTGCTGGTTTACGGGATTTTGATTGCTTTGGATTTCTCCGGAAATCTGGTAACATTTTACCTGTTTTATGAGCTTATGACACTGGCGTCTGTGCCCCTTGTTATGCACAGCGGTATGCGTGAATCCATTATGGCAGGGCTGAAATATCTGTTCTATTCCATGTGCGGAGCTTACATGGGGCTCTTCGGAATCTTCTTTTTATACCGGTATTGCGATACCCTTGCCTTTGTGGAAGGCGGCTCATTAAATGCTGCGCTTGTATCCGGAAATGAGAAGCTTCTTATGATTGCAGTATTTAGTATGCTGATCGGATTTGGGGCGAAAGCAGGTATGTTTCCCCTTCATGCATGGCTTCCGACAGCGCATCCGGTAGCGCCTTCACCTGCTTCCGCAGTGTTGTCCGGTGTGATTGTAAAGTCCGGTGTACTTGCGATGATTCGTGTGGTTTTCTACGTTGCAGGAGCAGAGTTTATCAGGGGAACCTGGGTGCAGACAGCATGGATGATTCTGTCGCTGATTACTGTTTTTATGGGTTCCATGCTTGCGTACAGGGAGAAGGTATTCAAGAAACGTCTTGCCTATTCTACGGTAAGTCAGGTTTCCTATATCCTGTTCGGACTTTCCCTGCTGCAGCCGCAGGCTATGACAGGCGCTCTTTTGCATACAGTATTTCATGCCTTTATTAAGTGCGGGCTTTTCCTGACAGCAGGAATTTTTATCTTCTGCTGTGGAAAAAGCAGGGTAGAAGAGTTAAAGGGAATCGGCAGAAAAATGCCGAAAACCTTGTGGTGCTTTACATTCGCATCACTGGCTCTGATCGGAATTCCTCCTGCCAGCGGTTTTGTCAGCAAGTGGCATCTGGCGCAGGGAGCGCTTGGCGCACCGGTGGGAATCCTGCGCTATATCGGGCCTGCTGTGCTGCTTTTGAGCGCGCTTCTCACAGCCGGATATCTGCTTCCGATTGTGATGAACGGATTTTTCCCGGGAACAGATTTCGATGAAAAAAAGGCGGGGAATGCAGAGCTTAAAGAGGCGCCCGCAGGAATGTTGATTCCGCTTATGGTACTGGCAGGGTTAAGTCTTCTGCTTGGAATTTTCCCCGGTCCGTTGACAGATTTTGTCAGCAGGATTGCGGAAGCTTTGATGTAGAAAGGGGGAGGAAAAATTGAATTCAGTGATTATGCCGATCGTGATTTTGCTCCCGATTTTCTGCGGGGCGCTTGTGCCGGTTCTTCCTTTTAAGAGCCGCAGACAGATGGAATTTTATATTGAAACGGCAGTGATTCTCAACTCGGTTCTTGTTGTTTACATGCTGTTTCACCGTCCGGACGAGGTGTTTACGATGTTCCGTCTGACCGGAAATTTAAGTATCAGTTTTCGTCTGGATGACCTTGGAACAGTGTTTGCAGCTATTGTTTCACTGCTCTGGCCGCTGGCATCTCTGTATGCCTTTGAATATATGCAGCACGAAGGACATGAAAAGGTTTTCTTTATGTTTTACACTATGACATACGGAATTACTCTTGGAATTGCTCTTTCCGACGATATTTTGACCATGTATTGTTTCTATGAGATGCTGACTCTGGTTACACTGCCTTTAATCATGCATACTCTTTCGAGAAATGCGATACTGGCAAGCCGTACCTATCTTTATTATTCTCTGGGCGGCGCAGCCTTTGCTTTTATCGGGATGATTTTTATTCTGATTTATGGAGACAATTCTCAGTTTATTCCGGGAGGAGTGCTTAACCTTGTCAAAATCGGAAACAAAGGAAATACCCTTCTTCTGGTTTACGTGCTTTGTTTTATGGGATTCAGTGTGAAGACTGCTATGTGGCCGTTCGGGGCATGGCTTCCCAAGGCAGGCGTTGCGCCTACTCCGGTAACGGCTCTGCTTCATGCGGTTGCAGTTGTTAAAGCGGGCGCTTTTGCAGTAATCCGTGTTACATATTATAGTTTTGGAACAGAGTTTCTCAGAGGAACCTGGGCGCAGAATGTATTGATGGTATTTGTGATTTTTACTATTGTATATGGGTGCAGC
>PPYF01671128.1_pt1 | contig 16213 bp, 10 predicted proteins | sample 1559871 | NCBI WGS metagenome assembly PPYF01 (sample SAMN08240021, study PRJNA423297) | Human gut metagenome, whole genome shotgun sequencing project.
GGATAGGCTTTGCAATATTTATGTTGCTTTGCGAAGGCTTTACAACACAGCTTGTATCAATATGGTTCGTTCTCGGCTCTGTTTGTGCCGCAATAACAACTATATTCACAAGCGACATAACAATCCAGTCGGCGGTGTTCCTTGTTGTGTCACTTGTTTCGCTGATTATGACACGACCGCTTGTAAAACGCTTTAAAAAGCGTAATAAAACAACGGGAACAAACGCAGACCGCCACATCGGTCAAGTCGGGTTTATGCTCACAGATTTAACCGATATTGACGAAACAGCACAGGCAAAGGTCGGTGCGGAAACTTGGACAGTAAAGTCCGACAAAGCACCGCTTTTAAAAGGAACAAAAGTTAAGGTTCTTGCAATTGAGGGCGTAAAGCTCATTGTAGAACCCGTAACAGAATGAGAGGTAAATAATGTTAGGACTTATTATTTTAGGTATCATCCTTTTAATTTTGCTTATAGTAATCGTAAGCAATGTCAAGGTAGTACCGCAGGCACACGCATATGTAATTGAAAGACTCGGAACATATCATGTAACATGGTCAACAGGCTTGCATGTAAAAATTCCGTTTATCGACAAAATTTCAAAGAAAGTTTCACTAAAAGAGCAAGTAATCGACTTCCCTCCACAGCATGGAGTGAATAAAACGATACCTTCTTATAAATCTTAAAAAGTAAGTGTATATCAGAAAATTGAAGATAATCAATAACAATTACTTATTTAATATTTTTAACATCTGAGCCATTGGGCTCTTTTTTTATGCCTAAAATTCCTGTGAACTTACTCCAAAGACAAAAAAGAGAATACGAGCGTTTGACAGAAATCTATGGTAATTGCCAAAATATGTTCTAACAGCAGATGAGTTCTCAGGAGCAACCTACGATGGTATAAAGACGGTGCACATAGCAGACTTACCATGGTCGGCTGTGGTTCAGTGGCAGAATCAATATGTGCAGCCACCTTAGTATTGTTGCCATAATTGACCGCAGTTACACATAGGGACTCTATAAAAGCCATTATTACGACGGTGATTGCTAACAGACTTATCTTAATTGAGCCGAACAGACCTATTTTTTCACTGCCGCTTGTAATTTTGAAACTTGAAATTTTGTGATTATTGCCGTCAAAATTACCCTTGTAGTCGTAAGATTTTACAATGATCGAAGAAAGTTTTATACAGATATAATAATAAAACCAAAAATATCGGAATAAAAATAAACCTCCCGCAACGAGTTAAATCCGGTGCAGGAGGTCTTGCTATGCAAATATTTATATGGTTTTAATGTCAATAGTTGAGTCAAACCGAAAAAGAATAAAAAATCATGTGATAGTATACTGCCTAAAGCAGAAAATTGAATTTTAAGCAACAAGTTGATTTTGCTTTTTAGCACAATCAGTTTTCTCGAAACCGCAAGGCAATAATGGAAACAGATAATTTAAAGCTTAAGAGGAAGTTTTTCAATGACAAAAGCAGAGACAGTAATAATGAGAAAACGTAAAATCAAAGTTCCTAGTTATAGGAATGGCGGATACGAATCATAGATAATCAGCAAATACAACAGCAATGCAAATTTTATCGAGGAGAAATTTATGCCCAATGTAACTGTACGACAAAATCAATCTCAGAATCAATAGATGTTATATACATGTTTTTCGCACATCTTCCCGAGGTTCTTAAGATAATATATAAAACGAATATTATCAAGTGTTTGAAGCACTATTTTTCTCAGTTGATTTTAAAATATTCTGTCAGTTCAACAGGGGAGTCAACGGTGTCAAATCTTGAATTGGTTTTGTCGCCTTTTTTGATACCAAAACCGTAGGTGACGCCAAGAAAATCAACTCCGGCAATTTCTGCACCGTTTTTGTCATACACAGAATCTCCGACAAGCACAGCATTTTTTGCAAGACATTTTTGTTCAAACAATACTTTGGTAACGGTGTATGCTTTGGTGCATTTTTCTGTACCGTTCCAACCGTGAATTATATCAAAATATTTTGCAAGCCCTGCATTTTTTAGCATGGATTTTGCATATTCTTCAAGCTTGAGCGTTGCCACTCCAAGCTGATAACCGTCTGATTTCAACTCGCTTAACGAAGTATCAATCCCATTATAAGCACTGAATTTTGTAATGCCCTCATTTGCATATAAATTTCTGTATGTATCAATCGCTTTTGCAAGTGTTTCTTCATCGGGTATATCATAAAGTGTTCTGAATCCGTCGGAGAGCGGACCGCCGATTACAATGCTGTCGTTCTCAACTGAATTTTTCCTTAAATTAAGCATGCTTGCAGTTTTGTGATAGCAATGCAAAATTCCGTCCGAAGTATCGAGCAATGTGCCGTCAAGGTCAAATATAATCAGCTTTCTTGTATTTTTCACAGCACAATACCCCTTGCCTCAAGCCTTGCGTCAACAGCTTTTTTGTTTTCAATATATCCGTTGAGCCGCTTTTCCGTTGCTTCAAGAACACCCTCAAGCATTTTAATTTTTTCGCTTTCACTTTTTGAAATTGAATGTAAATCAATCGTTACTCCTGTATATTTAAGCTCTTTTGTCAAACTGAAATTTTCAGCATTTTCAAGAGCTTTTTTATTTTCTGAATACAAATAAATCACTTCCTGATGAGTTTTCTCCGTTCCTTTGATTTCAATGAAAATCGGTCTGATTTTTGAAAAAACTTTCTTGTCAGTTCCGTCAAAATAAATGTGCATCTGTTCTTCGTTAAGAAAAATTATCCAACCTCTGTTCTGCGTTGATGAAATTAAAGCTGAGATATCCTCAATTTTTCTGTTTTCACACAGCCTGTCCGAAACAATGGCATATCCGTCAAAATCCGATATTTCATTGCTGAATCTGAATTCAGTCTGTAAATCGTCATTTTTGGCAAGTTCTTCAAGCAGAAATTCATTTCCGTTTGTAACAATACTGTCGTTTTTGCCAAGATATTTTGCAAGTTTAACCGCCGCATAGTATCTGTGGATATGTCTGAAATCGTCCATAATGCGGTTGTCAAAGCAAATCATTCTGTCACAGAAATTGCCGAGATTCTTGACTGCTGTTGAATATGCCGCAATTGCGGTTTTAACCCGTCCGTCAAAAACATAGGGGAGAAGCTCCGACGGCATTGCAAAAGGCAGCACAGTACAACTGTTGCCGAAAATGTCCTTGTATCTGCCGGCAATATCATCGGGATGTGGCTTTATTGCAATGTGTGTGTTTTCAAGAAAATAATCTGTAAAAAGTTCATACAGCCTGTGCTGGTCGCAAAGCGGCATAATTCCCAAATTTGCCATATGCTGAGTGAGTATCAGACTTGTATTTCTGTTTGCCTTGATTGTTTCTTTAATTCCAAAGAACGAAAGAACCTTGTCAAGCGTGTGTTCATCAAGATTTTCAAGAATTTTTTTTACTGAAAAATCGGTCATTTTAGGGTGAGTGAAACCCTCTGCTTGTGCCTGAGCGTCTGCAAGTATTTCAACACAGCTGTCATTTTCTCCAAAATATCCGAGCGTGTTCATCAAGGCGGTCTGTGTTTTGTTGCGGCTCATATTCGACATCATAAACCTGTTGTCGGAAAGCACACCGCAGCCTTCTTCAAAGCAATGATATTTAATCTTGTTTTTGATAACATACCAGCCAAAAGGAAAGTGGTCGGGACAAAGATACAGTTCATCTGCCGAATTTGGGGTTATCGGAAGAACCCTTTTTATTTCTGCGCAGGCTGATTTTAAAATCGAATTTTTAGAGCGGTGTTTTTGCTCATTTTTCTTGATATTTGCGTTTACTTCCGATTCTTTAAGTAAAAGTACATCGTCAAATATGCCTGAATTTTTGTATCTGTCTAAAAATGCAACCGAATTTTTGTGAATGTCAGAGAGCAATAATACGGCGGTATCGTCTTTTTTGCGTGTAAGTCGATGAAGTACACAGCATTGTATGTGATAAGTGGTAAGTGCGTAGTATAAAATCATAGTTTATCTCACTTTACAAATTCGTTTTCAATCAGTTTACCAAGACTGCCGGTTTCAAACGATGCAGAACCTACGGCTCTGTTTACGGGATAGTCGGCAAAAAGATTGCTGAAATATTCCGGACAGGAAATAACCTGTCTGCAAACGGCATATGCGTCACTTCCGCAAATGTTCATCATACACGGATATTTGGAAAAATGTTTTGTGTAGTCATTTACAAAATCGTGAATACCGTCCTGAATTTCATTTATCATACCGTATCCCTCAACCTCGGGATAATCAAATTCATACTTGATTCTTCCGTCATCGTCAAAATCAAAGCCTATGAATGACGGTGCGGGGGCGCTGAGCATAATTTCGGTAAAAGCTCCGTACATACGCTTTACATCGTGATCACGGCGGATTTCACGGTTGATTCTCTGCGAAAACATATATGATGTGATTATGTCGTTTGTCATCTGCGGTTCGATTATATCCATATCGTGAAGATAGGTTGAGCCTGCAACAAGTCCTCTGACCTTGCAGTCAAGCTTCCATTCATCCTCAATAAGGTACCTCAGAGCGGAAAATCCGCTTGCCGCCCAGCCTATATCAACTATAACGGCACTTTTGCTGTTTCCGACAGCTGCTTTATAGTAAGCTTTTGCGGCGTTGTTACTGCGCCTGTAATGCTCTGTAACAATATCCCAGTGTACGGTAAACACCTTGACTATGTCCTCGTAGTTTTCTTTTGTAAGCAGGGTGTCTGCAGTAAGCTCCGCCTCGTCAAGAAACGGCTGCATTTCTTCAAGGTCCATAGCCTTCAAAATCTTTGCAATTGTCATCTTGCGAGGAATTTTGTACTTTATATATCGCAGTAAAAGTTCATTTTTGAATCTGTTTACGGTAAGCTTTGTTGCGGCAGAGCGTGACCAGTATACATATTCCGTGTTGCTGTCGGGATAAAGTCGGTCATACACGGACTTTAAAATGTATCCGTCACGGGAGAGAAAAAGGATTTTATCAATCCCATGATTTTTGTAGTAATCATTTATGAATTTGCAATATCCGAGTACAAGAAAGCCTGCATAAGTGTAACCGAATTCGTAATACTGCGAATACTGCTTATCACCGTTTTGCAGTTTTGCGTTGACAATTCCACGGTATGCCGAGCCGATAAGTGATGTCATATCGAACGCTCTGTGCGCATTTCCTCTCGGATTTACACCCTTATACCATACGGGTTCAATATCGCATTTTCGTGCCGAACGATTGTCCGAAACAATGTTATCGCCGATATGAATATACTTTTTCTCAACTCCGTATTGCTCCTTTATGTATTCATAAAGCAAAAGCGAACGCTTGCTTGCATTGTATTCGTTTGAAACAATGATATTGTCAAAGCCTTCATATCCGCATTTTTTAAGCATTTTTTCAATAACATCTTTTGAAAGATACATATCCGAAACGGCAATAATTGTCTTTCCGAGATTTTTTGCTTGCAAGAAAATTTCTTTCATATACGGGTTTGCAAAGCACAAATCAAGTTCTGTTTCAATTTCATACTGCATAGCCTTGTCAATATCAAGCAATACAAATCGTGACAGCTTTTCATAGATATCACGCAAAGTCACCTCATAAGTGCCGTTCTTTTCAAAAGCCTCCTGCCTTGCAAGCTTTTCTGCAAGTTCACGGTAACGCTTGAATCCGGGACATTTATTCTTTTCGCCCAAAAGGAAGAACAGCGACTTTGGATCATCAAACGGGCGTAAAATCAGTGTGTCAAAAATATCAAAGGATATAATATCGTTTACAAGAAACTTTTTTGCCATAAGTGTGGGGGACGGTCTTTTGGCAAAGCTTGACTCCGGAGCGCTCACGCAAGGTTTTATTGTATATTTTTTTCTTTCATATACTCTCGGCTTTGCTCCCGAAACACTTCCGAGTTTGCTTGATAAATGCAGAGAGGTGAGGTAAAACATTCTTCTGAAACGACTTTTGTCGGTATCCCCGTACTTATAAAAGCCTTCAAGCACAAAGCGGTTTTTCATTACAGCCTTCAGTTTGAACTTTTTTGCTTTTCGTTTCAGCTTTCGCTTGGTATTCTGAATCGTACTCATCACGATTTTTTATCGCTCCTTGCTTTTTCTGTATCATAAATTGATGTTGTGACAAACTTTATTTTTATTTTCTCTCCAAGGTTTTTAAGCTCCTTTGATATTGCAAGGTTTTTTGCTTTTAGAAGAATCGGATCGTAAACACCGCACATATTTTTGTTTATGTAATTTGAAAGCGGATTTTTGGTAAATCCGTCATACCCTGCAAGTGCAACCGTTTTAACCGACGCTTTTTTTAAAAGCTTGAGTACCATAAGACCGGAGCTGTCCGAGGCGTCGTCGGTTGCGTTTGTAAGTTCCGAATAGTTTATGCAGACCGCTTTTTTCGGAAGATTTTTGATGTTAGAGGTGAACACGGTCTTTTTTAGATTAAGCCTGTCCTCAAGCTCGGAATATCTGACTGCATTTCCGACAAAAACAATATTAGGCTTTATGTAGTCCGGAATAAAATTAACCGAGATTACAAAGGGCTTTTTCTTTGAAATATATTTCAAAATCGAACCTTTTTCACTTTTTACCGTAGAGCCGGGGGAGATAACAAGCACATTTCTGCCGTCAAGCTTTTTACGCAGTCTGTCAAGAATTTCAATATCATCAACTGCATTGCTCTGGTATTCCTGATAAATTTTTTCAATAAGCGCTTTGTTGAAAAATCGCTTTTCTTTTTGCGGAATCTGCTTGAGTATACTTCCGATTGCAGGCATTGAAAGCGAATGCTTTGCCATGAGATATGACGAATAATTCGGATGACAATTGTTTGCGGCTGAAAGAAAATAAGCCGAATTATAGCCCCACGGATTGCTGAGTGAAATCGGAATAAGGTAACGGTCAACGATTTCAAGAACAGGCAATACATCATAGTTCTTTGAAAATGTTCGGTTGAGGTAATCCATAAATAATTCACTGCAAAGATTACCTGCACCTCGTCCCATTCCGTTTGCACTGCAATCAATAATTATATTTCGTTTTGTATTGTAATGAGAAAGAGCCTGAGCATTTGAAAAGGCAAGCTGAAAATTGTTGTGTGAGTGATATCCAAGGCTGATTGTCGGATTCAGATTGTTATCCACGAGAAACACCTGACGAATAAGGTCTTTTTCATACATCACGCCGAGTGTGTCAACAATATAAAATGCATACGGCTCAAGTTTGTTGATTCTCTCAAGCAAATCAAGAAACTGCCTGTCGGTATAATTAGTAGTTCCGACAGGCTGCATAAACAGCTTGTAGCCCTTGCTTTTTATAATCTCTGCCCATTCAAATGCAAGGTCAATTTCATTCGGATGAAATGTAAGCCTGATTCCGTCAAGAACGGTTGAATCTGCGTCCGAAAGTAATACGGGATTTATTTCACGCTCGCCGATTGCAATCATCGCAACATACATCGTGTTCATACTGCTGTCTGATCTTACAAGCTCGTTAAGCTGTTCAACGCTGTTGTAGAGTGAATAATCGGGATCGTAAGTTTTGTTAGTCAGAAATCCGCACTCAACAATATCCGTGTTTGATTTTGAAAAATTAAAAAGCATTGTTTCAATTGCTTTTCTGCCAAAGTGCCAGTTGTTTACATAACCTCCGTCACGGAGAGTACAGTCAAGAATTTTAATATTACTCATTGTTACCGTTATTATCGCTTTCTGTATTATTCTTAATGTAGTGGTCAAAAATCACCTGTGCAAGGTCAAAGTCAATCGGATTATTAATGTCTGTTGCTTCTATAAAATCCACCGTAACACCGTAGGGATTACTGCCGATTCGTCTGCCGTCTTTGATAAGCTTTTTTGTGTAAACATACAGTCCGGTTGTTTCTGCAAACACATTTTGAATATCCTGCGTCCTCGGAATCTTGTTTGTGTTGTAACAAGCGGCGCCGTCCATCCACAAAAATTCCTGAATCGGCTTTACGGTAAAGGCGGAATCATATTCCTCGTTTTTCACCTTATCAATTGCAGTTTCAATTGTTTTTGCTTTGATAAAGGGCGCTGTTGCGTGGGTGAGTACATAAATATCTGCGTTAACATCTTCCGCAAATGCTTTAAGCACATCAATAATCAAAGTGCTTGATGTATCAAGACTTTCACTTCTTTTGAGAAACTTAATGCCGTCGGGAAGATATTTTTTTACTTCCTCATTACTGCAATAAACATATGCTTCGTCCACACCATTAACCTTGGTAAGTGTGTCAAGAATGTAGGTGAGAAGCGGCTTTCCGCCATTGAACGCCTTTGTATTCTTACCGGGTAATCTTTCATTGTTTAACTTCATAGGCACAAATGCCACAACTTTTTTCTTCTTTTCCATATTTATTCCTCCCATTCAATATCTCTTGCAAGCTTTGCTTTTAATCTTTCTATACTCTCGCTGTCTGCTTTTTTACAACGAACAGCAATATCAGCCTGTGTGTATTTAAGCTGTTTGCGAATAATCAGTGATTCAAGCCTGCTTTGAATTTCTTTATCTCTTGTATATGCAAATATCATCAGCTGTTTTTCTCTCATAAGGCTTGTTCCTTTCGGAAGAAAATCGGCTGTGATAATATAAAGACCGTCTGTCGGTATGTCAGCGTTGAAATTGATGATGTTTCCGAGGTTAAGCAAAATTGACAGCTTGTAATCGTAAACATCAAGGTTATCGTTTCTTTGCATACCGCCGTCAATAAGAACATTACCGTTATCAAAAATAATTCCGCAGCGGTTCAGAAGGTTTGTAATCTGAATTTCATTTATATTGCGTATTGTGCCTATATTATTAACCTCAAGTTCTTTCAGCAACAGAGCGGCAACATACATATCGTCAATTCTTTCACGGTTTGTTTCAATGTCGGTTGTAAAGCAGTAGGAATGTATTGCGAATTTGTCAACACCTCTGATTGAAGTTGAGCTTGCAGTCAAAGCCATATCAACCTCACGGTCAATAACAAACGGTAAAAGCTCCGAAGGCTCAGACTTTTCAAGAAGAATACAGTCGGAGAAAATTCTTCTGTAATTCTGCCATCTGTCCTTTGGATGAGGCTTTACAACAAGCACATATTCATCACCGCACATATAATCGACAAGTGTTGTCATCATCAGCTCCTGTAGGTCAAGGTCTTTGATTTTGAGTGTGTTCAAATCCTGAGTAAGATAAAGGCAAATCTTTTTGTCGCCTCTGATTTTGTGAGGTATATCGCCAAAGAAGTTTAGAATATCCTGTACTCTGTCGGGAATTTTGTATTTTAAAATATCGTAAATACAGAAATCTTCCGCCTTTTCATCATAAAAGCCTTTCTGCTGATGACGAAGGTCGCACAGCTTTGACTTGACGCACCTGCTTCGTCCCATACAACCGAGATACTCGTTGATTATGTGGTTAGTCATATTATTGCTTTTTGTGATTGAAATGTATCTTGATTGTTCCGAAAGCATTCCGCTTGCATCTTCAAAATAGTGATAGGGGATGCCTTTGTTTATAAGATAAATTCCGAGTGAATGTTGGTCTGACGCAACATAGATTTCATCAAATTTTGTTATATCTTCGTCAAACCAGCTTTCAAAAGTTTTTGAGATGTTTTCAATTACTGCTTTGATTTCCTTTTCATTGCTTGTATCATCAAGTGCGTTGCCTTTTTTTAGCTTGAATTTTTGTTCCGGAACATATCGTGCCGTTGCGAAAAATCCCGAATCAAGCACCTGCTTTAAAAAGGCTTTTCTGTTCTTATCGGGTTTGATATATTCAAGCATCAGAAGTTCTGCGTCATCATCGGGATGATAAGCAAGCTTATGTACTATACAGCACAGAAGATGATACATTGTAGATGCATGGTATAGAATCAATATAATCACTCCTGAGTAATATTTTTTAAGCGTTCAATACCGCTTAAATAAAGCGAAAGAGCGTCGTCACCGCTGATTTTGCATTTGCTGTTTGTAACTTTTGAGTAGTCCCTATAATCGTTTGCAAAGTCACATACAGCGGAGTATATCTCTTTGAGAATAGCGGTATCAATTTTCTTAGAATAAACCCAATGCTTTTCAGTTTTGTCAATTTTCCAAAGTAACGGCTTGTTGCCTTGAATGATTTCGGAAAGAGCTAAAACATTGTTATCATCGGCACAAAGGTAGTTGCTCATGGTAATTCCGTTGTAAACGATGTTTTCATCTATTTGCGAAAGCACTTTTGCAAATTCTGCACTTGCACATTTTTCAGGTAAATGGTCGGCAGTGACAACAATATTACTATCTGTGATAATCTCTTTAACCGCACTTTTAACACCCTCACTGTCTTTATCAATCCAAGCAGTCGCCATAATTTTGGCAAGTTCATTCGTATTGATATCTCCGTTAATTTCAGAAATCGGATATCTCATAAGTTTGTCAAGAACACCAAGTTTTGCATATCTGAAAATCGGCATTTCGGGAATGATTTTTCGCCATTCGGCAACGGTTCTGTATTTATCCGTCGCAAGAGCTGACCACGGAAAGAACATCAGTTTATCGGTGCTTTCGCTTAATATTCTGACTGTCTGAGCAAATATTGAGTTTTCGTCACAAAAGAAAATCATTTTTTCTGCATTGTGTAATCTTTCAACGCATTCCGATGCAAAACCTACAATTGCGGGAGCAATGCACATATATCCAAGCTCGTATTCATTGCTCATTCTTTTTATTCCGCTGAAAAGGTTCATACCGCATATCGTGTTGTACAGCATTTTGAATTTTTCATCTTTAATAGGATTGTCAATGTGTTCCATAAGAACGGTAGGACAGCGGTAATACATTTGACTGCAACCCATTTTTGCATATTTCTTAATGAAATCATAATTATTGCTCATAACGCAGGTGTGACTTTTGTCATCTGTTTCAATAACATTATTATTTCCATTTGTCACAATAAGTTCGTCATAACCTATTTGGTGGCTGTTAAGCAGATGCTTTATAAATTCTTTCGGGTATATCGACCTTATCACAATTGAAACCTTCATATCATTACAGCGTGCAATGTCAATCATACGCACAATGTATCGGTTCTCAAAAAACGAATTTTCAACCAATGAAAGCTCTAATTTATAGTCAGTCAGTGTTTTAAGCTCCGCATTGATTTTTTTGTAAATTTCAGAAAGAGCAAGGCTTTGCTTTTTATACTTTTTCCTCAATAAAGCAAAGCCTTTAACTCCTGTTGCTTTTTCAATCTCAGCAAAAATTTCATCATCACTTTTTATCTGTGTCAAGGCGCTGCCGAATATGTCGGTAATAAGATGTGAGTTATCAAGCATACCCGATGCAAGTTCACAAATCGACGGACGCACAAATATTTGTGAAAGATAATCCTTGCCGACTGATTTTGTGAAAATCCGCTTGTTGCAAAACGGCAGCCTGTACAGAATATTTATTTTGATAAGTTCTAACCCAAATTTTACAGGATTATTTGTTGCCGCTTCACGGTTTTGATTTTGCAGACACATACAATAAAAATTCACATCATCATTACCTGTAGTGAGTGCATTATAAATTTTTCTGACAAAATCAAGCGATAGCTTTTCTATCATTTTGTTTCTACCCCGATATTTGATTGAAACCTAAAACGCAGTATTTTACTACACTTTTAAAATTTCGTTCAAATTATATTCCTTGATTTTATCTTGGTCAATAATAATAACTAACTATTTACAGCAAAAATACAATGGCTTTACATTCTGCAATAATTTGTAAAACAACCTATATTTACTTTACAAAATCGTGGGTGAATACTGCTAAAAACGAACTGTAATATTTGTCATGTTTTCCAAAAATAATGACAAGACAATATCCTATGTTGCATTTGCATTTGTATATGGTTATAATGAGAATGAAATGACGGTTACCAACGCTGAACTGAATATTTTAGCAACGGGGTATGTGACTAAACAATCAGAAGATTCAAAAGATGATTCTTCGGTCAGTGCAGGTAACGATTCAGACGATGATACAGAGGTTGACAATTATGTTGATTATGAAGTATTGTCCGAGTCTGTTGACAAAACAAAACCGTTTATGCAGACAAGTTCTGAATATGACAGCACAGGCAATTATGTAACTTCCGAAACCAATGAACAGGGAAGCACAACACATTATGTTTATGATGTCAACGGCAATGTAACTTCGATTACTGATGCAGATGATAATGTGACAAGCTACGCATATGATTCATCAGGCAACCTTACATCTGTTAAAAACGGTGATTCTGAAAACTCATATACATACAGCGGTTTAGGCTCTGTATCAAAAATTACACACAATGGTTTTGACTACTCCTTTAACTACGATGTTTTCTACAATCTTGTGTCAACTAAAATCGGCAATGTAACTGTTGCAAGTCATACATATGACAGTAACGGTAATCTTACAAAGACTGCTTATGCAAACGGTGATTATCTTGAATATGCTTACGATAACTATGGCAATATTTCGGTAATCACAGGTGAAACAGGTAAAATTGCCGAGATGATTTACAACAAGCAAGGTCTTGTTACAAAAGCAGTTGATCATTCAAGCGGCGAAACCTCATATTACTATTACACATTTGACGGTTCGCTTGAAAGCGAATACCGCACATCATCTGACGGCAGTCTTACTCACTACATCATAACCGATTCAAACGGCAATACAGTTGAAAAGACATCTGTAAACGGTCAGACAAAGACTATTACAACAGGCTCAGATGATGACGGAAAGTCATTTGTCAGCAATGACGGTGTAACTAACGAAACATCAACCGATGATTTCGGAAGAGTGTCAACTGTAACAACAAAACAGAACAAGAGCGATACCGTATTTACAAAGCAGTATTCTTATTACCACGGTAGCGAAAGCAATGCTACTACCAATATGGTTGGCGGAATCAGCTATAAGTTGAGTTCTGATAAGGTGCTTGGCTACAGTTATAATTACAACGATACAGGTAATGTAGAGAATGTGTATGAAAACGGTAAAAAGGTAGCCGTATATACATACGATGAACTAAATCAGCTTGTATGGTATGCAGATACCCGAACAGGTCGCTATATCAGAATAGTTTATGATAACTACGGTAACATTCAAAAAAGGGAATCGTATTCACTCGGAACTAACTGGGCACCTGTAAAATTACTTGAAACAAGAACCTATTCGTATGATGATACTAACTGGAAAGATAAACTCACCGAGTTTGACGGCGACAGTATTACATATGATAAGAACGGCAATCCATTGACATACCGTGATGATATGACTTTTGAGTGGGAGAACGGAAGAATTCTCAAGAATATAAACACTTCCGATAAAGCTATTCAAATGAGCTATGACTCAAACGGAATGAGAACGCAGAAGTCTGTTGACGGAGTGAAAACTAATTATTATTACGACAGCAGTAATAACCTTTTCGCACTCACTCAGGGCAGTGATACGCTGTTCTTCTATTACGATAATTCGGGTGAAGTAATGTCAGTTTCCTGCAATGGTACTATGTATTACTACATCAAAGACCTGCAGGGCGATATTACCGAAATCGTTGACAAAGACGGCAAAGCAGTCGCAGAGTATGCCTACGATGCGTGGGGCAATATGCTCACCGAAAACAACGGCACACTCACAGTCGGCAAACTGAATCCGTTCCGCTATCGCAGTTATGTTTATGATGAAGAAACAGGCTTGTACTATCTCCAAAGCCGTTATTATGACCCACTCACAGGCAGATTTGTTAATGCGGATGTGTATGCTGACACTCAATCAGGCACACCGCTAAGCACAAATATGTTTGCTTATTGTGAGAATAATGCGATAAATAAATCTGATGATGAAGGAAAAGATGCTTGGTGGATACAGTCGCCAAATAGTGTTCCACTTATTTTAGGGAATGCTGGGCATACATCACTTTTATTGAAAGAAAAATCAGGGTATTGGTGGTATTTCTATTGGGGAGATAGAAGTGTTCAGTTGTTATTTATAGAAACTTCTTCCCTAAGGGAAATTACAGGTAAAGTAAGAGATCAGATCAATTATTATAACAGGAACTATTCTAATAAATTTGGTAAGTTGTACTATTACGAAAATTATACGCAAGCTATACAATTTTCTGGGCATTTTGAAAATAGTATTAAAGAAATTAAAAAATTTATCAGTAATAATCAGTATTCATATAGCTTTGGCATTAAAAGAAAGATTTATGTTAGGTTTAGATATCCATCAAAAAAATATAAAGGTAAAGACCGACCATTTTCTCATATATTAACTAAAAATGACTTTTACGATACATTGTTTAATAATTGTTTGCAAGCCAGTGCTTATTATTTAAAGTATGGTAGTTTAAATAATAACGATGTGCAATTCAAGTTACAACTGATGCATGTGGGTACTGTTCCAAAATTTGCCATAAACAAATTTAAAAAATTTGGAAAATGGGTAACATATTCACATAGTTCACGAAGGTTTTAAGAAAGGTTTTTAAAATGAAAAGGAAAAAATCATTAAAAGTCATTACTATTGCTTTGATATTTTGTTTCTTTGCAGTTGCAGGAGTGGTGTATTTTTCACTTACCAGCGTTCCGCAACATAATGTTAAGATTGAAAATGAGTCGGATAACAATAGTTATATGAATACTTGCGCAAATGTAATGTGTAATTTGGCAAGAGTTGGTGACAAACTATATTACAATGCGGCAAACGACTTTTTAAAATACGGAACATATGAAATCACTTCGGACTATACCAAGCGAATTTATTGGAAAGGTCCTGCAATTACAAGTGAATGCCTTGATTTAAACCGTGTTTCCAGTGAGAATATTTTTTCTCCTTATATACACAATGACATTGTTCAGTATTATGATTTGAATCAAAAACATTATGAGGAATATTTGAAACTGCCTGATACTAATAGTGATAACGCTTCGCTCGAAGAATTGTTTGTTGTAGGTGATGAACTCTATTTCAGCTATTCTGAATTATACAGTGGCAATGTTATAGGCGATACTATGGTAGTTTACGGTTTCTACAACCTTTACCGACAAGATGAAAATGATACAAAGTTAATATTGTCGGTGGATAACCTTGATTTTGACTATATTTCAGATCTTCGATTTTATGATGAATATATTTATTTTGTTGCAGGAAAGAGAACAAGCGATAAAGAAGACGCTTCTACAAACCTGTTCCTTTGTAAATATAATCCAAATAACGGAAAGTTAGTTTACAAAATTCCTTATACTCCAAGCAGTGACTTTGTCAAAATTACCTGCTTATCTGCCGTAAATGATAAGATATACGGCATGATAGTTAATCAATCTGATAACGGATATGAAACAGTTTATTGTGCGGATTTAAAAAACGGTACTATAAATACATTGTTTAAATCAAATGCAGGTATGGTTATCAACAGCTACAAAGATAAGGTGTTTTTATCAGTTGAAAACGGTAAAGACAAGGGAATATATTCAATTGATACTTCAACTGACAAAACTACTAAAATATTTAATGATGGTATCGAGTTGAATGGTCTTTATATCGTAGATTCAAAATACCTATATTTCACAGATAATGCATATTTTAACCTTTACAGAATAACTCAAGACGGCAAAAATCTTGAAAAAGTGTTTGGCTGATTTCATTATCATGTTAAATGGAGCTATAAAAGTATATAAGCAATAATTTAGGGGGCTCATTCGAGCATCCTAATATTAGATGTATTCTTCACAAGTATTTTTTACATTTATCTGTTTTTTGAAAGCGAATATCGCACATCATCAGACTACAGCCCCTTATGATAATTTCTTTATTATCATAAGGGGTGATTTTATTGTACATTTTTAGCGATTAGGCAAATAAATTTATCTAACAGAAAACGCATAAAATAGCAATAAAATAGTTTGACTAATATATAATATTGTGTTAAAATTATGCGAAAAGGGGGGTGACAGCCCTATGGAGCAGTATATGCCGATAGTGTGGATAGGCTTTGCGATATTTATGTTGCTTTGCGAAGGCTTTACAACACAGCTTGTATCAATATGGTTTGTTCTCGGCTCGGTTTGTGCCGCAATAGCAACTATATTCACAAGTGATATCACAATCCAGTCGGCGGTGTTCCTTGTTGTGTCACTTGTATCGCTGATTGTGACACGACCGCTTGTAAAACGCTTTA
>PPYF01157926.1_pt1 | contig 16210 bp, 28 predicted proteins | sample 1559871 | NCBI WGS metagenome assembly PPYF01 (sample SAMN08240021, study PRJNA423297) | Human gut metagenome, whole genome shotgun sequencing project.
AATCGAACTACCGACCTTTACATTAACAGTGTATTGCTCTACCAATTGAGCTAACCGGACAATATACCTATACTCACCTGACCTGCGATACCCCATTGCGGCGTACCTGTGGGAATTGAACCACACCGTATAGGTTTTCATCAGTCATACTCGCATTTGCAACTACGAAGTAATTGTTTGTACTGGTGTTTTCGACCACTAAACTATTCACCGTCACGCCGATGAGAGGGATTTGAAATTCAATATATCGACCCAATGCGCCCCCGTCTCCTGTACAATACTGAATGGTGGAAAGAGATGAAATCGAATCACCTTAACCGGATTTTCAGTCCGGCGCATACACCGCGTCTGCCATCTTTCCATTCCCCGTTTTTTCCGAACGGGAAAACGTCTCCTTTTTTTCATCCCCGGCGGTAGAGTAACCGCACCTCCGTTTGATTGTAGCGGGAGTTGGATTTGAACCAACGACCTTTGGGATATGACCCCAACGAGCTACCTGACTGCTCCATCCCGCGATGTATCCTGAATATCTTCTTTACCTATCAAATCAACACTAATGTATTTCCTGCATCTACGGCATTTAATCCGTAGCATAACAATACCATCAACATACTTAACATCAGTGAGCTTTTGTCCGCATGTCGGGCAAATCACTAACTTGTGGTGTTCAACCACTTGTCGAGGGTCTTCTTTTGTATCAATTTTAATCATCTGTTATCCTTATTCGCTGCAAACATAATATATATTTTCTATATTTCAATGCAAATAATAGATTATTTTCATCTTAAAATTAGAAAATTCATATTTTTATATATACTTTTGCCTCATTATTAATCAAATAGTGAGCTTTCAAAGCCTACATGATAGAGAAATTTATCATGTAGGCTTTTTATTTATGGAAGAAATAGCTGAATATAGTGGTGTAACGACAACGGACGGAAAGAAGATTCTTACTTATGAATTTATCGAAACGTTAAGGGAGGCGGATAAAAAATTGCCTAACCCGCAAAAGATTATTGCCCAACGTGGAGGACAAGAGAAATTCCTTTCTACGATGGCAGACATTGTTATATACGGTGGAAAACGTGGTGGTGCCAAATCATTCTCCTTGTTGCTTGAATCCCAACATGACATACAAAGCAAATACTTCAACTCTATAATCTTCCGTAACGAGATTAATGACCTTACCGACCTTATCACTACTTCCTATCAGATTTACGATGATTTCGGTAAGTATAACAAGTCAAAAGGAGATATGACTTGGAACTTCAACTGGGGAGGATGGCTGGAATTTAATTACTACTCTGATAGCATTGAGGATTTCAAGAAACGTTTTCAGGGAAGACAGTTCTCTTACATAGGAGTGGATGAAATCACGCACATGGATTATCCGAAGTTCAAATACCTTATTACCTGTAACCGTAATGCCCATTTTATCCGCAACCGTTTCTTTGGTACATGTAACCCTGACCCCGACAGTTGGGTAGCTACATTCATAAATTGGTGGATAGATTCAGATGGTTTTCCCATCCCAGATCGTGATGGAGTTGTACGCTATTGTTTCATGGACGGAGATAGTATTGAAGGAATCTATTGGGGAGATACCCGCGAAGAAGTATATGAACAATGTAAGCACATCATTGATCGTTTGTGGAAACCCGAATACGAATCATTGGGCAGTCCGCAAGAGCTATTCATTAAATCAGTGACCTTCATAGAAGGTAAGCTGGAAGAAAACATGCAGCTTCTCCGTTCTGACCCGAACTATCTTGCCAACCTTGCCAATCAGTCAGAAGAACAGCGTGCCCGTGATCTCGAAGGTAACTGGAAATTCCGTACAGCCGGAACCGGGCTTGTTACTCTCGAACACATGAGAAGTTTCTTTGAAAATGCCCTTCAAACAGAATCGGGAACTCGATATATAACTTGTGACCCGGCGTTTACGGGTGGGGATAACTGTGTATTTTGGATATGGGAAGGCTGGAACATTATAGGTATTCACGTTTGCAAGAAAGATAGCAAAAAGACTATTGAAACCGCAAAATTCCTGCTCGAACAATATAAAGTTTTAGAAGAAAACTTTGCCTACGACCTTAATGGGCTTGGACAAATATTTGTCGGATTCTTCCCCAAAGCGTTGAAATTCAACAATATAGAATGTCCATCAGACGGTTCGCATACAATGTTTGACTATCTAAAGTCAGAGGTAGCATATAAATTTATTGACAGATTTACCCGCGGTGGGGTTAGTATATTACCCGACTTACTGAAACGTAAATACTCCGGTAAAGGATTCAAAGATGTTCCTCTTTCACAAGTGCTTATCAATGAAAGACAAGCAATGCGGCAAGATGAAAATGCGGCTGACAAATATTGGAAACTTATAGCCAAGTCTGAAATGAAAAAAATAGTCGGTCATTCTCCTGACTTTTGGGAAAGCATGATGACAAGAGAAATATTCGAGATAAAAAAGAAACGCAAACACTTTAAAGGAATAGGATTGTTATGATTAAAAATGAAGTTCTTACCAAAAAGCCGTTTACAAGAGTTACGCCAACAGGCTATCTTAATGGCAAAACTACAAGTGATTTATCAATCGCTTCGTATTATAACAACAAGATAGAATATCAGATTTTATCCCAAGCGGATTTTATCAGAGAGTTTTATCCATCCGGTCACAAGATAAATTCTCCGGCATTTTATCCTAATCGCATCAAATTCGAGGAAGACGAGAAAGGGAATAAACGCTTCTTTGAAGAGAAGGTTATGCGTGTCGCTTTCCCTTTCCAAATGATTATTACCATTCAGCAACTTGTTCACCTCTGCGGAAATGATATTCACCATGAACTTACAGCCGCACAAGTTGATGATAAATTGAAAGAATCCTTCCTTGAATTTCAGAAAGGGTGGCTGGATAAAAACATGGAGATTACGTTCTACGAATTTGCAAAGAGCGTAAAGATCACCGGAGATGGAGCGGTTGTATTCTATATGGATAAAGGAGAAGTGGGAACCAAAGTTCTTTCATTCTTCGATGGAGATATATTATATCCACATACAAACTCCATTACCGGGAAGATGGAATATTTTGCCCGGCAATACAGCGACTATGACTCTGAAGGTAATGAACTTGTTTCATGGGTAGAATTATGGGATAAGAAATACCTCTATCGCTATCGGCAGGCAAAAGCCGGATTTAAGGGAGCGGTAAACAAACTCAAAGAGATATTTGGAATAGATGGGTATGAATTGGACAGCAAAGAACTTCATCAGTTTGAAGAATGTCCAGTAGTATATCTTCGTGATAAGCATGGCGCGTGTTGGTCTTTCTCACAAAGCAATATAGATGATTTCGAGCTTGCAGTATCACACCTTTGTCAAAACAATATGGCTTATGCCTTTCCCATTATGTTGCTTAAAGGTGAAGATGTTGAAATCAAAGGTGATATGTACGGTGCGGTAAAAGCTATAACAATGGGCAAAGAAGATGATGCTGGATTTATGAACAGACCGGAATCTTCACAATCATTCGAGTTACAGTTTAATACTCTCTTGAAGATGATATTCATGGGAAGTTTTACTGTAATGCCCCCTGAAGTTAAATCAGGTGATTTACCGGGTGTAGCAATCAAGCTGATTTATTCTCCATCTTTGGAGAAAGCTATGATAGACTGCAAAGAGTTTGATTCTTCCATTGATACAATGAAGAGACTATTCATTTACGGTTATGGCATCGAGAGAAAAATGAGTACTCCATTTGCCAATATGAAAGTTTTGTCATGGGCAGAACCGTATGTGCATCAGAACGCCGCAGAACTTATCAGCAACCTCGTACAAGCTGTTGGCGGTGGTTTCTTGTCCAAAGAAAGCGCATCCGAACTTAGCGGGTACGGCAGAAATAATGAATGGGATAGAATCATGCGGGAAAAGAAGGAAGAACAGTCGGCAGACCTACTTTATCAGTTGAAATCACAACAGCAAACAGCTAAGATAAGCGAAGAAAATAAAGATGAAACAACCAACGAGTAAGGAAATAGAAGAAGCGAAAGATTATCTCCGGCAAAGGCTTAATGCAGAACTTTCAATGGAGAACAATCTACTTGCCATTATGTATCAAGCTGCAAAGGAGATAATCGCTGTATCCTACAAATACAACGTTCCCACAAATCAATTCAGTTTCTCTTATAACAAAGAGCTACAAGAAGAAGTGGAAACTATTATAGCTAACCTTCGGGAGCTTATTGAGGATTATACAGAAACGCTTGCCGTGGCAACCCATACGGATGAAAAAGAACATATCATTTCTTTTATCAACCGAGAGAGTCATGGAAAAACTCTTGTTGATCGTATCAACGCATATACTACCCAATTCAAAAAAGAACTGGAAGTAGCCATAGCATCCGGCGTATTACTCAATGTTGCGGAAGGTGAATTATTGTCTTCCATTAAAGAAAGTCGGAAGAGTCCTTTATTCAATCGACACATAAGACAGGCTACATCACAGGGCTTCCCGGTAATATCAAGATTGAAAGTCCCGGAAACATACGGTGTGGGACGTACAAATAGTTCTTTCACTGCACTTGATAATCTAACCAACTTCGCCATAGCCGAGGGCTGGATGGATTACTTTGCCATGATAGCTCAAAAGAGTGGAGCAATAGGTTTTATGTCATTTAGGGGCAGTAGTTATCCATGCCAGCAATGTGATGATGAAACTACTTATTTCCATGTCTTTAGTAACGGCGACCCGGTACCGCCATACCATGCGCATTGCTGCTGTTATATAGTACCGATATACGAAATAGATATTTAAACCTCAATATTATGTTTGGAATCAAAATTATCACTACAAAAAAATGGAATCAGCTTGCATCTGAATGTAGCAAGTTGGCAATTACCAACGTCGAGCTTTCAAAACAAAATGCTCTTCAGGCTAAAACAATCATGGAACTTACCGGAGAAGTCCGGGTGCTCAATTCTAAAATCCTTTTGGAAGAAAGTATAAACGATGATTTACAAAAGAGAATAAATCAAAAATATCCCAAGAAGCCTACAAATAAAAGGCTGAAAAGATAAGTACCCATGAATCTATTGACTACATTTGCAATGTAGAAGTTTGCTTATCAACCAAGCGTTGAAAAAGTTAAGCCCCCATCTAACTCTGTTAAGTGGGGGCAGCCTTTTATATTTATACAATAAAGACAATCGGTATTCAGCTTCCAGCAGAGGTTCGCCGGGAACGATGCACTGAACTTATAGGAGTAATGACCGATTGCCGGAACAAAGATATAAAACTAATCATTATCAACTTTATCAGGTGCAGGCATTTCCAGCATCCGAATAGCCTTTATAGTTTCCCGTCCCTCCAATATCGCCTTGCATAAGCGATGATAACCATCCGCTATTTGACCTTTATCATCAAGTATGATAGGATAATCAAGAGAGGTATCATTTACTCTTTTACATTGGAAGATGAAATCTTTAAGACTGCCACATTCAAAGGCATCGGTACTCAAATCTACACACCATAAAGGCATATCCATTATAGGATATTCTTTTGCTTTAGCGAAATCATACAGTGTTTGGGCTTTCCATGAACCACCTTCACCATTGAATTGGCTTTCGGCAAAAGTCATATTACTAATGGGAACCTTCATTTTGCTGTTTTGCTTGCTCTTTAAGTTCGTAGGCAGCTTTCTCTTGCTCCAAAATGGCTTTGTCTTCTTCTTCCGAGATTTGCTTCTGGCGAGAAAGCAATCTTTCATTCATCTTGGTGTAAGCCTCGAAGAAGTCTTTCATAAATTCAGCATCAGGAGTACAATTTGACATAAGAAAGTTTACCTTAATCCATGTGTCCACATACTCACTTAAATCTTTGTTGTTTGCCAGTAGACGAATCCGCTCAAACATCTCGTTATCATCCCGGAACCGCATTGTCCAAAAGCCGGATATAGCTTTAATGCTAATCCAATCATGTTCGTTACTACTATCTCTTGTAATAGTGAAATTGCCAAATTGCAATGGTACCTTTTTACTCATACCTAAAATTGTTTGTGATTTATAAATTTTTCGTCATTACTCGTTCGTAAGCTCCATCGTTAATCCTCTTATACGTACCGATAGATTGTGGCTTTCCATTCAGTATTATAGTTACAGTAATGGATGGGGCTTTGGAGTTATCTACAATAGCTTCATGTGCATCTTTAAGAGATAGAAACGTAGGGTGAATAGAAGTGAATCTTTGCCACCAATGTTTCTTACATAACACGTCATACAGTTCAATCTTCCGGTTGGAAGTAGATTCAAATAGCCTTGTGATACAAAGCATATACTTAGTGTTCTTTGCCATTTTGTTGTTTGGTTATACAGTTACAATTTCAAATTCATCAGCATGTTTCTTGCCGATCCAATCCCGTTTCTGATTTTCAGTAGCGGTTTCATAGATTCTTCCTCGCTTAGACAAATGCCTTTTCCTGAAAACTCCTTCTTCTCCCAGCTTATCATAATCTCTTCTCGAAGGAGATAAACCTTTTGCCCGGCAAAAGAATAATCCGGTTTCTTTATGTCTGAATTTTACAGCCATATTACATCTTTAATCCATCAGCAGTTGGCTCTATTGAACTTCCCGTTGAAGGGTCTTTGCTGGATGGATATGGATTAGCAGTACCCAACCGTTTCAAATCCATGCCAAGCCACATAACAGCTTCTTGCAACTTCGTAATGGCAAGGCTACGTTCTCTACTTGCCGGAAGTACTTTCACTTCCTGAATCTTTGCATCTATTTCCTGACGCAATCTTTTGTTTTCTACGACTTCTTGTTCAAAGTTCATTTTTTGTTCTCCTTTCCAAATATTTTAAGTTCATGTAATCTCGCCTCAACCAAATCAAGATCAAACTCCGCTCTCCGTCCATTCTTTGTATAGCATCCCTCCAACAACTCTTGCCGCATCCATACTGCAACCGCCCTGTAACCGACACCCAAACATGAACCAAGACCTTCAAACGTATAAGCATAGCGTTTACCATCTACATAAATAGGCTTCGAGTAATCTTGCTTCAGCTTCTTGCTTTGTTCTGCCTCACGTTCATACCGGAACTTCTCTGTGAGAGCCTTGCCATATAGCCCATACACCTGACCGTCCGGCGTGCGTTTCTTCCGGTATCCGGCTTCAGACAATATCCTTCCAAACCGGGTAAGATTCTCTTCGGAAATGCTATTCTCTTTGCACCACTTCCGGTATCTTTTATATAGGATTGTAGAAGGCATCCATTTAGGTTCAACGTCAGAAACATCTTCATACGTCCGAAGGTAGTTCATTTGATACATGAACTTCATAACAGTACTACTTTCAGCCTGATATTCGTCCATGACCTTATCCAGTTTCTTATTCTCTGACAGCTTGTATCCATTGGAGATAAACCTATCCCGACCTTCCAGTATCCAGTTGAATATCGCACTGTATTCGCGTTCGAGATCACGGGCAAGACTTTTACGTTGTCTCGCTATCGGTATCTCTATTTCAAAGGGAAGAATACAGATACGCCGCTTCATTCCATAGCTCCAATCTTTCAGATAAGGCATTTGATTGGCATTTGCCATAAGCAAAGGAATATCATAAGCGGTGAAGTTGTCTCCATACATAGGACGCGCTTCAGTAGGTTCGCCGGATATAAGACTTTTAAGAACGTCACTATCCCGCCCAATCTCCAAAGCCTGTATCTCCGAACAATAGTTGAGACGTTTGCCGTTGATATAGGCAATGTTCTTCTTACGCTCTGTTCCGGTTATCAGCGCACCAATACCGAAGTTGCTTACATTGTCTCTACCCAGTATTCCCATAATAGTTTCAAAGACGACACTCTTCCCATTTGAGCCGGAGCCACGGAGCACAAGCATGGTTTCTATCTTTGCAGTACGTCTATCAATGAAGATACTACCTAAGAACTCCTGAAATACATGCTGCCAACCCTCGTCCGGCAACACTTCATCAATGAACTGTTTCCATAGAAAAATATGTTCGTCAGGATTGTAGTCGTAAGGAACACTCGTGACCTGTACCCATTGTCTTCCGAACTTATGTGTAGTCCGGTCATTCATATTCAGCACACAGTTGTTAAACACCACGATAGCACTATCTGGACGCAAAGCCTTCCCCGAAACAACACGCTTGCAGACCTTTATCACTCCTTCTACGCGGGAATAGTCGCCATTTGGCAAAGCACACTTGCGCATCAGGTCATAAATAAGGCTACCGAAGTCGTCAGGTGACATAGGCTCATAAACCTTACCGGAAAAATAATGTGGAAGACCGTTGAACATGCTGATTGAAGAACGGATAATTGCATTACGGAGTAAATCTTGCACTGCATCTACACGCATAGCACTTTTGGAAAGAGATAACGCAGAACTTAAATCCTGTTCGTCCATCAGTCCAAAAACCTCTGTCAGTAGTTTCTTATACTTAATTTTGTCCATATCAATGGTTTTACCCGTTTTCGCATTGTTTACCGCACAAAAATAGAGTATTTTCTACTATAATCAAACTTAAATCGTTATATTTTCTATTTTTTATCCGAAAATACATATATTTACCCGTAAATTTCGACTCAAAAAAGCATCATTTACGACAAAATTCAAGAAGGTTATCGGAATATGATAAAAAACAGATAATCAGCAAAATAAGTAATATACATTCACATTTGTAATGTCTTTTGTGTATGGTTTACTATAAAAACTATACATATTGTAATCCATTGATACATAGAACTTTTCATATATTCCAATGTATAGTTCAAAATCACACCATACATGTGCAAGTTGCTGAAAATCAAAGCGTACTGAAAAAGCATGTAGGGTATGTATAGTTTTCAACGAAACGGCTTAGTATATAATATACGTCTTTTCCTATGCAATTTACATATAAACTATACATACTATACATTAATTTTATAAACATATATAAATCAACAGTTTACACATGTATAGTTTACCTCAAAAACCATACATTAACTATACAGAAACTATACATAATCATTCTTGCGGTGATAAAACATGCTCCACGACACACAAAAGCCATATTTTCATTGTTAATTTATGTTGGTTCAATGACAAACCAAAAAAAAATAATAAAAATCTCGAATGGTAATGAGTGCGTTGGCTCCGGGCACCCGGTCGGGGGGGTGGGCACCCCTTCGCGGTCGTCTTCAATGGCAGACAGGAAGACAGGAAAGCACATCTTTATATTATACCTATAATATTAAATATCTGCATCTTTCCGGGCTTCTTCCTTCTGTTTCTTCTTGTGTTCTGCATACAGAGCACACCGGAAACAAGAAACAGGATGATAATATACTACTTGCTCCGCTTCTTCCTTGTTCTCTTCCTGCTTCATGCGTTGTAAATCTGCTATCTGTATAAGTACGGCGGCTTTATCCTTTCCAGTCACAGACGGAAGCACCTTTATAAGTCCTTCTAATATTCCGTCTTTGCTCCGAAATGTGTCTAAGGTTTTCTTATCTACTTTGTTCCCTTCTGCTATTTGGGCGGTGTCTTCTTTTGGGCTTCCGGTCTTTGTGGGTGTTGTTCCTCCTGATCGCTGATATTGTATTGCTTCTATCAGTTGAGAAATACCGGGTTTGTTTTTTTGTAGTGCATTGGCTTTGCTTGCTATTGTTCCGGTTCCGTTGGTTGTTGGTCGGTAAATGGCGGCGTATGCTTCTTGTCTTGTGGCTCCTGATGCTACAAGCATACAAAAGAAAACATCTTCAGGGGTTAAACTATAAATGCGCTGTAACTCCGTTACTCTCTTGCTATAAGTCATATTAAAGTATGATTTAAAATAAGTGTTCCGGCTTCTTGCGCTCTGTTGTTGTGTCGGCAAAGATAAATAAAAGGTCTGATAAATAAAAGATTGCGGCGTGTTCTTTGGTTCGGGTGTTCTTTATACGTGTGTTACATAACATTGTTTTTAAACATATTGATATAGTAAATAGAATCCGGCTTTTTGCGGCTCTTTGCTGGGATTTCCCGTGCTGGTGGCTGGGTCGTAATATACTTACAAATAGTCTTGTATTCAGGCTTTATATACTATTCACGTGTATTTATAAGGCTGTTTTAAATTTCATATATATAGTAATTTATATTTTCATTCATTAGAGTAAAAATATTACTTATTTGCTTGTTATTCAAAATATTATGCTTATCTTTGTATATCGGAAATGAAGACAAAACAAGCGGTACATTTTCTCACGGTGTTTCTACTTTTTTCTCTCCTTTCCTGTTTGATGTAGTGTTTAACTTAAAAACGTTTCAAATATGGAATTACAAAATTTATCCTATCTCGTATATGGTTACGAAAAAGCTATCAAAGAGCTAACAGAAAAGAAAAAGAATCTTGTTTTTGATTACTGTAAAGAGCAAGGTTTTGAGGATGGAAAGCGGTACATTTATAATAATCCGGAAAGCTCCAACAATGGAAAGTTATACGAGGTTGTTTTTAAACGTCCGTTAGATTGCCGGATAATATTGGGCTGCATTGATGGAGCGCGTGTATTCATTAAATGTTATCCAGTCAAAAAAGACGGTTCCCGTGCCTTGATCGGAGAAACAGAGCTTTATATTAATGATCTGAAAGCCATATAATCTAAAAAGTATTAATATGAAAAAAGAAGAAGTTTATAAACTGGCAACAGTGGAAAACCCGGTTATCGTTGATAACGGGAACAAGATCGAATTTTCAAACGGTGATGTATATGTAAAACAGTCTATTACAAATTTGTACAAAAAAGCAAAAGTATTTGTTTGGTAACTGATTTGTAATTCAGATAAAAAAACCGGGTCGAGTTTGGCGACTCTTCCCGGCACCCTTTAAACTTTGCGTAAAAAGGTACACTTTCTCACGGTGTTAGATGCAAAGTTAAGGGAAAAACAAAGATAAAACAATAATAACCCTTTAATTTTTGCAGTTATGGAAACTTCAAACAAATTATCTTATTCAAAAACTCATCTTTTTGTAGAGGACGGAACGCAGTATAAAATCATCGCTAAAGTATCTTTAGATGATGATTGCAAAAACGGAATGTATGATTTTAGCATCACGGCGGACATTTACGAGAAGAAAAGAAACGGTTCTTTCTATTGGTACGGTGGGGGCTGTTGTCACGAGGAAATAAAAAAGCGTTGCCCGGAGCTTGCAAAGTTCATTCCTTTACACCTGTGTAATCATTACGGCGCGCCAATGTACCCGGAAGCAAACGGGCTTTATCACCTGCAAAATAGCGGAAAAGAAACTACTATCAACTATTTACGTATTACAGAAGAAGAATATAACGCGCTTTCTTTGGCAGAAGATCAAAAACATTTCAAATACTTGCTTTTCTCTTTGGGCATTGTTGAACGCTGGAAAAAAGAAGCTGATACCCTTATTTCAGAACTTGAAACATTATCCGGTCTTAAATGGGAAAACCCGTACAAGCCGGAAGAGGAACGTTTCACATTAACTTTATCAGACGAAGAACGCGCCAACATCGAGAAACTTGTAAAGGACGGTTTTTACACAAAAGAAAACATAGAAAAGCGCAAAGAAGAAGCTCGAAAAGCTGCTTTAATAAAGAAACGCGCCGATATTTGCGCGCGTTATGATAAAGATATTGCTAAAGCCGAAAGAGAAAAGAAAGTAATGCTTTATATCTTTGATTCGGGCGTTTCAACTGAAAACGTTATATACTACAATCATTCAAATACTGTTACTTTTAATTGGTCGGATTTAAGTTACTACAAAAGAATATCTAAAGAAGATTTTCAGAACTTTCTCGAAAGCGTTGATTATTCCAAACTGCCGGAAGGAATCAAGTTTGAAATAAAGTAAATACCCACCTTTCCCCGGTTCGCCGGGGATTAATACCCCTTCTATTATGAATACAAAAGATTTAATAAATCAGATAGAAATATCTGGAATTATCACCCGTGCCCAATTATATACTATTATCAGACGTGTCAATAGTGGAGATAAAGACGCTAAAAGCGTATGTTTCAAAGAAAACACTGTCTTTGCCGATGAAGAGATAAAAGAAATAGAACTCAATAAATTAAGAAAAGAAGCGCGCAAAAAATACTCCTCTTTTGGTTGGCGTGAAAAGAATGTACTTCAAGGCGGTAACCTAAAATTAAATCTATGTTGTTTTCGCGGCTCTACTCCTGTTTACTGGGTGTTATCTGATAACGGATCATTTGAGTATTATATAACGCGAGAAATAAATGTAGTAGGATAATGTTTGGTTTAATGCTGCTTTTGTTCGGTGCTGTGGTCTTCATATCCGGCACCGATATAGAGAAAATAAAGAAGTTCATAAACAAAGAGGAAGAAGGAGATAAATTTTAATATTCGCCGTTCCGTCTTTGTCCTTCCTGATCCATCCGCGCCGGGCGGCTTCCGGCACCCTTAAAACTTTCACATTATGATAAGAAATATAATCAAAGAAAGAGACGAGATAAAAGCGTATTCTTTTGACCGTAACGGCAAAATAATAGCTTCTTTGTATGATAGTGGCTTTTCCTCTGTTGCTGCTGTTATATCGGAACTTTCCCGGCGTGGTTCCGGCTGGATGAAAGATATTAAAGAAATTAGTATTGAAAATAAAAGCCGTTGCGCTTACGCGCGGTATAACAAACAAGGGAGGCGTATATAATGAAAACAGTATATAAAAAGGCTATTTCATTAGCCAATAAGAACGGAAAAAAGTATTTGAAAGGGTTGTTATCCTCTTATAAATTTATAGGGATGGAGCCGGAAAATAGTTCTAACTGGTTTATAATAATAACACAATCAAATGAAACCGGGAAATATTTTTGCTTTGCGATCTCCCGGTATGATTCAGGCGGCGCAGATTCTTGTTTTTACGGCGATATAGAGCATTATATTTTGCAAAAGGCAGAAAACATGTGCTATCGTTATTTTTCCGGTCTTCGCTTTTGGCTACGCGCTAACCTTATTTGGGCTTACGAGAAACAAATAAAAGCTAAGTATAACATTAAATTTTGAAACTATGACTACTTATATAATAGAGTCCCCAACCGGGGAAACTCACAAACTGGAAATTGTGAAAACAGAAAATTGTTACCGCGTCTTTGTTGATGGCTGGGTAGATGATACAGTTCTAACAGAGGAAGAACTTTTGCGAGAATTAGAGAACCCAACATTTTAAAAATAAATATCATGTTTGGGCTAATTATTTGGCTCGTCTTCATCCTGATAATATGCTTTTGCGTGTGTGGCGGCTGGTTCTATGTTGCCGCGTGGATCGTGGGCGGTGCATTGAGTTTATTTTTTGGTGTGAAATATGAATTAAAATAACATTGTTATGTCTGACAAAGAAATAAATATTGCTATTCTTCAGGAATTAAAGAGGATTGCAAACGAGATATTTACAAATGAAATAGATATAGAGCCGGGCACCTATACGGCGGCAGAATTGGCGAAGGAAAAGAGCACAAAAGGAGACGTTATAATAATAAACTACATTAAAACAAATAACGAAAGTTTATTAACTCGTTCTGTGTGTGTCGGCTCCTTTAAATGCGAGTTTGAACGAAAAAACATTTTCTATCTGATATGGAGATTTGAGCAACTTACAAGCGTGAAACAAAAGGATAAAGCGCATTTTGTGAGAATAGAAGCCGGGAAAGTTGATTTGTCTTTTTCTGTGGAGATAACAAAAGAGATGCACACGCTTTGTAAATGTGTCGGCAATGACAAATTACGTCCGGTTATGTCTTACATGTTTATAGACTACAAAAAAGGCTATTTAGTTGCATCGAATGGAAGACATTTGCAAGCATGTAAAGCAAATATTAGTAATATAGTGGGGGAAACTCAAACGAGCGTTTTAATAAATCCGAAAGACTTTAAGCAGCTTTCCGGCGTTTGCTCCGTTATTGTTTCCGGTGGAAAGATCACAATATCAGACGAAGCCGGACGCGCTTATAATGTGGAAAGCTCCGGGTTTAAATATCCGCGCTGGGCTTTAGTGGTTCCAAAAGTGAGCAAAAACAACTACATAAAGATAAAAGAGGCAAAAGAAGTACTTTCTTTCCTGAAAAAGAAAGAAGGAACATTTTACATATACGCGGAAAAAGGGCACAAAGTAACCATAGATTATAAAGATAGCGAATCCGGCGCATCTTCGGAAATCGAAGTATTTACAGAAAATGAAATTCCCTTTGCTTTCTCTGTTATGCTTGATTCAAAAAGTTTTCAAACAGTTGCGCAAAAATGGAATGGAGGTATTTTCATAGATGCCAATTATAAACCTATTGTATTAACGGACAAAAACGAAAATGTCTGTTTTTTAATGCCTTCCGGCGTTGGAAAAGAAGGTTTTGTAAATATCGAGTATGATTTTCACCGTTCTAATATGGTTTCTTATCTGGACTATCAAAAAGAAGAGCCACAAACCACCATAGAAGAAGCACGCCCGGAAAAGATAAGCCCGGCACCCGTACAAATTGAGCTAATAAATTTACCTGTTGTTGCATCAGAATATAAATGCAATGTTTTGGGCTTGTATTGCCTTCTATCTTTGGTTTGCGAGCTTTGCAAGGCAATTATATACCATGAAGCAAAAGAGGCTTTAAAACGGCTTAAAATGTTGCTTTCTTCTCCGGTGGTGAACATAGAAGACTTTGCAAATGATGTTCAAATAATAGACCTAAAACCGGATGAAGCGGAAGAGATAAAAGATACTCACACGATTGCAGATATTTCGGAGGGTGTTACTATTCAGGTTCCGGCGACTATCCCGGCGGTTTCTTTCATCCGTCCGGCTCCGATTGCCTCCGTGTCCTTTTATCCGGTACTTCCTGTTTTGTGTCTTGTCTTTCGGTTGCTGGCTATCTCTGTGTCGTGTTATGTTCCTACGACTCCCGCGAAATATACCGGATGTTCCCGGCGTGGTTCTATTCATATACGCGGTGATACAAGCCGAACGACCATTTAAGCCGAACGATTAAAAAATATCTATTACTAAATTACAAAATACTCCTATTATGAAACATATTAAAATTAACAAAATGGTAATGTATTTAATGATAAACATTCTTTTGTTTACAGTAAACATGTACTTTGCTTTACAGCCTAATTCAACATCAAAAATCATGTCTATTTTGGCTTGTATCTTTAGCGTTATAGCTATAATCTTATACACAATAATGATCTTCAATAACAATAAGACCAATAAGTAAACATGAAAATATATAGCCCTTTAAATAAAGTAGTAAGAATCACTATTGAAGACCAAAACACAGGTACTATAATAGAGAGTACTGTAAAGTTTTCCATTGCCGAAAGCGACTGTAACGAGGTCTGCAAGTTAATAGAAAGCACCTTCCCGGAAAACATTCTCCCAACGATAGCCGGAGCACGTGCAATCGGAAAGAATCGTTCTGTAAAGATTGATGTTTCAGAACTGGATAGTTCCGGCGCAAAACTCCGCAAAGTGAGTCGAACGATTAACCTTCAGAGGATAAATGCAACGGAGGTAGGCGAACGACTTATTAACGCGGTAAATGCAGCCGAACAACAGGCTATCATCCAGCAAGCAAAAGGATTGGAGAAAATGAGATGAACGATTTAAGAACGGCTTTTGCTGAAAAATATCCGCAATATTCCAACCGGGTGCTGAACATGTACGAACAGGCGAACGATTGCCCGGCAACATGGGAAAACATCTCTAAAATACGATTGGCAAAGTTCGTTTCATTTTTGAATGAGAAATTGGCAAAAAGTAGTGTGAAAACGTATTGTGCTATGTTGAAAAGTGTCTTCAACATCTACAATGAGGAAGTGAAACTCCCGAAAGGATATGAGGATATATTAAGCGTAAAAAAAGACGTATCTCAAAACACATGGTTGAACGATTCGGAAATAGAACGGATAATTGCATATATCCCGGCGAACGATACCGAACGACTTGTGAAGAATCAGTTCATTATGGGATGCGTAACAGGTGCCCGGCATAGCGACTACATGAACTTTACCCGTGAGAATGTGGTAGGCGAACGGCTTGTTTACGTTTCGATCAAAACTCACATACAAGCGGAGGTTCCTTTGTCTAAAGTGGTTGAACGACTTATAGCCCTTAATTCCGCAACACTATAATTTAACTTTATTTATAAGTTCCTGAGCAACAAAAAGTTGCCCAGGATTTTGCCATG
>PPYF01130068.1_pt1 | contig 16203 bp, 16 predicted proteins | sample 1559871 | NCBI WGS metagenome assembly PPYF01 (sample SAMN08240021, study PRJNA423297) | Human gut metagenome, whole genome shotgun sequencing project.
CTCTAAGGCAACAGACATCACCTGACCGCGCTTATTAATATTTGCTACATATTTGCCATCTTCTCGCAAAGAATCAAAAAAATAAGTATATGTAGCAGAAGCCACAGCATAGACACTTTTACCGGCTCCATAGAGGCCACCGCCAGTCTCATTCCCGCCAGAGTTGAACATAGATGAAAAACGTGCAAGGCGCTCAGTGTTCGGGAGAATTTCATCTCTTTCCATCTTCTCATTGATGGTCTCAACGGGCATATTTTCTCCGAGCAGACCGACGGTGCCAGAGTCCTCTACTACTACAAATGTTCCATGTGTGGTTTTAACCACTGAGATATCACATGCCCAGTTTTTCCACTTGTTTGTTTTGCGTGCACCTACCGCATTTTGAATTGCATCCTTTTGAAATCCATTTGGAAAGCTAATCCCAGCATCTGTATATGCGCCAAGAATCCAATCAACATTCCTTTTGTAATTTTGAGGAATAGGAGCCATTTTCGCCATACAGGTACCCCTTTCTTTATCTCTCCAACTTAAACTTTGTCTGCTTGTCTCCTGTGGCTGCAAACTTCTGTTTTGCAAGCTTTACTTCCTTTTCGATTGCACTAAATATATCAGCAACATCCTTTTCAGTGTAGTCATATGCAGCTCGGTTGGAGCAGTTCCCCAGAAGTTGCACCATGTCAATAATCTTATTTGTGCGCGCCTCTGCAATGCGGATAAATTTATCTCTTTTACTTTCAGCCATGTTAAACACACTCCTATAGTATAATTTTCTGTGACTAAAGATTACCACAGCTAGCAAACTGAGTCAATACTATTTTGAAAATATTTTCATAATAATATAAAAATAAATGCGTTATAATTATATTACAATATAATAGAATTGGCGCATTTAAAAATGAGTGCAGCCCAGAAGATCAGCGGGCTGCACTCATTCAAATATATTTCAATATATGTTCTGCAATTGCTTTTGCGAGCAGCGGGGGCACCGCATTACCAACCTGTTGATATTGCGAATCTTTTGGCCCATAGAACACAAAACTATCAGGAAAAGACTGTAGTCTGGCGGCTTCTCTTACCGAAATAGCGCGATGCAATTCTGGATGGATCCACATTGACTTCCGAACATTTACAACAGTCCCACATGGCGCTTTTCTATTAAGGCGCAGGTAAATTGTATTTTGGGTTCGATCTGGTTTACTGTACGTAGTAGTAAGTTCTTTTGATAGGGAGTGAAAGTTTTTTCCTTCTGGAATCGCCTTAAATCGCTTAATAGCCTCTTCAGTTGAGTCAGTCACAATGTGGTTATTTAGTTTATCACTGTCTCGCATTTTTTTTGCGTAATCTGATACTGTTGCATCTGGTGCCGGAATATCAATTGGAATCGAATTTTTATCCTTAGATACAGGATAATCTTTTAAATCAAAGATTGCATCTTCAACTGTAACTAATTGGTACTCATCAGGCTCCTCTAACATGTGTAATTCCTTTTCTCCCAGGACGTCCGCTCGAACACCCATGATAATATATCGCTTACGATCCTGAGGAACTCCAAACCATAGCGCATTAATAGTGCTACCTACCTGTTTATAACTTTCACCAAGAATTGCATCAACATAATCTATTACTGAATAAGATTGCACTCTAGCTACAATGGTTCCATCCGCTTGCAATTCAAAGGTATGAATCAGCTTGTTTTCATAAATCTCTTTCGCATTTCTCAAAGTTTTCTGCACGGCAACCAGCGATGTTAAGGCTTCTTCACAATCTTCCATGTGGTATGTTTCCATTTTCAACGCAGCAAGGATTTGTTGAAGCATCGCCTCATTAAATACATTCACATTATGTTCAAGGAGTGCACTAATCTGGTGAATGATTGTGTTTTTATTGACTTTTATAAATTGAGGAAGGCGTCGGGAGTTATTTCGATTTTTATATAGAACATTGAGTTTGGAGAACAACTTTTCTGGAATTAAGTTTTCTTTTAAAGATTCCTCGCTCTTGATAATCTCAAGGAGCGCAGTTCCTGCCTGACAAGAATGACTTGATGCAATAACTATCGTATCAGGACGCATTTTAATATTGTATGCTACAACATCATCATGATCAATTGTACTATCATAGAATCTGTGCGTATCGGATTGAAGCATGCTGACATTTTCCATTACGAAAGCTCGAGGAGAGAGTTCTTTAATAGCCCTAAAATACTCTTTTACTAAAATGTTATTCATGCTTATAACATGATTCTTCTGACGATTTGCATTTGAAAAACCCTGGCAGGGGGGGCCACCAATAACTAAATCAATGTTCCCGTATTTTTCAACCAGCGAATGAAAATTGTATCCAACAATATTCTTTATTAACTCAATAGGACCATCATTAATTTTTTGAAAATTCTGCATATAGGTCTTTGAAGCATTATCATTTATCTCAGCAGCCGCTATAATTTGTATTTTGCCTGTTCGATGAAAGCCGAGGCTTAGACCTCCAGCACCAGCGAATAAATCCACTGTTTTTAACATGTGTTTTCCTACCTACTATATTAGATTTGTCAATCGCAGCATATCACATTTTCAGCTTAATTGCCATACTGAATTTTTAAAATTGAGTTGGGTAAAGGAGTATATTTCAAAAAAGCGACAGGAGTAAACAGGCTGACTGGTCTTGAAACCTTTACCTGCTACAACATGGATTTACAATACCTTATTGCCTGATTTTTTATTTTAGGGTTCTTTTTTAGGGCACTTTGTTTAAACGCCCGTAATACTGCTCCAGCTTCTCATCGCAGATCCGCTCAATTTCCTGCTTCTCTTCGCGGGTCAGCTTCTTCCAGACGGACTCGTCCACCTGGATCACACCCAGGGTCTTGGTATGGTGGAGCATCTGCATATCCTCGAACCGCTTAAAGGGGTTAGACAGGATGTTCCGCTGAGCCTGGGCGTCGGTGTAGCCGCCCTTGGCATAGATGCTGTTGGCCTTTTCCACCACCAGCCCGGCCGCCCGGCGGGCCTCATAGAACTCCCGGAAGTAGGTGACGATGTCGCTGAGCTTCACCCGGCCTTTATCGTCGGCAAACAGCAACACTGCCTTGAGCAGCACCGGCTTGTAGGAGTAACTCATATCCATCTGCTGCACCATATCCAGGAACAGATCCTTGCGGTTGGAGTCGTCAATGAGCGTCCAGCCGTACTGTTTCGCATACTTCTGGAGGGTTTCCTCTTTGAAGTACTTGAAGGTTCGGTGCTCGCTCATGGGCACCACCAGGTCAGGCACCAGCAAACCGTCCCTTACATACCGCTCGATGGTCTCCGTCTGCACGTCCACCCGGCGGACAAACTCCATCTGGGAGATCATACCAGCGGCCTCTTCCTGCCAGTTGAAGATGTCCACCAGCTCGTAATCCAGGGCGTCCACCGGCCAGTCGATGAGGGCATCCGGGCGCTCACCGCGGTCGTAAAGGCCCTGCTCGGCAGCCTTTTGCTGCTTGGTGCCCAGCACCAGGGCACCGGGCTTGTAGTCTTTCAGCCGGAACAGCCGGTGCATGGAGTAGGGCATGTTGTATTGACTGGCATTGTCTACAAAGTCGAACACCATCAGGCTGTCCTTGCCGGGGAATAGCCGCATACCGCGGCCCAGCTGCTGGGTGTAGAGAACCTTGGACATGGTGGGACGGGCCATGAACAGCACTTCGGTAGCAGGGCAGTCCCAGCCCTCGTTGAGCAGATCACAGGCGCACAGCACCTTGGTTTCGCCTTTTTCGAACCGGGCCAGTACCTCCCGTCGCTCACTGGCCTTGATCTCACCGGACACTGCTTCAGCAGCCACACCGGCATCATGAAGCCGCCCAGCGATCTCCTGGGCGTGCTTGACGGAGGCGCAGAAGATGACCGTCCGCTTGTCCTTCACGTACTGGAGCCAGGTGTCCACGATGAGCTGGTTCCGCTCCGGCACATAGATTTTGCTCTCCAGATCCCGGATGTTGTACTGGACGCTGTTGAAACGGACCTTGGTTAAGTCAATATTGGTATGGATGCGGATGCACCGCACCGGCACCAACTCGCCGATTTCTACGGCGGTCTGGATGTCCAGCTTGTGAGCAGTATTTTTGAAAATATCCAGGATATTCTTGTCTTCAGCCCGCTCCGGCGTGGCGGTCAGGCCCAGGGTAAATTCCGGTGTGAAATAGGACAGAACCTTCTGATATGTATCGGCGGAGGCGTGGTGCGCCTCGTCCACGATGATGTAGCCGAAGTCATCCGGCTTGAACCTCTCCAGGTTCAGGGCCACGCTCTGGATGCTGCCGCAGACCACAAAGGCGTTGCCTTGTTTCATGCTCTCCACGTAGCGGCCTACGGTGACCCGAGGCCACAGTGCCCGGAAAGTCTTTGTGGCCTGATCCACCAGCTCCACCGTGTGGGCTAGAAACAGCGTGCGCTTGCCGAATCGCTTGGCATCCATGACGGCAGTCACCGTTTTGCCGGTGCCGGTGGCGTGGTAGAGCAGGGCAATGGTCTCAAAGTTGCAGCGCATTTCCTCCAGAGCCGCCAAGGCCTGCTTTTGGTGTTCCTTCAGTTCCAGTTTGGAGCCGTCCAGGGACTTGCCCCGCTGGGTGGGAAGGTATTCCTCGATTTCCTTGAAGCTGGGGTGCTGTCCCAGGAATACCCGGAGCTCGTCCTTGACAGTCTCCGGCTGCTGCTGCATCTGCCGCACCGCCCAGCGGTACACATCCCAGCCCAGGTAGATCATGCTGTTCTGCTTGAGCAGGTCATCGTAGAACTTGTCTTGAGAGACCAGCTTGGGATTGTGGGAGGCCTCATCGTCGATCTCAATGGCCACCTTCCGTCCGCCATTCTCAATCAAAAAGTCAGCAAACCGGCTGTTCTGGTAGATATCGGAGAAGGGGTACTGGGAGTAGAGATAGCCAGCTTTCTCGGCACCGAAGGTGTCGGAAAACAGTTCAATGAACAGATCCTCAGCACTGCTGCCGGAGGCGGAGCGGTAAGTAGACATGGAGATCACCTTGTTTTCCTATGAGAGTATGTATCTGTGATTTTTCCGAGATCTGCTAATCTGGATTCAATGGCTCCTTTGCTTCTGCCATGCTCCTTGGCAATTGCGGAAGGCGTCATTCCAGAGTCAAATTCTTCCAGCAATTTTTCTTCCTCAATATCTGTCCAAGGTTTTCCTGCATTACGAGGCAGAGCTTTCTTTTTGGGAGATGGGATGACATTCAACACTTCATGAAAAGCTCGAATCATTTCAGGTTGATTGCATACATGGTTTTGCGGCAGGAGTTCTCCAGTAAAAGGATCAATGCCGTCAGCCAAAGCGGATAGTAGTTCTTTTGCCCGTGTAATGTCCATTCAGCAATCCTCCTGTACTTCCTTTAAAAGAATCTTTTTCTCAAATCCGCCCCGTTTGGTGGCCTTCTCTGCCCGTACTTGCTCCAGTTCTTCTACAGTCCAGCCACGGGCCTTCACGACAGCCTGTATGACCTCCAGCAAGTCAGCCAGTTCCTCCAAGGATTTACTCTCTTGATATTCAGCCAGTTCTTCATTCAACTTTTGGTCTAGGAGAGATATATAGTCCTCATCGGACAGAGTTTCACAGACGCAGGTTTTACCGTCCGCTTCGATGATCTCTGGGATCCGGTCGCGGACGAGCTTGTGATAGGATTTAGTAAGCATCTTTTATCCTCCTCAAGATCTCCACATCTGCTGGGCAAAACTCATATTGGTCAATCTCATCCACTGTAATCCACCGGATGTCGTTGTGTTCGAGTTTCTGAGGGATACCCTCCCGGATGGTCGCATGGAACAACGTTAGGTGAACAGTCAAATCCGGATATTCATGGACTACATCCATGAATACCTCGCCTACATCCAGAGTGATGGCTAGTTCCTCCTGACATTCCCGAATGAGCGCCTGTTCTTTGGATTCTCCGGGCTCCACCTTGCCACCGACGAACTCCCATAATAGCCCTCTAGCTTTATTAGCCGGGCGCTGGCAAATCATAAACCTGCTCTGGTTCCAAATAAGTGCTGCTACAACTTCAGTCATTATTTCATCGCCCTCAATTGTTTTGATTGTTAGAGATATTTCAAATTTTTGTAGTAATATCCGCATAGAAGATAAGGTTCACCATTATTTAATCTGACCATTATACCTGCTTATTCCTGATCTGCTTCTCTAACTTTAATAGACGCTCTCCCCGAGTTTTCTTCTTAAGCTCACATTCCCACACAGTAATCACAGTCCATCCTAGATCATGCAGTTTCTCTATATTTTTTTTATCTCGTTCAACATTATGTTCAATTTTGGGATGCCAATAGTCTTGATGAGAAGATGGCCAGACAAATCTTGGGCAATCATGCTTGTGCCAAAAGCATCCATTTACAAAAATTACAGTTTTATATTTTGGCAATACAATATCAGGAGTACCTGGCAAATTTCGGACGTTTTTTCGATAACGGAAACCTTTAGAAAAAAGGTATTTCCGAACGATCTCCTCTGGCTTGCTGTTGGTACTCCGAATATGTGACATATTTATGCTTCGAGCTTCTTTTGAGTGATTATCAGCCATATTACCTACATCTCGAAATAATACTAACAATGATATGGGATATTGTTGTTGTATGTACTTATCCAATGTTATATATATTCAGTATACTAGTATTTCTAAAATCCGACAAGCGTTTTGAACCTATAGCATAAGGCTGTTTTCTTGATACTTGATGGCATATATATGTCTGTACGGGGTCATTAGAGGGACTAAAAGATAGGCTTCATAGTTTTTTAAGTGTATATATGATGTAGTGTTCAAAAGAGAATTCTCCCGTTCTGCATCCAGCCGAGTGCGGGAAATCTTTAGCAACGGCTTACGTGAAAACATTGTACTGAGTGACCGGAAATATTGTGAAAACTGCTTACATGCATTACAATGAAACTCTAAAGTATAGTTGAAAAAGCGTGCCGCAGTTGGGATACAAATATTGTATTTTTATCAGAATATTAAAAATCCGATTGAAAGTCCGTAGAACTATTGGATGATCTCAAATGTGCGAACCATTTTGTATCAGTAAATAGTTAAGCAAAAGCGAGGGACTTTAAATATGTATACCTTTACTATAGACAGGAAAACAGTTTTGGTATTTCTAAGCTCTAAAGAAGGAGCCCCCGTTATCTATCTCAACAACTTCTCCAACGAAGGCCAGAAGGTATACGAGTCTGCACAGGCTGCCGGCTGTCCACCATTCACTCTAGTAGCCATCAGTGATCTGGACTGGAACCACGATATGGTTCCCTGGGACAGCCCGCCTGCTTTTAAAAATGCTGACCCCTGCACTGGTGGTGCGGACGATTATTTGCAGCTCCTGACCGAGAAAATTATCCCAATGGCAGAGAAGAAAATTACTGGAGTCCCAAGCTGGCGTGGGATTGCCGGCTACTCTCTGGCCGGGCTGTTTGCACTGTACAGCATTTACCAGACGGATTTATTCTCCCGTGTGGGCAGCATGTCTGGATCTCTCTGGTTTCCCGGAATGAAAGAGTACATCTTCTCCCATGAGCCAAAGCGCCGGCCGGATTGTATGTACTTTTCTCTGGGAGATAAGGAGAGCAAAACCAGGAACCCGGTTCTTCAAAGTGTCCAACAGAACACGGAAGAGATTTATGCTTTTTACCAGAGCAAGGGAATTAACACGGTATTCCAGCTGAACCCAGGCAATCACTATAACCATGCCGCAGAACGCACAGCTGCCGGCATTGTTTGGATGTTAAACAGATAAGAGGAGGGAAAATCTGCCATGGCCACGATTCGCTGTCCGCACTGCGGCAGTCCTGTGATGGTACGGGGAAATCGCTGGGAGTGCGGTTATTGCGGCGATTTTGGAGAGATTTCATCTCTTCAACCCTCGGAAAAGGCAAAGCTGGTGCATGCGGCTGCGCCTTCTGTTCGGCTCTCTATTACAGTGACGGATACCTCCGATGAAGAAGAGCCCCCACGTAGTTTCTCCCGTGCTGAACTGGAGAATATGGTGCGCCGGTGGGATTTTTCTGAGGATGAGTGGGCCTGCCGGGATCTGCTCATTGCGGCCTATCCAGAAGCAGTGAGCCGCTGGACGGCGGAGGAACTGGAGAACATGGATACTCAGGATCTTCTGTCAGAGACCGGAGAGAAAGACCCAGAGGCAGCCATCGATATGATGAAGCTGCTGTTGGATACGGTGGGAGACAAGCTGCAGGAAAGGGAAGTTGCCTATCAGTTTTTGGGCTGGGACATGGACGATCTCCTGCGGGATCAGTTCGTCCAGGGACCGTTGTTGCAGCGGCTGAAAACCGACGACCATCTGGCCAGGCAGATCTTCCAGTGTGCCTGCTGGGACATCGGGCAAAAGATGTTGTATGAGGCTTGCGACTGGTTCGGTGAGCCGGAGCTGAAAAAGAAGTTGCAGGAGCTGGCAGAGAAGAACCCGTATTTTGATGGCTTTGATTGAACGTTTTGCACCTCAAAATTAGAAGAAATTACCATCCCATTGAGGCGAAATTCCGCCGCGCTATTCTTTGATATAGCGACGTAAGCTTTGCGTGGTTTTGGCCTTAAAAAAGATTCTTCTTTTGGCATGAAGTAGAGGGGCGGAGGACGATGAAAGTGGGAGAGAACTATGAGATGATTTATCCGCATATAGATGCTTTGTTATCAGTTTCAATTAAGCCCATACGACAGAATCAGCGCGAACAAGAATAAATATCAAGCCTTTAGATTTTAAAATACTCCCATGCTATAAATAAAGATAACGGGAGAAGATACGCAATGGCGATACTTCTCCCGTTATTCATGTGTTATGAAACTTTATCTCTTGTTATTCGATTGAGAAAGAACACTGGCAGCAAAACTCTTAGTTTCATCAGAGTATTTGTTGCTTTGTAATACTTTGGATGCAACATCCTCTATGCTAGCACCTGTTTGCTTCTGTGCAGATCGCTGTGAAAGGACACTAGCTGCAAGAGACTTCTGAATCTTAGATGTGCCTTTATCTGTTAACGCTTTTGCAGCTTTAGACGCCATAGACTTACTGCTGGTCTTGTGGTTCATATCTGAGTACCTCCTAGATTAAAGCTCAATTTCTTCTTCGGCTTTATTGTAAATGTCGACCTGATTTTCAATATCAATCCGATTGACGACCCAGCCACGAAGCATACAAAGTTTAATAAAATCGTCAATACGATTTTCCCCATACATTTCTTTCAAAGTAATAACAACGCCAAAAGAAAGACCTCGCCCATTCTTTTCCTTTAGTCTTTCTTTTGTTTTTATACTCAATCCCCACATTCCTGCGCCATACACCTTACGGGGGACAGCTCGTTCTTTCAACTCCTCGCTGATTAACTTGACATTATCCCATTTCCGATATAATTGACGAGCTTCAGGTTCGTGAAGATGACATCCGCCATCATCACCTTGTGAGTTGGAGTTAATGCTTGCAATAACTGCTTTCCCGCCTTTTTCTTTTACACGGCCAAAATGAATGTCCATCTCAGTGGTAGTATAATCGACCCCCTGATCTCTTACGCACTTTGGAAAATAGCAAAGCGTTGCTCGCGCGTAGAATGGCTGCTTGTCGTTATAAATCGGAACAGGAATTCTGTATGTGTAAGTTTCATAGGCATCTGTTGTGCCCATCATTACAAAACGAATTTCATCATCAGGGGTCTTAACAATATCTTCAATTCGTTGTGGAACTATGCCGTATCCAATAGAACAGGATACGTCATCTTTTCTATCCCAACCAGCAGCAGCATCGATGATTAGTGCTTTTGCAACTTCGCGTGAAAAGCCCAATGTGCAAATCAAATACGCCATTTTGCGCGAAATCCACGGAGCAGAAAACGATGTTCCTTTTACAAAATTTTCTCCTGTTGGAGCGCATACATGCATAGGTTGTCCGATATCACCGCCATAATAACTAATATCAGGCTTGTGAAAGAAAGAAAGAACAGGACCTACTCGATGATAGGAGGCGGGCATACCTTCAAGGGTGACTGAATTAACTACCAATGAATTTAGTGAATCGGCTGGTGCGCCAATTGCCATTCTTTTTTTGTCTGGATCGCCATTCGTTCCTGCGATAACAAAGACTACATCAAATTCGCTCTGTATCCTATCTAATTCTGCTGCTTCTGGTGAAATAAAATTAGGCTTTATCGGCAATATAGAGCCGAGAGAAAGATTCCAAACCTTTATATCTCGATTTTGAGAAACAGCTTTACGAATTGAGCGGAGTATGGAATATGAGCTAAATCTTCCTCGCTTAGCGACACCGAAATGCTTTACTCTGAACCGGCCACAGCCATCATCCAAAGCAGGATTAATTGTTGGGCCATCAACAATAATCGAAGTTACTTCCGTGCCGTGGATGTAGTCACTTTGATCTAGTTTAATATTCTCGTCTAGCATGCTTTCATAGGTGACCCAATCTTTAAAATAGACGTCCTTAGAAAACGGCGTATCAATAACACCTATAATGGGCTCCTGGTTAGGCGCAGGAATTTGCACTACCCCAGAATCGTTCATTACGCTTTCTTCAACTGGAACCTCTCTTAAGTCACGTACTTTCATAGCAATTAGATATGGAGCGTTTTCTTTCAGGCGCGCAATTTCGTCAGGACGGAGTAAAACAGTATTTTCATCAATCTGCTTCGCATTCAAATAATCGATCCCAATGGCGCGGAATATTTCTTCCGTTTTAACATCAGTTTTATAGAGTGTAACAATTGCTTCGCCATCTTCATCGGCCTCAGCAAAATCCACAGAAAACTTTTGAACATAAAATGCATCTACAACCGCATTTACAAAGTTGGTTTTTGCTAGCCGAGCTTGATATTTATATCTTTTTTCCCCTTTGTTTAATGCTTCGATGTCAGAGTACTGGATTTTTCCGCTATAGTCATGCTTAATAATCTCGCCAACAATTGTAAGGCGTTCGATTGTACTTGATATCACATCGAGTCCTACATAGTATGTGAAAACATGCTGAATATGGTCTGGATCGCCAGTGAACTTTGCACCACGGATAGAATCATTGGGGTCGGAAGCCCCTTTGCACAAAAGAGCTCTGATTCTGTTGCTTTTGGCTACCACGCTTGTATAGTAAACACTGATTAGAGCACCTTTTATAAGGGAGTGCTTCTTCCAATAGACCTGTAGTGATTTGAGATCATCAATCAATTCGAAAACATGCTTGGCCTCTACATAACGTTCAACAGGGAGATTTCGCTTCCCGCCACCGGGATTCCCGCTCTGTTGTTCAAACTGCCCTTTTAATTGAAGTATACTATTCATTTAATTCTCCTTCAATTCACGTGCAACCTGACTTTTTGATACTCCTGTCAGAATTTCAATCTCTCTCACGGTAAATCCCTGAGATTGCAATGTGCGTACATCCAACGTTTCCGGACATACAGATTTATAAAGCCGCTTTAGATAATCGAGTTCAACTGTCGGATTACTGAATGCAACGGAAGAACGAATTATATTCTTTAACTCACCTGGATAAGGAATTGGATTCATCAAGCCAACAATTTTCCTAAACAAGCGTACATTTCGACTTGTGCACTTAAATTTATTTAGAAATTCGTTAAGCAAAATCTCTGCAATCTCAGCCAAATCTTCCTGCGTATATCTACTGAAATCAATAACAGAGTCAAAGCGCCTAATTAGCGCCTTGTCAAAATATTCAAATAGATTCGTGGTTGCCAACAAAACAATTCTATCGTCCATTCGATCAAGCTCTTTGAGCAGAGTTGATGTAGCTCTACCCATTTCACGTAAGTCATTCGAATTAGTTCGATCCAAAGCAATGGAATCAATCTCGTCAAATAGCACAATTACTTTCTCAGGATGAGCAAATTCTGTCATTTCTCGAAATAGAGAAACAATATTTTTTTGGGTTTGACCAAGTTTACTATCTATTACTGCTGAAAAATCCACTGCATATAAATCTCTGTTCAGAATCCGAGCAACTTGCTTGGCCGTTTCTGTCTTTCCAGTTCCGGGAGCACCTTGAAATAGATATTTATTTATCCCAAGATTACGGCTAATCGCATTAACCATCCCCATTACATCCTGCTCAATGCACTCAGGCAAGGGTAAGGGCTCATTCCCGACTGGAACCTTTTCAAAAAAACCAGATGAAAGATCGCTCATTTGTGGGACGAAGGTATTTGCGTTTGATAACAGTGCCATAATATATTCTGCTAGCTGATAATCACCCAGTTGATCAAATTCTTTAGCAATTTCATATGCTTCGCTCCGAAATCCGGGCTCGTTGTTTTCTGCATGATAACGAATCAGATTTATTATATTTTTCTTTTTCATAGGAGCCCCTCCAGGATTGATATATTATATTATAAATTCGGATGGGACAAAAGTCAATATAATGGGACAAAAATTTAAATATAGTCTCTTGCTATGAATGAAATCGGTATCGAATCTCCCTTAAATATAACTGGTAGATACAAAAAGAGAAAGCGTAACCACCGGATTTTTGGACCGCTGATGAGCTCATTTTGTCTAAGGGTGAAAATCCGGCAATTATACTGCCCTTATGCTAGGCAACCGATATAGGTGAGACTTTTGCGATTTCTTGGGGATGGATACGATTAGATTGTCTAGAGCGACAAACAGTTCCGGCTGCTTGAATTGCTTGATGTTCCTCCAAATTATTTCCAGGGAAAGAGACCCATAAATGTTCAAACTAAGGTTTTCGATATGACGCCCCTATTCTTTGATATAGCGACGCAAGCTTTCGGCGGTTTTTCTCCCGGAAACGGATGCTTTTTTGCATTGCAGCGGAGGAGCAACGATGCCGGATGCGGGGAGGTCCCTGGCGATCTTCTACTACCGGAGGTGCAAAGCTACACGTTCTGAAATCCCGGTTGTACCTATAAAGAGACAACACCCCTTTCGGCCCAGCCGAAAGGGGTGTTCTGTTCTGGAGGAAACCGGATTACTAGGCTGCCGGCTTCTTCGCCCGCACTAACAGCATCATGGGCCGCCGCAGTTCATCCCGCATACCCGGGATCTCCAGCATTTCCTCGGATGGCTGTACCTCTTCCACCACCTCAAGTGCAAAGCCGCAGTTGAGCAGTCCCATGAGGATCTGCGTGAGGGTGTGGTGCTGCTTGATCACTTCACAACCCAGAAAACGAGTTACCCGCTGACCAGGCCGGTAATAATCATCCACAGGCCAGTATTTGGGGGTTCCATCCTCCCCGTAGATCCAGTCCTGATGAACACCGGAAGTAAAAACAGGGTGCTCGATGTTGAACAGGAATGTGCCGCCGGGTCTGAGCGTCCGCCAGACGTTCCTGAACACCTGCCCCAGGTCCTCAATGTAGTGCAGTGCCAGATTGGAAACTACGATGTCCCAGGCACTTTCGGGGTACTCATAGGCTTCAATCCCACAATGTCGGTACCGGATCTTCTCATCCCGGTTTCTCCGCTCCGCCTCTGCCAGCATCTTCTCGCTCAGGTCAATGCCCAGCACTTGGGCCGCTCCGTGGTCTGCGGCATATTTGCAGTGCCAGCCGTAGCCGCATCCCAGATCCAGTACGGCCATGCCCTCCAGAGGCGGAAACAGCGGCTGGAGCTGGTGCCACTCTCCGGCGGCCGCCAGTCCGCCTTTGCTGCGGTCCATCTGGGCATATTGGGCGAAGAATACATCGTTATCATATTCATTGGGCATCGTATCTCCCGGCCTTTCCCTGAAACTGAACTGGTCCTGCAGGCAAGCGCAGTACGCTTTCGGAATTTTATCGTACCATCTCTCACCGCAGGATACAACCGCATTCCGGAAAGCAACGGAGAAATACCTTGCATCTTGCCCTCTTCAGAGGTACAATACCCCAAACCTGAATATGAAAAAGAGCCCTTCTGGACAGGCGGCGGCAGCGGATGCCGCACCTGGTCAAGAAGGGCTTTTTGACCACATGTTTGACCACAGACAGCTTCGGAACACACGGAAACAGTGGAGTTAAGAGGTGCGGAGAGTACGCCAAAACGAGCAGAAACTATCGGAAATGGCCGGAAACGTACAGAAAAAATTTAGTTCAACCGTTTGGGACTAGAACCAATTAAAAGCGATTATAAAAAAATAATAGTATTAGAACGAACTCTATAACATGAGAGAGTAGTCTGCCTTGCAAGTTGCCTCCCGCACACGGATACTACGATGGCAGTTATAATTTCATCGCGGAAAGGGATTCCTGTTCTGGTTTACAGTTATGTGTCTGCATGAAAACAAATATTTCCCGGTAGGCACAGAGCATAGGTGGACTGCATGACTTTCCGATCTTCTGCGGTCAGCGGACAGTAATGTCCTGCCTGGAAACAAGCTTGCAGGGTAGCAAGATCCATTCCTGAAGTGGCAAATGGAATTACGGTTTCCTGCTTTAGGTTTTCCAAAATCAAAGACCCATATGGATCCAGATCCCCATGGTGCAGATAAAAAGCGTCTGACTTGGAAGCGTGGACCATGCGATGGACACTCGTCCGTGTGGAATTTGAGAAACCACCCAAATATAAAACGTCTCGATCTTCTGGTGGCATGTCGTGATAAGTAGTGAGGTTCTCTATGGTGATGACGGTGGTGATGACGATCTGGGCCTCCAGGAGGGCAGACCGTATTGCACTTCAGCCGTCAGAGGTCAAGCCAATACCATCTGGAAGATCAGTAACGTGGGTAAATGAGTCCGGAAGTTCCGATGTACAGCCTCCTTTCAAATAGAGGTAGGTTGGATTTTTCTCAAAATTGTAAAGATTGTAATTTTCAGGATCTGCTTTTTCCGCCGACTAGTCCGTCAGATCAGAGAGAATACTGAAGATCATTCCGGAAACAGACTGAAAGTGCTTGGAGTCATGGAATACTGCCTCTGAAAAATTACGCACATAAGTCTCTTTGTTCAGTTGCTCGATCTTTTCCAGGGCTAGCAGAACATCCCGCAGTTTCTCAAGATTTCCCTACAGACTGTATCCGGGGGAACGCCACGCCGTAACGCGGCAATCATCGCTCCTGCAAATCGACTGGATAGGTTGTCTGGCTTGCATCACCAGAATGCAAGGGGAAGATCCAACTGTTCCTGCTGCGCCTTTTGGGCCGGTTTTCGCTCTGAAACTTCAAGGATTTCCGGGATGTGGTCCAGCTGCAAGGTCACTTTCGTATAGTATCCCTTACAGAATATTTTCCTGGAAATGCTGGTGGAACCGCTTCTGTGCTGTCACTTTTCTGTCCAAAACCGACTGTCCTATTTTGGAGGATTTGCCGCTTGACGGAACTTCAAAAACCAATATAATAAATTTAGAATAATTCTAAATTGGTACTGAGCGCTATGACAAAGTATGGAAAGAAAATTTTACAGATTGTAAGTTCCTCTCGCAGTCATATGACGGCTGAGGAAATTTTTTGCGTGCTTCGTCGAACCTATCCCTCGGTCGTGCTGGCCACTGTATACAACAACCTCAATCGACTGTGGGAGGATGGACTGATCCGCAAGGTGTCGGTGGAGGGAATGCCGGACCGGTACGACCGGATCCAGCGCCATGACCATCTGGTGTGCAAAAGCTGCGGCAGACTGCTGGACATTGACCTGGGGGATCTGACTGCGCAGCTGGAGCAAAAGGCGGGGATCTCTATTTTGTCCTATGATCTGAAATTGACGTATCTATGTGAGGACTGCAGAAAGAAAATTGCAAGGAAAGGAATGTGAGGAAACTGAACCATTTGCCGTTATCGATTCGCGTCCCCATCGAGGAGGACAACCCCAGCATTGTTCGTTGGGAAGAAAAATGTATTCGCTGTGGTATGTGCAAAGAGGCCTGCACCAACCTGATGGGGGTACACGGCACTTACACGCTGGAACAAACCGGAGGAAAGGCCATCTGCATCTACTGCGGTCAGTGCGCCAATGTCTGTCCGGTGGACAGCATCACCGAGCGGGATGAAATCTCCCAGGTGCAAAAGACCATTGCTGACCCGGACAAGGTGGTGGTGGTTAGTACGTCCCCCGCCGTCCGTGCCTCGCTTGGCGAGGAGTTCGGTCTGGAGCCCGGCGCCTTTGTAGAGGGGAAAATGGTGGCGTTGCTCCGGGCTCTGGGGGTGGACTATGTGCTGGACACCAACTTTGCCGCAGACCTGACCATTGTGGAGG
>PPYF01172098.1_pt1 | contig 16194 bp, 15 predicted proteins | sample 1559871 | NCBI WGS metagenome assembly PPYF01 (sample SAMN08240021, study PRJNA423297) | Human gut metagenome, whole genome shotgun sequencing project.
AGATGCCCTCTTCCGCTTTCAGTTTGGATAACGCTTTCATCTCACATCCTCAGGCAATAACGCCCAGTTGTTTACCAATGCGGGTGAAGGCTTCCACCGCGCGGGTGATTTGTTCCGGAGTATGCGCCGCAGACATCTGAGTACGAATGCGCGCCTGGCCTTTCGGAACAACCGGATAGAAGAATCCTGTGACGTAAATGCCCTCTTTTTGCAGCTCGCGGGCAAAATCTTGTGCAATCACCGCGTCACCCAGCATCACCGGGATAATCGCGTGATCGGCACCCGCCAGGGTAAACCCGGCGGCAGACATTTGCTCACGGAACTGACGCGCGTTAGCCCACAGGCGATCGCGCAGTTCACCGCCAGACTCAACCATCTCCAGCACTTTGATGGAGGCAGCGACAATCGCCGGCGCCAGCGAGTTAGAGAACAGATACGGGCGAGAGCGCTGACGCAGCCATTCAACCACCTCTTTGCGCGCGGCGGTATAGCCACCAGACGCGCCGCCAAGCGCTTTACCCAGCGTGCCGGTGATGATATCTACGCGGCCCATCACGTCGCAGTACTCATGGGAACCACGACCGTTCTCTCCGACAAACCCCACCGCGTGAGAGTCATCGACCATCACCAGCGCGTTGTATTTGTCAGCCAGATCGCATACGCCCTTCAGGTTGGCGATGACGCCGTCCATTGAGAACACGCCGTCAGTGGCAATCAGCACATGACGAGCCCCGGCGTCGCGCGCTTCTTGCAGACGCGCTTCCAGTTCCTGCATATCGTTGTTGGCATAGCGGAAGCGCTTTGCTTTACACAGACGCACGCCGTCAATGATAGAGGCATGGTTCAGGGCATCGGAAATAATCGCATCTTCAGCGCCGAGCAGCGTTTCGAACAGGCCGCCGTTGGCATCAAAGCAGGAGGAGTAAAGAATGGCATCTTCCATGCCGAGGAATTCAGCCAGCTTTTGCTCAAGCTGTTTATGGCTGTCCTGGGTGCCGCAGATAAAGCGCACCGACGCCATCCCGAATCCGTGAGAATCCATACCGGCTTTTGCCGCAGCAATCAGCTCTGGATGGTTCGCCAGCCCCAGATAGTTGTTGGCACAGAAGTTAATGACGTGGCTACCATCCGCCACCGTGATATCGGCCTGCTGAGCAGACGTAATAATGCGCTCTTCTTTAAACAATCCTTCCGCACGGGCGGTTTGCAGATCGTTGGTTAACTGTTTGTAAAAATCCCCACGCATTGCGATTCTCCAGACTGGGCAAATTTCAGCACATCTTACCTAACCCTGGACGCTGATACGAGATGACGCATTATCACTTCTTTAAAATGCAGGATAAATCACGCGTACCCACACGACCATTCGGTGAATGGCTGAAGCCAACGCTATGTAGTGATATGATAAGAGGTATTCGTGTCTGAGATTGTCTCTGACTCCATAATTCATAGGTTACAGTTATGATCATCGTTACCGGCGGCGCGGGCTTTATCGGCAGCAACATCGTTAAGTCCCTGAATGATAAAGGTATCACCGATATCCTGGTGGTGGACAACCTGAAAGACGGCACCAAGTTTGTTAACCTGGTGGATCTGAACATTGCCGACTATATGGATAAAGAAGATTTCTTAATCCAGATTATGGCGGGCGAAGAGTTCGGCGAGATCGAAGCCATTTTCCACGAAGGGGCCTGCTCTTCCACCACCGAGTGGGACGGCAAGTACATGATGGATAACAACTATCAGTACTCCAAAGAGCTGCTGCATTACTGCCTGGAGCGCGAAATTCCGTTCCTGTATGCCTCTTCCGCTGCCACCTATGGCGGTCGCACGTCTGACTTCATCGAATCCCGCGAATATGAGAAACCGCTGAACGTTTACGGTTACTCTAAATTCCTGTTTGACGAGTATGTGCGTCAGATCCTGCCAGAAGCCAATTCACAGATCGTCGGCTTCCGTTACTTCAACGTCTACGGACCCCGCGAAGGCCATAAAGGTAGCATGGCAAGCGTGGCTTTCCATCTCAATACGCAACTCAACAACGGCGAAACGCCGAAGCTGTTTGAAGGTAGCGAAAACTTCAAGCGTGACTTCGTGTACGTCGGCGACGTGGCGGATGTAAATCTGTGGTTCTGGGAGAACGGCGTGTCCGGCATCTTTAACCTGGGTACCGGTCGTGCAGAATCCTTCCAGGCGGTGGCAGATGCCGCGCTGGCATACCATAAGAAAAGTGAACTTGAGTACATTCCGTTCCCGGAAAAACTGAAAGGTCGCTACCAGGCATTTACTCAGGCCGATCTGACCAACCTGCGCGCTGCGGGCTACGATAAGCCCTTCAAGACCGTTGCCGAAGGCGTTACGGAATATATGACCTGGCTGAACCGCGACGCGTAAGGCAGGCAATCTATGAGGATTCTGGTGATTGGCCCGTCATGGGTAGGCGACATGATGATGTCGCAAAGTCTCTATCGCACGCTCAAGGCGCGCTATCCCCAGGCGATAATCGATGTGATGGCACCGGCATGGTGCCGTCCGTTGTTATCGCGGATGCCGGAAGTCAACGAGGCAATTCCAATGCCGCTCGGCCACGGCGCACTCGAACTTGGCGAACGCCGCAAACTGGGTCACAGTCTGCGTGAAAAACGCTACGATCGCGCTTACGTGTTGCCCAACTCGTTTAAATCAGCGCTGGTTCCTTTCTTTGCCGGTATCCCTCACCGTACGGGCTGGCGCGGTGAAATGCGCTACGGCCTGCTTAACGATGCGCGCGTACTGGATAAAGCCGCCTGGCCCTTAATGGTCGAGCGTTACGTGGCGCTGGCCTACGATAAAGGCGTGATGCGCACGGCGAAAGATCTGCCGCAGCCGCTATTGTGGCCGCAACTCCAGGTGAGCGAAGGTGAAAAGTCGTTAACCTGCAGCGCGTTTTCGCTTTCTGACGAACGTCCGATGATTGGCTTTTGCCCCGGCGCGGAGTTCGGTCCGGCAAAACGCTGGCCGCACTACCATTATGCGGAACTGGCGAAACAGCTCATCGATGAAGGCTATCAGATAGTGCTGTTTGGCTCGGCGAAAGATCATGAGGCTGGAAACGAAATTCTGGCGACATTGAGTGATGAACAACAGGCGTGGTGTCGTAACCTGGCGGGCGAAACACAGCTCGAACAGGCGGTCATATTGATTGGCGCGTGTAAAGCCGTTGTCACCAACGACTCCGGCCTGATGCACGTCGCCGCGGCGCTGAATCGCCCGCTGGTCGCTCTCTATGGCCCAAGTAGCCCGGATTTCACCCCGCCTCTGTCACATAAAGCACGTGTAATTCGCCTGATAACGGGCTATCACAAAGTACGCAAAGGCGATGCCGCCGAAGGCTATCATCAGAGTCTGATCGACATTACGCCGGCGCGCGTACTGGAAGAACTCAACAGTCTGTTACTGCAAGAGGAAGCCTGACGAATGCGGGTTCTGATCGTCAAAACGTCCTCAATGGGTGATGTGCTACATACCCTGCCGGCACTCACGGATGCACAACAGGCCATCCCCGATATTCAGTTTGACTGGGTGGTTGAAGAAGGGTTTGCGCAGATACCGTCCTGGCATGCCGCGGTGAACCGTGTCATCCCCGTGGCGATTCGCCGTTGGCGTAAAACCTGGTTTTCCGCGCCGATTAAAGCAGAACGCAAAGCCTTTCGCGATGCCGTACAGGCTGAGCACTATGACGCTATCATCGACGCCCAGGGACTGGTGAAAAGCGCGGCGCTGGTCACACGTCTGGCGCACGGGGTAAAACACGGCATGGACTGGCAAACCGCGCGTGAACCGCTGGCCAGCCTGTTCTATAATCGCCGCCATCATATTGCCAGACAACAGCATGCCGTAGAGCGTACGCGCGAACTGTTTGCAAAAAGTTTAGGCTATCAAAAACCGGCGTCGCAGGGCGATTATGCCATTGCGCAGCATTTCCTTACCTTCGGAAGTACGGGTGAACAGCCCTATGCCGTCTTTTTGCATGCCACAACGCGCGATGATAAGCACTGGCCGGAGGCAAACTGGCGAGCGTTAATCGGTCTGTTAGCTGACAGTGGGATAAGCATTAAATTGCCCTGGGGCGCGCCTCATGAAGAAGCACGGGCGAAGAGGTTATCTGAGGGATTCGCTCACGTTGAGGTATTACCGCGAATGACGCTGGAAGGCGTCGCACGCGTGCTGGCGGGAGCAAAATTTGTCGTTTCAGTCGATACGGGGTTAAGCCATCTGACCGCCGCACTCGATCGACCTAATGTCACGTTGTACGGTCCTACGGATCCAGGGCTCATTGGTGGTTACGGGAAGAACCAGGTGGCGTGTCGTGCGCCAGGAAATCAATTAGCAATGCTAAACGCTGATTCAGTCCGCGACGAACTATCATCATTATTATAAAGGTAATTGAATGCCAACCTTGAGTCTTATCAGTCCCTGGCGTCACTACGCCACGAAGACGTCTTCAGCACTGGAAGTAACAACTTATTTGCTCTGTGCCATCACGCTGATTGTCGCAATGTTTGATAATACGCTAAGCATGAAGTTATATAATGTTACGGCGATATTGGGTCTGTTGGCGCTGCTATTACGCGGTAAACCTGAAAGCTATTCGGTACAGTATTGGTTGCTACCGCTCGCTATTTTTATCATCGGCGCGCTGGACGTCGTCTGGTATTCCGCCTTTAAGGTTGATCATTCTCCCTTTCGCGCGACCTATCACAGTTATTTGAACACGGCGAAAATTTTTCTCTTTGGCGCTTTTCTTACTTTGCTGGCGCTGACGTCAAGAATTCGCATTAAGAAAGAGTTACCGCTTTATATCCTGTATTCGCTGTCATTTTTTATCGCGGGATATGCATATTACATAAAATCCACTACTGGCATGGCTCGTCTTGATTTCGGCATTGGTACGGCTACGGGCGCCGCCTACTCCATTATGTTTGTCGGGATTGTCAGCGGAATATCGATTCTCTACACCCAGCGGAATCACCCGATATTATTTTTATTGAATGCCATCGCGATATTCTATGCCCTGGCACTTACCCAGACGCGTTCCACGCTGTTGATCTTCCCGGTGATCTGTGCGCTGTCGTTGGTTGCCGGGTATATCAAGTCGCCAAAAAAACTCTTCTTTTCAGTCATCGGCTTTTTGATTGCTCTGGTTGTCCTGATCGCCATATTCAGTAAGCCGATTTATAACCGTTACCATGAAGGTGTTTCAGATTTGAATCGCTACAGTCAGGGCAACAGTAATAGTTCTCTGGGCGCACGGCTGGCGATGTATGAGATTGGCTTTGATATCTTTAAAGACGCGCCGTTCGCGGCACGCTCGGCCGATACGCGGGCAGAGCGAATGACGGAATTAGCGAAAGAACATAAGTACCTGCAAGGCGCACTCGAATTTTCGAATGTCCATTTGCACAATGAGCTCATCGAAGCCGCCTCACTGAAAGGGATTGCCGGGGTTCTGTCGACGCTTTTCTTCTATATCGCGTTGTTCTTTACGGTCTATTATCACCGTTCGCTGGGACTGTTTGCATTAACGTTAGCCGCCATTGGAATCGGGCTGAGTGATGTTATTCTCTGGTCTCGGAGCGTACCAATCATCTTAATAACCGCGATCGTTTTAATGCTTTTCCTCAAGAAAAACCGACAGCACGGCGATATTGCGTCACAATAACCTGACGATCAGAAGTGAGCTATCACTCACTTCTGGTGTTTTGACAGCAACCCCTCTACCGATTCAGTCAGCACCTTCAGGCTAATATCCTTCACCGTATACGTCGGAGAGACCACCTGTAACGCATTGCAGTTATTCGGTGCCCAGATGAGGTGTGAGGGGTAGGTCGTTTGTCGCGCATTTGGATAAAGCGCGAGCGTTGGAATTTCATATGCCGATGCAATATGGACCAGTGCAGTATCCACGGAGATGACATACTGACTGAATTTTGTCAGTGCAACCGTATAAATGAATTCTTTAAAGGGCAGTGATTCAATGCCCGGTATCGCAATAGAGCGAATATCTTCGGCTAAGCCGGTAAAAATAATTCGGTAATCCGGATACTGTTTACAGAGATGCGAATAAATCGTACCGATCTGCTCATCAGACAGGCGGCAGATTTTCTTTGCCCCTAATGCATTGATAATAATTATTTTTGAGTCGCCAACAAAATTCAGAACATCTTTTTCAACCGACTCTGGCAACGGTAAATCATAACTCACATCAAATTCATGACGTTCATCGCCATAAAAATAACGCAGTATTTCACTGGCCCGTGTACACATGTGCGCCGTTAACTTCTCATCATGCGGATGGTAAACGGTGTAGTAACGTTTATACCACTTATCAAAACCCAGGATATGAGCGCGTCTGACACCCGACAGCAACAGGCTGTGACCAAAGGAAGGCATGGTTTCAAAAGGATCAAGTACGATATCGAAAGATTCGCGGGAAAGACATTTACGTAATGCCAGTACATCACTGATTGCATTTGATTTTTTAATATAAAACTGATGTATGCGACGATTACCAGAAAGAAACGCTTTCCCCGTTTCCGTGGTTAATATTGACAGTTGTACACCACGATTAGTCAGTTCGCGATACAGCGAACTCAATACAATTAAATCGCCTAACTTGTTGTTATCATGGATTAGCAAGCAAGTCTGAATCTTGTCTGCATTAATTTTTGCATTCTTTTTCCTGGTGAAGAAAAATGACAAAAAATTAATCTTGATTTTATTAATGCAGAATCTTTTTTTCTTATGAAAAGCACCTAAACCCATGCGAGTTACCACACTACAAATATAAAAGAGGTTAATACTAACTTACATAAGAATCGGCACGATCGTGAAGATCGTGCGCATTGTTCCTGATGTGCTGTCTGGAGGGTAACGCTGCGACATCCGCTGCCTTAATATAGGGAATAATATCATAGCTTATTGCGGTATCGTCAGACAGATTATAGATATTAAAGTCATCAACGCTCTCACACATGAACTGGAAAAATGGCAGAATTTTGATTAAATCCTTGCTCAGTTCAGAAGGCATTGGATTGCGACTCTCATCATAAAAACGCGCACAGCTCCCGGTGATATCTAATCCGGAACAGATCGTGTTGTCATAACCTAATGAATACGCTATCTGCATCGCCGTATACGCCACTGTATGGCATGAGCAGTAACCTAAACTGATATCTTTACTAAATCCCACCAGTCTTTTACGTTTAGAAATGGGCACCCGAATCAAGAGATTCTTATTCCATTTTGAAAGCATTTCTAGCTTCAGTTTCTTGAAAAAGCCGCCTTTTTCACGTTTATAAAATGCGCGTAAAATCAAACAATGAGTCCGCATATATTTCTTATCTTCTTCAGTAGCGGCTTCATAAACATCCATATTGACGACAGTAAACTTACTCGCCCGGCTAAATTTATAAAAATCGTGACGTCTTTGTAGCAAAAAACGCGCATCTGTTAAGACATAAATGAAGGGAGTAATACTATTACTGAGCAAGTATTCCGCAGCGCCGTTAACAGTAATGACATCATTGTTCTGCAAAAGAGAAAGCGGTGTCCCTCGGGAGGTGGGTCCCGATAAGAAAATGATCACGTTATCAGATGTTCTGTTGGCAATAAGTTGCTGAACACCTGCTCGAGTTATAAACTTAACATTACTCATATGAAACCTGTAGGTTTGTCATGCAACTTAAATCACGATGAATCTTTGAGGAAAGTGTTCATGGTTTATCTTTAGCGAGGATGAGCAAACCAGACCGACCTGATTTGCTCACAAAATATACAAACTCATTTTTGCATTTAGAACGACTAAAAGCAATATTCTAAATAATCACATTGAAGCTTAGCGCACACTTTTACCTTTCAGACGGCGCAGGAAATTCCGCCATTTTTTCTTATAAACCAGCAGATAAAACCCCAAGTCTTTTCTATTATTTTCAATACCATAGTGGCGTTCTAAATCAATACGATCTTTCGCCATTCTCTGTCGGGAAGGTCTTTTTCCGGACAGATCGATTATTCTTATTTCATCATTTTGTAATATGAAGTTACCTTTATGCGGATCACCTGAGACCATACCATGCTGATGCAACCCTTGAATGGATTGCTTTATCTTCTCTTTCACATCATCGGAGATGACAGGCAGGTCTACCAGTTCAACCCCCTCGATATACTCAATGATCATGATGTAAGTATGCACATAACGAAGAGTCTTCACTTCAGCAAGCAAATAAAAGTCATTTAAGGCGTCAAAACCTTCCTGCCGCACGCGTTCGGTCTGGTAAAAAAGCTTTTCGTAGTAATCCCCTTTAACCAACGACTTAAAAAATCGCTCAGTATTTTTTACTTTAGGGTGAAATACTTTCAGGATATATTTTCCATGGTCAGTATCAATTAATACGACCTTGGTATCCTCAATACTACGAAAGACTCTTAACACTTTAAGATTATGCGTTAAAAAATCATTGAAAATATCAATGTATTTCTCGCCATCTTGTTTTACAAATACGGTATAGTTTTTAATTTTTGTTTCAGTGATCATAATTATAAAGGTATTATTTCGCTAAAATTTTACGATAGAGGTACGCTACACCCGCAATTACTCCACGCAGATAATGTTTTTGAACCAAAAGATGTTTATATCTTTTTTTATACTCAACCATCGTTCGCGCATCTTTGGCAGGAACCCCTTTCCACGGTGATTTAATAAATGCATTAGTATAATAAATCGCGGAGGGATAATTTGCCCAGGCATGCCAGGGTTTTGTCGCCCCTGTATAGTGAATCAGCTTTGTATCAGCATGGATTATATTTAAATATTTTTCATGCGTCTTATCGCTTAATTCACTTTTAATGGTATAAATTGTATTGTATTCACGAGGTAAAAAATAAACTTTATCGCGCAGCAGTATATTCAGGACATCCTGATCCGGATATTTAAAAAAGGTTGCACTTCCATCACTGTCTGTCAAAAGAGACAACGCCCTGGCAGTTAATTGGTTCTCAGCCCATCGCCTGAGATTTATCAAGACAACACCGGAGTTGAAATATCGACCCTGAAGATTAAAAGAGGGTAGCCTTTCATTTACCCTGGACTGTATTGAGTCAACGTCTTTTACCACAGCAGCGACGTTATCATTGAGATCAAGGTCCAGAAGATAATCCAGCGGGCCTTTGCAAATGACATCAGCATCAAGATACAGCAATTTTTCTAGTTTACGGTGCAAATAATCAAAAGCGAAAAGTCGAAAATACATGGCTCTTGACCAGACCTGTGTTTTCGGCAATACCTCAAGGCATTTGACATTGATAAGATATAATGAAACTTTTATCTTATGTTCTTGCACCAACGCTTCAATCTTATCAACGAAGCTTTGTGTATAGTTGTCGCAGATAATATGAAAAGCAACATTTATATCATTATGAATTAATACCGAGGTAATAGACACCCCGACACCATCAAGATAGTTCTCATCAATTCCATAAGAGATATTTAATGTATTACCATTATTATCATAGCGCTCATCAAAAACTTTATATTCTGCTATCTCTATTTCAGGAAATGAGTCCACTGCGTCACCTATAATTATTTTTATTTAATAATTTTGCTTTTAAAGTAAAGTGCATAATCTACCAGACCAGAGAAATATTGCTTCTGGTTGAACATATGCTTCGCCGCATAACGCAACTGATGACTGTTGTTAGGTTTCAGCAATTCAACATTACACCAGGGTGATAACTTTTTCGCATTCAAAAAGCTTTGCGCGATAGGGTAGTTGCCCCATTGATGCCAGGGCTTAGTCGGCCCAATATAATGAATGAACACCGTATTTTCATCCACAGGGTTAACCACATCACGCTTTAATTCGTAATTGATGCTGAATTGGGTATTAAACTTCTTGCCAATAAAACGCGCCTTGCCGACCAGTAACATATTCAGTACATCCTGATCCAGGTGAGTGATACGCTGTACCACATCCGGATCGCGTAACATCTCGATGGCCTTGCGGGAAATATCCTCAGTGGTCCAGACAGGAAGATTAATCAGCAAAAAGCCGGCATTAAAGTAGCCAGAAACCAGTCCCGGCGTTGCCAGACTGACTGAGCGCTTCGTCCACCACTCTGACTCTCCCTCCGCTACCACGGCCGCAATTTCATGTTCAGCAAACTGGAGGTCAATCAGTTCTTGTACACTTCCCTGACAGGCAATATCTGCATCCAGATACAGTACCCTGTCCATTTTTCCCGCGAAGTGGTCGGCGATAATAAACCGGAAGTACGTTGCATATGACCAGTTTTTAGTACTTGGTAATGATTTCAACTGCTCGCAGTCAACGAGATATACCACGATTTGGGTGGCGTATTGCTTTGCCAACGCATTAAATCTCGCCTGTTCCTCATTGCTAAATGAGTCAGTAAAAACATGAAAGGAAAACGGTGTATCGGGGTTAGCAATCAGTATTGACGCAATGGACACACCGCAACCAAAAAGGAAGTTCTTGTCAATGCCATAGGCAATATTAAAGCTATCAACATCACTATGTTCTGCATAGTTATAATCTAAAGTCTGCTGAATGACTTTTTCTTCAAAATACGTTTGAGTCATAGTGATCACTTATTGATTTTGGAAAATATCGCACTTCTTAAATGCTGAAAATAGACTTCATTATAGAAGTTATCTATCGTCTCAGGAATCAGATGACTATCATACTTTATCTGACCAGAGAGAATTTGATTGAGCAAATGAGTAAACTGTTGGAGATCCTTCGGAGGATACAATTCGCCATTGATGCCCGGTTTGATCATATCCCGTGGACCAGACATACAGTCAGAGCTAATGCACGGAATGCCATACGACATGGCTTCCAACAGAGTCATCGGAAAGCCCTCGAATGATGATGTCAGCAACAGTGCCGTGACGTTCTTTATCTTGTTTTGCACCACATCCCAGGGAGAGACCTGCCAACCATGCCAGGTAATACGATTATCAATCCCCAGTTCTCGTCCATAGGACTGACATTTTTCAAAATCTGAACCGTCACCAACCACATGCAACCGCCATTCGCCTTCCGCATGGGATAATCCATCCAGCAGATCCTTAATCCTTTTTTGCCCTTCAAACTTCATCCTTCCGACATACAGAAAGACCGCGGGTTGGCCTTTTTCTGGTTGCGGAATAATTTCTGACTTTCTGGAAACGGGATTATAAACAACGGTAATTTTTTTTTGATCAATACCCCGTTCGATCATCTGGTGTTTGATACCACTACTGATTGCCAGATGATAATCTGCCCAGCTAACACATTCGGCGTGTTTTTTATGATCCAGCGAAAAATGTGGCCAGGAGAATATCGTAAAATTCTGCCCTGCTTTCTTCCGCGCTTTACTGGCGAACAGGCAAGACAGCACATCAATACAGATCACCACATCGGGTTCTGTTTTCTTTAGCCAGTGGCTAAACGTATGGATATGCTTTGCCCGACGTAAAAAGCCCAGACGGATAGTGGAGAAAGAGCATGAGTAGTTAATACCGCTTAACCATGCCTTATCCATTTTGTCATGTCGGCAAAAGAAAAACATCTCACACTGGATTGCAGAATGTTCAGCCTGAAAATTGTTGATAACATCCCGGATGACCGTTTCCATTCCACCAAACCCGGACACAGCTTCGCCAATAAATGCGATTTTCATATAGATAGTCCAGTCCCGGCTAAAATTTTATGTTAAATATTTTCATCAATAAATAACGCAGGTAATAAGTTATTGCCTCGCCATATTTCCTATCCTGCCATAGCGATTTTGATTTTATTCTAATTTCACTTGCCGATGGGGAGAGATATCTTTTAGTATTCCGCCATGGCGATTGGGAGAAGTATCGCCCGAAGTTACTGGCATTAAAAATAAGATACCATGGTTTATTTGGTGTCACATAATGCATGATAACGGTATTTTCTATGTTTTCATCTTCTACATTATGATATACGCTTAACGTTGTTTTATTGTTGAACTTCGCATTTAGATAGTGTAGACGTCCATTAAGTAAAATATTTAAAACATCCTGGTCTGCGTATCTGTATACTTTACCGCTATTGATCATATTCAATGCTTTGTATGTAATGTTATTCACTCGCCATTCATGAATGTTAACTAGCATAACACCAGCATTAAAATATTTAATAAATTTTACGCCATAATCTAAACTATCAACACGGGCTTGCATTTCTATAGAGTCTGATATCACTCCAGCAATATTATTTTGCAAATCATAGTCAACCAGTTCAATTAAACTACCGTAGCAAATTATATCACAGTCCAAATACATCACATTAGTAATGGATTGATCAATAACCTCTGGAATTAAAAAGCGTAAACAAGTTGATAATGGAATACCCAGAACAAGCGTTTCAGGGTTTATATTAAAATCACCATTTATATGATAAATGGTGATTAACACATTTGGCCTGTTTAACTCATAGAATAATGCCAAATCGTTTTCTGGTACATCAGAAACTAACAGATGAAAATGTAAGTTGATATTTTTATTATTTTCAATGATAGAAAATATTGCCACCCCAGCAGGCATTACGAAACCACGATCAAAACAAAGTGAGATATGAAGCGTATTCTCTAATACCTCACTATTTGGGAATAGTTCTTCTTTTTTTGTGACAAATTTGCTGACATTAGTCAATTTAGAAAACCTTGCTTAATTGAGATAAACTATAACATAAATCAATTATAATTTTTTCCGAATTGTTCTTACTTTTATTTTTTCCGCTCTTTCTGCAGCCTGGCCGAGAAGCTCAGTTTCTGAATGCAGAATCGTTTTCAGCGAAACATCAAAATAAACCCGCATAAACCGCCAGATATCCCGCTGTGTCAACCCGATGTTTAGCGACGAAAAATAGAGGCCAATCAGGTCTTTATCACGCCAGCGGCGAGGAACTTTCGTACGAATCTGTGCCCTGTGTAGATCAATAACCGAAATCTTTAAGTCTTCTTTATTGCCTGAAAAAGGCAGATGCAGCAGGAAGTGGCAGATATAGCAATCACGGTGATTGATTCCACCAGCGTGCATCTTGCGCACCATCGTGGCCACACGGTCAATAATCATCCACTTGACGTTGACGTCCGGTGGATTCGTTGCCCAATCCGCACAATAGTCTTCCAGACTGATGGTCGGCGTGAGATCTTCGGTAATAATGAACGACGTTTTGGTCAGAGGGTTGAGCCCTTTCTCACCGAAACCAACGCCATACATCGTATGCACGCCTAAATCCTGGAGGCGATGAATAGCGTTCCATTCTCTGTCAGCGCCCAAAACCGGCATCCGCAGCGAGAGAAGGTTTTTGACAATTTCCTTGAGAGAAGTACCCCGATGCCATTTAAGGAAATAGCTTTTCCCCGCCAGTTCAAATCGCAGCGTACGACGAGTTTCCAGCTCCCTGAAGACTTCACCTTGCAGCGTTTTGACTTCCTCAAACGCGTCTTTCCCGCGCCATAATGTGGCTAACGGTTCTTTCAATTCAACCATCCAGACCACCTGTAATAATGTCCGCCGCCTTTTCCGGCAGACTGTACAAATCTTGCGTATCCGCATAATGCCGCGCGTTTTCTGCCCACGCTGCACGCAATGACGGCTGGGTCAGCGCTTTACGCAAAATGTCGTTCAACGCGTCCTGCCGCCAGGGTTCTTCAATGACATCGCCACAGTTAGCCTGCGTAATATAATGCGCATAACCGCAAACGGCCGTGGTCAACACTGGCAAGCCAGCAGTAATCGCCTCCAGCAGAACAATACCTGCCGCTTCCTGATAGGCCGGGTGCAGTAACAAATCGGCGGCAGCCATCAACTCCGAGACATCATTGCGTCCGGAGAAAAAATGTACATTACTGCGCACGCCGCGTTTTTCTGCCAGCGCTTCAAATTTGCGTGGCTTATCCTGACCGACAATATACAAAAGTGTGTTATGCCGCAGCGCCGCCGGAAGTGACGCAAGTGCTTCAATCGAACGATCCACCCCTTTGCGGGTAAAATCAGAGCCAACCTGCAACAGTAAGTTTTGCTGCTCCGAAATACCGTTCTTCTGGCGAACGATTTCACGGGCATTCGGGATTTGCGCACTGTATTTTCTGTCCGGGTAAATCCCCGGAGGGAGAATATGAAAACGCTCCGCTTCGGTTTGATAATGCTTCTGAAAATCAGCAATCTGCGTATCCGTCAGCATTAATAACTGCGTCGGTTTACCCTGTTCAAACGTTGCCCGTTCAAACGCCGCATAATGACGATAACGGGAGGTCAGACGATAGAAAAAGCCTTTTTCTTGCTCAACTTTTTCGGCATAACAGACATCCGCGGCAAAATAGACATCCAGGCCTGGCATCTTGTTAAACCCTACGACCCTGTCAACGGGATGCTCACGCAAATGCGCCTGTACCCAGGCATAATATTCCGCATTACGCCCATGGTTGGTCCGCGATTTAACCGGTACACGAATGAGCTCAAAAGCATCCGGGCATTCTCCGTCCCACGATTGGGTATAAATACGGACCTGATGACCTCGGGCTGCGACGGTTTGCGCAATGCGCATAAAGTCACGTTGTAGTCCGCCGAACGGAAAATACTTATACAAACAAAAAGCCACGATCATACTGGCGCATCCATTTCGATAATTTGCGCGTTCTGCGGCAACAGTTTTTCCGTTGCCGCAATCACATCCTCAACGGGAATAACGGACATATATTTTTTGTTACGGTCCAGTTCAGATCGTTTAGGCATCGGCTGATAGTCCCCTGCCCAGAACTGAATAATATTGTCAGTCCAGGGACGCCAGAAGACATGGTCTGTCGCGCCAAACAGACATATCACCGGCGTTTTGACCGCCGCGGCGATATGCCCTGGGGCTGAATCAACGCCAATAAAAAGGGCGGCATGATCAATCAGCGCGCCTAATTCCGGGAATCGGGTTTTACCTGCCAGCCCGGTTACCGGTTTGGTTTCGCACCCCAGCGCAATCTCTTCCACACAGGCTAAATCGTCAGCAGAAGGGCCGGACGTCAGCACGACCTGATAACCACGACGTTCAAGAGCATCAATGACGCGGGAAAATTTGTCATTATCCCAGCACTTAAATAACTGCCTTGCCGTAGGTTGAATCACCACATACTGATGCGTCACGCCAAGCTGGCGCAACTGCCGACGCATATTCTCCCAGTGTTCAGGCCGATAGCTCATCGTCGTTTCAGTAACAATATGCTCCAGCCCCAGCGGTTTGAGTGCTGACAGCGTACGTTCGACAACGTGTTCGCCGGAATAGGGAACGAGATGGGTAAAACTCTGTTTCCAGAATGCAGACTGCCGGTTGGCGAAATCCTGGGATATTTTTACTCTTGCGTGTAAAAAACGGACAATCAGCGCCACGATCCACTGATCGGTCAGGTTGATGACCAGATCATATTGGTTGTTGCGTAAGGTCTTAATCAGCGAAAGCGTATTTTTAATTTTCTCTGCCGCCCCTGTTCCCTTATTACTGATGCCATAAAGGGTATTAATCTCGGGGTTTTCCGACAAAATAGGCATCGTATCCTGGTAAAGAAGCATATCGATTTTGGCGTCAGGATAGTTCTGCTTCAGCGTACTGATAACGGGAGTGGTTAATAGCATATCCCCGTGGAAACGCATCTTGATGACCAGAATTTTTCGAAAAGGCTTTTCCACACGCGACTCTTTTGTTGTGATTGTCCGATAAAGTTAAGCAGAAAACAGCACGCTACCGCCCCAGGCTCAACAGCTACCCGATCACTGATATTGCACTGACTTTTACGCGCTAGTGTATCACTTCTTTCGCTGCGATCCGACTCGAATAAATTAACCGCAAAGTGGGTGTTTTTCTTTTTTAAATCAAATCGATATTAATCTGAGCATCGTTTTTTTCGTCACCGATTGGCTCGGTTAACAACGGCAATAGCAGTAAAAATCAATAAATGGCATAAAAATTCAAAAAAGATGAGCCGGGCTGGCGGAATAAGTCGGACTTAAAGCTATTTAAGTCAAAAACAGGAAAAGTAATGGTAAAGCCCTGGCTAAATACATAGAATCCCCAGCACATCCATAAGTCAGCTATTTACTATGCTCGAATTGCTTTACACCGCCCTTCTCTA